>Ga0233431_1000380_pt1 | contig 100958 bp, 90 predicted proteins | sample SI_118_April2016_FD_179867 | JGI IMG/M metagenome (GOLD analysis project Ga0233431, IMG submission 179867) | Seawater microbial communities from Saanich Inlet, British Columbia, Canada - SI_118_April2016_200_MG | ecosystem: Environmental > Aquatic > Marine > Inlet | place: Canada: British... | reverse complement strand
AGCCAGATCGGGATCATCAGATTTCTGGTTGGGATTAGGTATAATTGTAATAATAATTCTAGTTGGTTTAGCTGTTTATTTGCTTCTATTCTACGATAAAAAGCCTAAGAGACTCAGATATTATCGATATAAGTGAATTAACTTACCTTTTTATTTTCCTGCAGATAATTCTTTTTGGATACGATACCTTTTCCAAGATTATTTTCAAGATCTTTTCTCGCTCTGCCCGCAACATGACCTCCTTTGACAGCAGAGTCTTTACACTCATCCAGGCCTTTTGAGTCTTCTTCTTTAGTTATGGCAGTTGTCGATGCTTCACCAAGCATTGTAAAAATTAGTTCTAAATCACTCATATGATCTCTTAAGTTCTGTTTCTTTAAAGCTTTGAACTCTTTGTATTCAGCTACAGTTTTACCAAATGTTGCTTTAGATATTTCGTTAGTTAAGATTGCGAACTCTTTCTCAGTTTTTACATCTCTATCTTTCCATTCATCTGTTAATTCTTGTCGAATGGCAATCCCTCTTAATCGTTTATCAATCCATTCTTTTGGATAGCCTTTAAGTTCGTAGTAACTCTTTATTCTATCTTGACCCAACTCAGGATTTTCAATTTCTTCTATTCTCTCATATCCTACTTTAGCAAGCCATTGTTTAAATGGCTCAGCTTTTTTAGAAGGAATTGATTGTATGATCCTAAAAAGAGATTTTGTGTTTGCACAATCAGTTTCTCTGAGTTTTCCATCTGGTGCTTCTAGTTTTAACTGTACACAATTTGTGGACAGTTCAATCCCTGCCTCTAATTCTCTCTTTTTAAGCATAGACCAATAGTTTCTTGGATTACTGCTGTCTGTTAGTACCTGAACTACATCTATAGCTGAGAAATACCATCCATTGTTATGCCATATTCTCCTAATATTCTTATCTTGAAAAACCACTAATTTGTCTTTTTCTTGCATCTAATTAACACCAATCTTCAAGTTTAAATATTCTGCGTCAGGATGTCTAGTGATCAGTGAAATAGTAATATTAATATACTCATGTAAGATATTTCTAACACATGTTAGAAATTTTTAACAAACTATCACCCTTCTTGGAAGATAATTACATAGAAATAGGAGTACGAGAATATTCTAGATTAGTTGGTGTATCACCCCCTTGCGCATCAGATTGGTTAAAAAGATTTGAGAATGAACAAATTTTAGTTAGTAAACTTGAAAGAAACCATTTACTTTTTCGCATGGATCGGAATAGTTCAGCATTAAAACATATTTCTTTAGCGTATTGGTCAGTTAAACTTATGAAACTAGTTGAGCATTTATCTGATAAGTTAAATCAACCAGACATTTGGTTGTTTGGCTCATTAACAAAACTTGAGACAAGAAAGGAATCAGATATTGATTTATTTGTGAATTGTACTGAACATGATATTGATGTTGAGAAGTATGAAGATATATTTAATAGAAAAGTTGAGATTCATTTCAAAGAAAGTTACTCGGTTCTCGAGAAGAATATTAGAACAGGAATAAAACTTAGTTAATGAGAGTTATAGGAAAGATATCACTCCCCTGAAACGGAGATGTTCTTAATGTAATCTAACTTAGTTAACTCGCACATATCTGCTTCAAGTGTATCTTTGTCAATAAGAACTAAGATTTCCTGTTCAGGATCACAATCAATTTGACCACTGGAACCTTCTAGAAAATAAGCATCCGGAACAATAGCTTTAACTTCATCTACCAATTCAATAGAATTAGGTACGCAAAACTCAAAGAGATCGTCTTCTTCTAAAAAATCATAATAAGGTAGTTTATCTTTGTCACAAGATGATTTACACCCTGAAATAAGAATTAAAATAAGCGACAGAATGATAACAGCCTTAGCATAATTCATTTTTAACATCTTCTTTCTCCAGTTTGTATTATTTATAAAAGTAACTAAGTAAAAGTAACTAAATGATCTTGTACTCCTGGACCAACTGCCACACTAAATGTTTTAGTAGTACCACTTTTTTCAACATCGATGTTATAAGTTCCTGGTTGGAGGAATACAATCTCCCTAACTCCGTGAATAGGATCAGTATGAAATTCTTCACCATTAGAGTATATTAATTCCTGAGCCATTACTTTAGCAATTACCGGCGCGCCTGCTGAATTAACAACCTTAACTCTTAACTTAGGTAAAGACTTATAGTGTTCCAAAGTTGCCCAAAATCCGGGCATGTAACCTTTAACTACATCACGAGCGTCCGCATAACCTGAGTACGAAGGAGCCTCCACAAGAATAGCGATTGAACCATGTTCGGCTTGATACCAATCTTGATCTGCACCACTTACTGGATAAACCATTTTACGCAACTTATATTTCCCACCACTGCTAAGTCTTAATTTTGCATTTGTTTGCATGACTTTAGCAAATGCTTTCTGAAAATGCGGATTAGGATCTACAGTATTAGGCGACGTATACCCATAAACTATTTTTGTAGAAGTTGCATGTACAGAGATGGCAAAAGTAAAATGAATTTTATTAAAAAGATCTCTGATGGCCGCAGTTTCAGGTTCAGAGAATGGACTGGGACCTTTGTAGTTGCCACTGCTAGGATTTGCAGAGGTCTTTGCACTAGGTTCACTCCATTTAAATGCATAATTCCTATTAAGATTTACCCCATTCGCATTTGTCCTCGACACTTTATCAACATTGACAAATGGAACAATCCAGAAATCAAAATAGCCAATAGAATTATGTCCTTCAGGAGTACCTAACAAATCATTGATGATTTGAAAACAATACTCAGGAGTTATAAGTTCATTAGAATGATGTGCACAATTCACAAATACAGACGGACGATATGCGCCTCCAGCAGTTGAGACTTTTAAAGCATTAATTGGTTTTCCGTTAACCGAAGTACCAAGTTGTTGTAACTGCGCTTGCGGATATGCAGACGAAATGTCGGCTAATAACTTATCACTAGTATCAATCTTCTTAAGTTTATCAAACAAACCCGGAACGATTTCAGCTGAAGTCCCCAAAGCACTTGGAGTTCCCAAGGCACCTGCACCCGCAGATGCAGCTGCAGTAGGTCATGTAATACAAGTACTTGTTGCAATATCACATTTCAGGGGGAGAGTACATGCAGCAGTATTTGGAGCCAAAGCACCATTATTCAAATCACCACATTTACATTTACTTGTAGCAGCATCACAGATCTCTTTTTCACCACACGCACCAGCACATTTTTTCTTACAACAAATAGGTTCATTAGTAGTAACACAATTAGTGTTAGCAACCTGATCAATAGTCAGAGTACAACCATAACGTGATTGGTCCGTAGGGAGTATACATTCACCACCCTCAGCACTACAAGGTCTAGGTTGGCCAGGACAACTATCTTCTTTAACAACCTTAGCGCCGCAGCAAACAAGTTTCTTAATCTTATTATTATCCGTCACAAGTATAGTAGCTCCTAGAGCATATCCGAAGTCTTCATTATCGAGATCACCATCTAGATTACAATCACACTTAGTGGCAAGAGTAGTTTCATCTACAATTTTATCTCCTGATTGACAAACAGGAACATTATCACCGCAGGATGCCGGTAGGGCATCTTTGGAATAACAAAACTTGTAACTCAAACATTCGTTGACACCACACAAACACCTTTGATTCGGGCCCAGAGTTGATAAAAAAGTCAGACTTCCAGGGTTAAAATTAGGACACTTAGGTAATAAACTGCATAGCGTATTCAATTGAGGAACACAATAAGTATTAGCATCACATGATTGTTTATTACCACATAGACATTTCTGTTGTATGAGTTCAGTTCCCGTAGAATCACATTGAGGTAATAAAGCATCACCAGAACCACCAACACCTGCCGCAGGAGCAGGAGCTATAAAGATAGGAGTTTCAAACATCTGGGGTTGACCAGATGTTGAATAAACAACTCCGTTAGGAGAGTCATCAAATCCACTCCTACAATCAATTTGACCAGGAAGCAATCTTAGTAACTTATACCTAATTTTCCAATTATCCACATGACCCGTATTTGTAGTTGTGTCAGGTGAACTAAACTTACCATCAACTTGTTTTACTTTCTGTGCAGTATTACCAGTCAGAGGTGTTAGAGATACCGAACGTACAGTAAACTGAAGATCAGATGTTGGATGTTTTATCCTCAAACCTTGATCATTATTTAACAATTGACAATGATCAGTCAATAAATTGTCACACCCACCTTTTATTATTTTTTCTCCGCCTCCCGCAATACGTATTTTATCTGCAGGTTTAATACTCGAATGAGTAAAATGTATAATACCATCAGGAGTTGCTTGATCTGCATCGATAAAACTAATAGCCAATTCTTTGTCAGACGCTTGTGCATGTTTTGGTGGAAATATGGCTGCAGGAGATCCAAAACTGACCACAACACCATTCATAAAATTAGGGACCGGATTAGAAGTAGTTCTACCAGAACCTACACTTCTAACAAGAGTAACAGGATACTCATGGGATCCTTGACCTTTTACAGATATCGCTACTTGAGAACTACGACTCGCACCAACATCCATAGGAACAGGTTGTCCATTATGATCATAAAGTTCAACAAGCAAACATAAGTCGTCTTCTGTATCTTTAAAGATGGAAGGTGCAAAAGTAAGTGAGTCTCCGTCATAAATTCTAGGGCCGGGAGTACCCGCACCAAGATAATGTTGATTAATTCTCACTTTATCAATATATGCACTACCGTTTAATCCGAGATCAGACAACGTAGAACAAAAAAACTCTCCAGTAGTTGGACTAATAGAACAGCCTCCAAGAGGAACTTTCGTTTTATCTTTAAGTGGAAACCACCATTCACCATCTTCATGACCTCTAGGGAAACAATCCTCCGCACTATATGCTTTAGCAACACCTAACGTACCTGATGCACCACCAGCTTGTCGTCCTGATTTATCAAGTCTTAGTTTTAGAACCGCATGATCATATCTATAAGGCATATTGATTAATTTAGGACCTGGAGATGGCTGATTAACTTGCCTATTATCAATTCTCCCCAAAGTCCCATAAACTGCTCGGGGAATAACAATATTAGAAGCAACACTGTAGCAGTCACATTTATTTCCGTCACCAACACCCATAGGATCAGGACCAGAACAATCAACACCTTCATGAGTCTGTTCATCAGTCATAGATGCGCAAGCCAACTCAATTCTCGCATCAGCGATAGGACAACCCGCTCTAATTAAACAACCCACATTATACTCCATCGTATTTTTCTTAGTTCCGGGAATAGAATAAAGATATTCCCTGCTCTTCACCAAATCACAAGTCACTAACGTTTGACCTGGTTGACCATAAGTTGCATCTAGAATAGTATCAAAAGTTAAAGGGAAATCAAAACCAAAGAACCATAAACAAATAGCTCTTGCAAGATTATCACCAGAAGCCCCAAAAATACCAGAAGCCAAAGCATTACCATAATCAGAAGCAACATCATCACCTATAGATGTAACAGCATCTGATGCCGCACCAATAGTAGTACTAAACACCTCAACAAGTCCGTTTGACTCTGCACCAACTGGATTCTCGCCCCAACCGATGCATCCTCTAGTAATCCATTGTATTATTTCCCAGATCAAATCACAAACATAAGTAGTAAATAATTCTTTACACAAAGTAGAATCAGCAAAAGTACTCGTTCGCACAGAAATTAAACAAGCCATTATTGCACTCAAGATTCCCCTTAATAAATCTAAACGATCTCTTATACCTGTTAGACACAAACATTGGAATGACAAGAGCCAACTATTTCTAGGATTCAGTTTCAGTTGGAAATCACCATCATTAGGATCATCCTTAGGATTTTTAAAACCATCAACCAACCAATTATTCTGACCAAAACAAGCAGTCCAATCTTTCCCCTCCATGTATCTATCGGGGTGGTATCGGGATTGACCATCCGCTGTAACAAAACCGACGTCATTCTTCCTATAACTATAATCACACCATTCAGCTAACCCGAGATCATCTTTATTAACAGTCTTACCTTTACCAGTACCATCAAATCTAACTTTAGGATCTCCACCAAAAATCCCCCATAATCCTTTGCCTTCACAGTTTTTCTCCATCAGATCTTCAGTTGCCGCAGATGCAGGAAGCGAAGGAACTGCAAAAGTAAGAGTGAAAACTAAAAAAACACAGAACACTGCAATTAGTTTTCTAGAATTAAATCTCATCACGATGCCCCCCCTGTTATAGGCACTGCAGGATTTGAATTAAATGACCCGGAAACTTTTCCTGAATTATCCACATAAGGATAAAATTCAGTTACTTTTTCAGGAGGTACTGCAACTTGAGCATGCCAACAACAACAAACACGATTATTAGGTTTTTCAAGAGGATTCCCCATACACTTATATTTATTCCCCTCCAAATCATTAAATGATTCACCCATACTTTCAGTCAATGTTCGACCGACAGACTGACCACAACCAGATGGACCTGCTTTTGCAGCGTCACCAGTTAATGTGGATCGATAAGATGGATTCATTCTAACAGGAGATTTTGCAATACTATCATGATCCCCTTTAGACCAAGGAGCAACGGGCAAACAACCAGGCTCAGTTCTTTTACAATTAGGATCATTAGCACTAGTTGGGCAAACTCTATGATCTACCGAGCTTGTTGATCTAAATGCAGTTTGAGAAGAGCATACTTGTTTATCCATACAGCCATATCCTGAGTATCTTTTACTATCACACAATTCCTGACAAGATCCAAAAGATGCGGACTTCAAGTTAGGAGGATTACCTGTTGCAGGAATAGTTCTAGGAGCATTTCTTGAACCTAAGAACCAATATAATTTCTTTATTCCTCCAGCCGGAGTCTCATCCATACCTTCTTTGAGAATATAGAGTGCTTTTTTGCCATTGTAATTATATTCGTAACAATACATATCAGCCATCAATGAATCATGACTACCCTCACGCATAAACTGAAAGTCACTACCTAACGATTGGATATATGTTGTTCGTTGAGATGCATCAGAGCCGCCTAGAAGATCCCCGTAGGTTTTGTCTTTAGTATAAGGTGCTTTGAGATAAGAACTACATGATCTTCCTCTCAATGCCTGTTCACCTATGCTACCATCATCAACATCACACCTATTCTCATTCTCTAGTTTTTGCAAATCATAAAGTTTACCTTCAGGCATACCTTCAGTCCATCTGGAAGGTGTAGACGCACACCAAACCCTGTCACAAAAAAATCTATACAATTTATAAATAGCCTGCTCAGTTTTCCAAGATCCAAAACATGAGGGAAAACACTGTTTTAATTCATAGTCACTAACATACTTTTCTTTAAAATACATTTTTGCTAGAGCACCGCTCACACTACTCTTACCCTTCTCGAATCCAGCATTGTCTGCAGGAACATTATATCCATAATTTGCAAATTTAGAACTACTACTTCGAGAAGAGTCAGAACTTAAACGCATATTGTATAAATCACTGAAACAAGCTTGTCTTGTATCAGGATTATTACAAGTAGTTGCCCATTGAGTTGTAACTTCACTCCCCGGACAATAAATACCCCCCACTTCATTAGGCTTAGAGTTTTTATTAGTAATAGCTTTTAATGCACTAGTGAACCCGCTACCCTTCAAAGAATAGTGACAAGAAATTCTCCTAAAAATCCCCCAGGCAGCTCTAGCAAGTAATGAAAACACACAAGCATACAAAACATAAGTAATAATATATTCATCTAAGAATTCAATTGCTTTATTCAACCAGTGAACTGTAGTATTAAGATAACCAACAACATCATACAATAACCAATCCGGCAAAGTTCCTTGCCAATCAATCTGTGCTGAGTCTAAAGGATAGGCAACTTCAAAACATACTGTTTGCTCTTCATAAGAAAAAGACGAAGTATATCCTGTGCCGAAAGAACCGTAACTATTACCATAACCAGAACCATACTGTTGTTGCGAATAAGCATTAGGATCATACCCTCCAGGAGCACCTGCTGTAGGATAACCTGGCGGAGCACCCATTGTAGACGGATTTTGATTAGGTGCGCCAGGTGCAGCATATTGTGAACCACCATAAGATGGCGCATCTGAATTAGTATATTGGTAACGAATCACAGTTTGTATGGGGAACTTTAACTCTTTCACAAAAGCACTCTCATGATCTCCATCGGAATTAGTTATATCATATTTGAAAGAAACATTATCTTTACGACGCAAACTATAAGAAACATAGAACGTATTACTCCCTAAAGGAACAACAGCAGAAGGTGTCTCAGGTATCAACTCGATCGCAGACTTATAGGGTTCTTCATTCTTTAAAATTTCATCATCAACCATAGCTTTAAATGCAGGAGGACTAGTAATTGCAACATCTTCATCGTCACCAACATATTCAAACTGTATGTAAAAGCCTATCCGTTCAACACCACTTTCAATACGTCTTGCACTTAACACAGCAGGTTCTTGTCTATTTTGCACAACCTGAGGAACAAAACTAAAATTACCTGATAAACAATTTTTAATATGATATTGCGCCTCTACTTCACCCATTCTACCAACAGGATCAATAGCAACTATATGCGCCTTAACATTATACTCTTTACCATATGAATGAGTATTAGTTGGGCCAGTACAACCAGGAAATACTCCCGGAACTTTCTCTGCACGGGCCTCGGGAGCATTTGCTTCCCAAGAGTCCCAGCTATCAACATCAATTAAATTATGAGTATCGATTGCAAAAGTTGTTGCACCATTATCTTGATCAATTAATTGTCCAGCATTAAAATCAAACAAAGAACCGGATGGTGGTGGTGGAGCACCAGTTGCATTACCTATGTTTAATATTACATTTGGAATTAATAAATTCACACTACTAAACTCAAAAGCATATTTACCATTCTCATCGGGTGTTGCTGCAGGCACAGTACCCATAGAATATAATTGACAATCAACATAAAGATATAATTTAGCTTCAGGATCATTAACTACTCCCTCTATGTCAACATCCATGGCAGGAATTTCATATATGTTCGCATTATCTCTTGGAAACACCAACTCAGGTGCAGGAGGTTCAGCATCATACACAATAGAGAAATTTTGAACAAATTGATTACCTGCAAGATCTTGAGCAATAACCTCAACACTGTTTCTCCCATTAACTAGTTCAACCGTAAAATACAAGTTATCTCCAGCTCTAACCGCCTTTGACTTAAAAGGTAACAACTCATAAACATCATATTCTTCAAACTCACCACTAAAATTCTCACCATCTTCTTGAGTTGTAATAGTCGTTATACTCATATCATCTCTAATATTACCAAATCTATCAACCGGAGCAACACCTAACCTATATTGAGTATTATTTCTTAATTCTTCAAATGTATACTCCGAAGTTGTTGCAACATCAATCAACAAGTCATCAACATACATAGCATATCCTTTCAGAAACTTAAAATCATCTTCAACATCTTCCCAATCTAACTTAATTGAATTACCTTCAACTCCATCCACGGTCATGTTTGCATCTTGAATTGAACCCAACTCAGGTAACACCTCAGGAACAACTCTAACCGTAACATTACCATCTTCACTTATGATGGCATCAAACTTGAAATTAGGATTATACAAGAATGGAGGAATTTCAGTACTAATATTAAGGAAAGGAGGAATAATGTCTACGTCAACAAACAGATGTTGATTCAACTTATCTCCATTGGTATCAGTTAGTTCAAATCTAATTTGATTCATAGTATCCGATTCATTAACATCTAACGCAATATCACCAAAAGAAAACTCACCGCTATGTCCTGTGCTAGTAGAAAATTTAGGAGTTACCATGTTGTTTACATAAACTAACATATCAGTAAATGATTTAGTCATACCCTCAATATCAATATACTCCGCATTATGCAGATAAGTCATTCCATTTTCCCAACCAGGAATATTACTAAGATTCATGTAAAGAATAGAATCATTGCCGGTTGTAAAATTATACACATCAGATACTAGACAATCATTAGCATCGCAAGATTCAACTTTGAAATAATACATTACGCCAGGATTATCTGCTTGTAATGTCATAGCATGAGTAAACTCAGATTCATTTCCCAAATCTACCGCAGTAGTCATAGAAATTGAAGTTCCCCACCATACTTTAGAAGTCGTAGCCTTAGAAGTTAACCAATTAACAACAACTTGTAAGTTTTTTACTTCATACTCAACATACTCAATCTCAAAATCAATATAATTAGGAGTATCCGCCTCTGCTTTAACAATTGCACCAGCATTTCCAAAAGCATCTACAGCTCTAATACCATATTCATAATTAGTATTTTCAACGACATCAGTATCTTGGTAATAATTCTGATCAACACTCAAATTAACATAGCTAGAATCATTCTTGAACAACTCATAATGATCAACATCATCCAACAACATAGCCCAATCTAGATTAATAGTAATAGCATCAAGAGCAGTAGCAGTAAAGTTCTTTATTTTTCCGGGTGCAGTGGTATCCAAAACACCAGTAGTAAACTGTAAGGTTTCAGTATGAACTTGCGCACCATCGACATCTTTCGCCCAAATGGCATAGTAATATTCGGTGCTAGATTCTAAAGAAGTTAAAGAAACACTATGGTTTTGCTTACCTCCACCAGGAGATTCTACTGAAAATTTAGAAGCGTCCAATGGATCATCAGTATAATTAACCCAACCAAGAGTATCTACATCGGTTGTCCAATTAATCTGAGCAACATCAACACCAACTTGAGTTTCATAGAAATTGATTTCTAAAGCGTAAGCTACAGGAAAAACGCAAATCAGATGAATGCATAAGCAAGCTATTAACCACCAAACTTTTTTCACTCTTCCTTCGCTTAAATCAGTTGTCATATTTAAATTCTCTTCATTATTCTAGTCTAATAGGATAAACCTCAGTTACGTTTTTTGAATATTCTTCTAAATTCATTAAAAACTGGAATTGTTCCTCTTCATCTTCAGGTATAGGATACTGTTCAGCCGCAGTAAAAATAATCTTCTTAGCATTCTTTAACAAAGTCCATTTTACATCCCATTCCGCTTTATAACCACCCAGAAATGCAAAATCATCGGCATTATTACTCGCCAACCCTTTAATTATGTATATCTCAACATCATAAACATCGTCAATATTACCCGGCATATCAATTGGTAACGCAAACATTTCTTCATTAGTGGGAGTATATATTACGCTAGTTGTAAAAGTTTTATTCTTATTACTTATAGTAATTAATGCAGCTTCACCTCTCGCCGCAGACAACATTCTCGCCCACTGCAACCCAGAGGTTCTCATAACTCTAACTTCATAATCTACAATTCGTTTAAGTGGCTCGAGATATATATCTGCAACCCGATCTTCAGGATTTCTTTTAGAATTTGAAAAGAAAACAGTTTTAGGATCATATGAACACTCAGGACTAAAATAATTATCGCACGCAGGATCTTCTGCGGTTAATAAAGCACTAACACAATAAGGTAATTGCTTTTCAATTATTGCACCGGAAGCGCCGATGTACTCGCCACGCCGCCAATCTGTTGTGCCAGCATTACAACTAAACTTACCACAAGTATACTTCACTCTAACACCTTTAACAGGTTGTTTAGTTCTAGAGTTCCAAACTCTAATAGTAGCTAACTTATTATGAAAATCATCTTCACAAAACTCATCATTAGTTGTCCATTGCCTGGATCGTCTAACACCAGTACCTTGGGTTGTTCTATCAGGATAATTTTTTCTAATAGTCACTTCAAGACCATAATTAAAAGTAAAAGGCCTATAGCCAATCTCATCACTTGTGACTGTAACCATTAAAGGAAATTGTAAATCATAAGCAAATTTATAGATCTGTAAACAAAGCCATGATAAGAATTGGGTTCCTTTCTGATTACCTGATTTTAATACCATGCCGTCGCTTGGCTCAACAACCATATCAACCGGCCAGTTTCTAGAATATGTGAACCCTACTTTCATTCCAGGATAAGTCTCATCATTAGAGACATTCCATTCATAATGACTCTTGAAATAACATAAATTGCTAGGAGGATCAGATTTCCAGGCTAAAGCTCCTTCAATAGTTAAAGGCTCAGGTAATTTACAATCATCTTCAGAATAATCTCTATAATCAGGAATATCAGTACCTAAAACACGAATGAAAGGAATATTATTTTCAAGTAATCTTTGCAACCTTTGCTTAACTTTAGGAACCAGCCACATTTTAGGTGAGCATTGAAACTCAATACCGCTTACAGGAACACTACTAAACTTACCATCATCATCTAAAGTCATTAGATCAATAACTTTCCGCTCAATAAAGGGAATCTTATTCTCAGCTTTCAATATATCTCGTGCCAACTCCCATGCTTGTCTCACTTTATACGGGAGAATTGTACCAAAAGTATCAACTTTAGTAATCTTATCTTCTTCCAAGTTTTTAACTTCTAAAGGTAACTGAACTTCAACTGTAACATCATCTTCGCCAATAGTGGTACTCGTAACTGGAGGACCCATGACAGTAACCTCAAACTCAGTAAACCCTTCAAAGCCAGCTAAACATCTAAACAAATTATAATCAACATAAGAATTAATTTGATCTTCCATCACATAAATAAACTCATCATCCATAGGCTCTTGATTTAATCCAGAATGATACCACATAGCCGTCACACCCATACCTAATCCACTCAGACCCGGAATGGTTGCAAAAGGATCATACTTAACATAATCTGGTAAGTAAATGTAGCCACCTCTTTGCCCCATAATAGTTATCGCTTCACTAGCAACAAAGTCAATACACTCGTCAACATACTGATTAAGAGGAACTTCAGCTCGTTTTAAGAAAAAAGCTTCACCAATTTGACCTTTCAGATAAAAATAAGTACCTGCAGAAAACAATATAATTATACCAATGATTATGAAGATAGCAACTTGACCTTTCTTCCCACCCATCATTTCTTTTTCTTCCTCTTAGCAGTGACTTTCTTTAAACCAATTTTATCAACTAAATATTTTCTAAATATCATAAAATATACGGAAAAGAACACAGCAACAAGTACAGCATAATACTGTTGTCCCAAATCAATCAAAGGACGAGCAATCAAGTCTAGAATTAAAAACAATACAACCATAAATAATAATGAAATCTTAAAATCACTTATCCCCCTGACAAATCGTTTCTTGAAATATTGCCAAGCTAGAGAAAACGTCCCATAAACTCTCAGAGAAATCAACATACCCATCAAAAAGTAGAATCCAAAAAGCATTACCAATCCAGGTACAACCAAAAATAAACCCTTGAAAAACAATCCTGTAGGAATATATTCCATGCCGAAGAAAATATACTTCATCAACAACAATACACCCATAGCTAAAGCATATAGAACAAACCAGACTAAAGCCACAATAATCATTTTATAATAAAACTCAAAACTAAATCGTTTATCTAGCATCAAATCATATATTTTTGACTTAAAAAAAGCCCATTGTGCTAGAACCAAGACAGTAAATAGAACAGCCATACTAATAGCAAATACTTCACTAAACTGCCAAACCTTTAATGATCTATATAACCCTGCAACTAACAGAACAGAAAAGAACACAGCTAATAGATCGCAAAGAATAACATACAAGTGTTTAAAACTCATTGTTCGAAACAAGTCTAGAAAGAACGTAAACTCCCTTCTTAATGGATTCGTAGACTTAACACCAATCACCCCTTGTTTTTAAAACAACACCCCTATTTTATTACAAAAGACCAGAATTCACTATTTAAATGTTTCTAATTAAAAAGCACAATACACGAGAGCAAAACACTTATTTAGAAGCTTGTTCTACATTAACAAATGTTTAATAATAAAGTAACAATACAAAATGTAGATTTCTTAGATTCAGATAAAGGTAGTAAAGCACAAATAACAAATTCAAAGAAGTCAAGAGCCCTCCTGTATGTAGAATTAAAAGAAAACACCAAAGCAGGGAATCATTACCATAAAACTAAAGAAGAAACATTATTCATTATATCTGGAAAACTAATCGCAACATTCAAAGATATGCTTTCTCAAGAAATAAAAGAGAAAACTCTCAAAAAAGGCGATCTTATTACAATCAAACCAGGCATAGCACATTCTTTACATGCTTTACAAAACTCTAAAATACTAGATATTTCAAATACAGATAAAAATTCACAAGATAAGTTTAAGGAAGAGTTGATATCATGAAGGTTTTAGTATTAGGAGCAAAAGGAATGCTAGGTTCTGAGGTAGTGAACGAATTCTCAAATGAAGAAGTAGTAGCGTGGGATGTAAAAGATTTAGATATAACAAATGAGAAACAAGTTCTAACAAAGATTCAAGAATTAAAACCAAACATAGTGATAAATTGTGCAGCATATACGGATTTTGATGGCTGTGAAAACGACTTCGATAAAGCATATGAGGTTAATGCACACTCGCTTCCCGCAATAGCTACAGCATGTAAGAAATGTAATGCCACTTTAATACATATTAGCTCATATATGGTCTTCGACGGAAAGAATAAAGAAGGTTATCTAGAAGACGATGCAAAGATACCTATAAGCGTGTATGGAAAAGCAAAAGCCATTGGTGAAGACCTAGTAAGAAAACATATGGATGATTTCAGAATTGTAAGAACCTGTTGGCTTTACGGTAGAAGTGGAATTTGCAGAATAAATGAAATATTACAAAAATTAAAGACAGAAACAGAAGTTGATGTTGCACAAGATCTGTACGGCAGACCAACATATGCGAAAGATGCCGCTAAAGCATTAAGAGAAATAATAGAAAAGCCACCAGGAATATATCACGTTACTAATTCATATAATTGTTCAAGATTCGAGCTAGCTAAAGAGATGGCAAGACTGATGGATTCTAAATGTAAAGTCAATCCATTAAATCAAGATGATTATCTAGAAGACCTCAAAGTACACAAACCAGGTATGAAATTAGCTACAAGGCCAAAATACTGCTACCTTCTAAATGACAAAATCACACCCCTCAGAGGCTGGAAAGAAGCTATAAAGGCATATTTACAAGAATTAGGTGATTTGAGAACTGAGTAACACTTAAGTGTTACCGAATCACAACCTTTATAAATGATCGTGCGAATAATGCACTTATGACAGATAAAAAATCAAGATTCTCAATAACCATGTCCGGAGATGTACTTAGCAATCTAGACTCCATAGTGGATGGAAAAAACATCAGAAGCAGATCCGAGGCAATAGAGGTTATCGTAAGCAGATATTTGGAATCAAATAAAGTGGCAGTATTTCTAGGTGGCGGAGACCCTAATAATCTAAAGATAGGACAAATCTTCAGACCTTTGATAAAAGTAAACAACAAACCACTTATCGCATACACCTTACAAAATCTTAGAAAAGCAGGATACAGAAACATCTTCTTCATTGCAGAAAATGAATTAATTGGTGAAATGTTCAAAGAAATAGGAGATGGCTCCGATTATGGAGTAAGAATAAAATACGTCGAAGAGAAAAAACCACTAGGTGAGATGAAAACATTACAACTTGTTGAGAATGAGATCAACTCACCATTCCTGGTTCTACAAATTGATAATTACTTTACATTTAATTTAAATAAATTATTTAGAGCATTTACTTTAAACAAAGGAGTGATGACTCTCGCAGTACATGCAAGAATGGATATTAAACATAGACGAGGTGTCGTAGAAATGAATGGCGCCCAAATAAATTCATATGAAGAAAATCCAAAAGATCCAAAGAGTACTCTCGCATCCACAACAATTGCAATGTGCGACCCATCCATATTCAATTTCATACCTAAAGGCGATATAAAAGTAAAAAAACAAAGCATATTCGACAAACTAATACAACAAAATACACTCAATGGTTTTATAATCTCAGGACCTTGGTTTAACGTACATGAAAATCAAGATGTGAGAGATATGGAGAAATATATAGAAAAAAGTGTTACAGAGTAACACTCACCTTTAAATATAAAAAATAACGATTCTACCACATTCAGGAGAGGAATACTATGAAAATTACAGTTATAGGAACGGGTTATGTAGGTCTAGTAAATGGAGCATGCTTAGCAGACTTAGGAAATGATGTAGTATGTTTAGATATTGATGAAAAAAAGATTTCTATGTTAAAAGATGGCAAGATCCCCATATATGAACCAGGACTTGAACCCATAGTTAAAAAAAATGTAGAAAAAGGCAGATTAACTTTTACAACTAATCCAAAAGAGGCAATTGAAAGTGCAGATATAATATACATCTGTGTTGGCACACCTACATCAGGTAATGATGGTGGCGCAGACATGTCATACGTTTTCTCCGCTGCAAAGAGCATTGGAACTCATATGAACGGGTATAAAATCGTTATTGATAAAAGCACAGTACCAGTTGGAACTGCGGATCAAGTTAAAAGAATTATTGAAGAACAACAAACAGAACATGAGTTCGATGTTGTATCATGTCCTGAATTCTTGAAAGAAGGGAGCGCAGTTAGAGATTTTATGGCGCCAGATAGAACAGTTATAGGCGTTAATAGTGAAAAGGCAAAAGAAATTCTGGCAATATTATACAAACCCCTAGAAAGAACAGATAGACCAGTATTATTCTGCGATGTTAAAAGCGCAGAAATGATAAAATATGCATCCAATGCAATGCTTGCAACAAGAATATCATTTATGAACGAGTTATCAGCATTATGTGAAAAAGTAGATGCAAACATAAAAATGGTCGCTAAAGGAATGGGTTTAGATTCGAGAATAGGACATAGATTCTTACAAGCAGGTCTAGGTTATGGCGGAAGTTGTTTTCCAAAAGATGTTAGAGCTCTTGTACATATGATGAGAGAAAATGAATGTAGCAGCGGAATACTCGAAGCAGTAGATAATACTAACGAAAGACAAAAAACTAAAGCATTGCCTAAAATAAAGCAACTCGTTGGAGATTTGCAAGGTAAGACAATAGGAATCTTAGGATTATCATTTAAACCGAAAACAGATGATATAAGAGAAGCACCAGCATTGGTGTTAATCAATCAACTAATCAAAGAAGGTGCTAATGTTAAAGCATACGACCCCATCGCCGCAGAAAATGTCAAAGCAAGAATGACACACGATAAACTAGAGATTGTAGACGATCCATATACAGCAATCGAAGGAGCTCATGGCGCCGTACTAGTTACAGAATGGGATGAGTTCAGAAGCCTAAATTATCCGCAAATTAAAGAAAAGATGGCAGAGGCTAACTTTGTAGATGGAAGAAATGTTCATGATTCAAAATACATGAGAAAACTCGGATTTAATTACCTCAGTATAGGAAGACCATGAGAACAGTATTAGTTACTGGTGCAGCAGGCTTTATTGGAAGCCATGTTGTTGATGCGTTGCTCGCAAAAGGTGATAAAGTGATTGGAGTGGATTGCTTCAATGACTATTATGATCCTCAAGTTAAAGAAAAAAATATTTCTCAGCACAAAGACAATCCTAACTTTGTTTTGTACAGAGATGACATCGTTGACATGAAAGCAATGCGCATAGTTTTTTCCAAGCATAAAATAGACAAAATATGTCATTTGGCGGCAAGAGCAGGTGTTAGACCTTCAATACAAGAACCGTTACTTTATAACGAAGTAAACATAACCGGAACACTAAATTTATTAGAACTTGCAAGAGAGTTCAATGTAAAGTATTTTGTTTCTGCATCAAGCTCAAGCGTATATGGGAAAAATAAAAAAGTTCCATTTTCAGAGACAGATAATGTGGATAATCCCGTTTCACCTTACGCTGCAACCAAAAAAGCAGGCGAATTGTTGTGTTATACTTATTCTCACTTATACAATATCAACGTAACTTGCTTAAGGTTTTTTACAGTTTACGGTCCTCGCGGAAGACCAGACATGGCACCCTATATGTTCACAAAAAATATAATGGAAGGCAAATCAATTAAAAAGTTCGGAAATGGTTCTTCCAAGAGAGATTATACATATATTGCAGACATAACAGATGGCGTAATTAAAGCACTAGATAAAGAGTTTAGATATGAGATCATTAACTTAGGCAACTCAGACACTATCGACTTAAATTCCTTTATTTCATTAGTTGAAGAAATTACTAACAAAAAAGCAATAATTGAACAACTGCCTGATCAACCGGGAGATGTCCCCATCACTTATGCCGATCCAAAAAAAGCAGAAGAACTTTTAGGATTTAAAGCAAAAACATCTTTCAGAGAAGGAATGCGAAAATTTTATGAGTGGTACACAAAATGAAATCATTAATCATACAAAGAATTGAAGAAGATCTGCAAGATGAGTGTGAAGATAAAAGTAAAACAGAGCTGTTAATGCCAACAAAATCTCAACAGAAACAATAGACCACACAACTCGCCACTCATATGGTTTAATTCTAAGTTTTGAAAGTAACGCAATGGCAACATGTTCAAGTCCATAGAATTTCTTATATCTATTTCTTAAACTACCATCAACATTTCTATCTGCAAAGCTTTCTTTTTGCATTTTACCTCTAGCTTTCAGTACAAACTCAAAGAAATAAGGAATAAACATAATTAAAGCATATTTTTCAATATTACCTAATATAGCCACAATACCTATCAATGCACCAACAGAATAAGTCATACTATCTCCAGGAAACAACATGGAAGGATAGTAATTGAATAACAAGAATGCACATAATGAAACCACCATACAGAATGCAATCACCGCCGCAAATGATGAACCAGATAAATATGAAATAAATCCCAAAGTTGAAAGTATAACAATCCCTTGTAATGCTTCTAATCCGTTATATCCTGCCAACATGTTAAATGCATTAGCAGTACCAATTATGGCCAAAGGAACTAATACTAACGGGAATACAAGCCCAAGCTCAACATGCCCTAGAAGAGGCAATGTAATCTTAGAAACTCCGGCATTAATCACCATAATAGGAATAGGAATTGCAAACGTTAACAGAATTTTACTTCTTCTACTCAATCCAATCTTCCATCCAAGAATATCATCCAAAACTCCAATAACCAATGCAATCATAACACTAACCAAAGTTGCAAGTACCAAGCTAATGTATCCTGTACCACCTTCGAAAATAAAAGTTCTTGTCGCAATATATGCTAATAGACCCGCAATGAAACCAGCAATAACGCAAATTCCCCCTACCTCTGCAACTAAATGTTGATCTCGTTTGTGAACATCTTTACCTTCTAAACCCGCAAAATGAGCCTTTTTAATCCATTTAGGAAGAAGATATAACGTAACAAAGAAACTCACTAAGATTGTTGAAGCAGTTATTACATTAAACATTAACACATACTCCTATTTTACGTTTTAAATAGATTTTCATTTTAAATCGCTATTTTATCACATAGAACCGCGTTGTAAAATGATTAAATGATTCATACTTTATATTATTTGACAACAAATAATCATCAATGTCGCGATAATCAAATCCGAAGTGAGTTCCCCAACCAGATTTATTCTTTCTAAGGAGTGATAGTCGTTTACCAGACAAAAGAAATCTCAAATAATTTAAGACAAAGAACCGTTTAGAACTCAACTCTTTAAGAGAATAATGATATATTAACATTTTTGCTATGAATTTTATTATACCAAAAAAACCTATCTCTATTGGTACAGTTAACAAAACACACCCATTTTTATCTTTTAGATCGAGTATGTTCTTAAGCGCACATTCAACATTACCAACATGCTCGAGAGTTTCAAAACAAGTCACAAGATTAAATTTCTTATTTGAAACTATAGAATGATTCAGATCTATATTTCTAAAAGATATAGCGGAATATAATTTTCGAGCCACTTTAAGATTATCCTTGCTATGATCAAAACCAACCACATCGGATAATCGGTACCGCTTCATAATAATATTAGTAATATACCCATTGCTACAACCCACATCACAATATGATTTCCCACAAATATTAGGATTTGAATCTAAGAAAGACAATATGTTCTTTAAGCGAGAAATATGAGGAGCGTTACGAACAGACTTAACCTTATATGTTCTCGAGTGATCTACCATATTACTGATTCCCCCTCCTAGTAGATTTAGGCGGTTCCCAACTAGCCTTTTGTTTTCTAGTAATAAACTTGAAAAATCCAATCATTGCTGCAAGATTAACCATACAAAAATAATAAGGTACTGAAACTAAAGGTAATTTTGTTTTTGACAACAGCGGACCTAGTAATGCTATGAAATAGAAAAGAACTTGAAGATAGAATAACCACCTAAATACAAAAATATCTATGAGAAATATATTAGTAACAAACATCAATATTAAGAATATCCAAACCAACCATCTTAAGAATTTATGAGAAAACCACTCAAAGAATCTCAAACCTGTAAACTTGTCAAACAAAATGAAAGAACCTTCAAAACCTCTAGCAATGATCCTAGTCTTTCTATTGAACTCTTCTTTAGCAGATGAGGCAGTTTTCTCAAAAGCCACAGCTCTTGGAGCATAAACAACTTTGTAACCTTGACTTGCAACATCTTGAGGTGTTTGAAAGTCATTGGCAACTTTAGGATTTAATTTTTCGAACAACTTTTTTCTAACCGCAAATATTGCGCCATTAGCAGAAAGCAAATGCCCTAGCTTACTTTCTTGTTTTTTCAAGAATTGTTCATATTTCCAATATAATCCTTCGCCTTTACCAACACCAGTTTTTGCATCAAGATATCTTAATTCTCCTGAAACACAACCAACAGCTTCATTTGCAAAACCAGCCACAAGTTCCTTTAGTGCATCTTTTTCATACATAGAATTCGCATCACAGAATACAACAATCTCACCTTTTACAAGCCTCATGCTTTTGTTTATGGCAACGTTCTTGCCACCTCTACCTTCGACTCTGTTTAAGATAATTCCTTTAGATCTATATTTTTTGACAATTGCGTCAGTTTTATCAGAAGAACCATCACTCACAACAATAATTTGTAATTTGTTCTTAGGATAATCTAGCGCCAAAGAATTTTTTATCTTTTTTTCAATAACCCCTTCTTCGTTATATGCAGACATCAACAAAGTTACACTAGGAAGTACAGATGATCTCTTATCCTTTTTAGAATGAAAAAGAGTTAAAAAACTAAGGATTAAAGGATATCCGAAATATGTGTATACAATTAATGCCAAGCAAATCTCAATAATCATTTGAGCTTACCCTCACTACTAAATAACTCAGATATTTGTTTTACATTGATCTTGATGTTGTGATTTTTCTTAACCAACATATATGCATTTTTAATTAATCTAGTACGTAACGCCCCATTATCCTTTATTTTAAGAATACAATCAGCCAACATTTTATAATCATAAGTTTTAAACAACAAACCTGTTTTATTATTTTTAACAAGTTCAGTCATTCCAGTAATATCCGATGCAACGACTGGCACTTTCATCGCCATTGCCTCCATAATAGTTACCGGTAAACCTTCACTCAAACTAGGTAGGACAAATACATCAGCTTTATTATAATACTCCATTATGTGCTCTCGCAAAACAGGACCAATAAACGAGACCACATCAGTAAGATGTAAACGAGAAACTAATTTCTTGAGCTTCATCTCCTCAGTTCCTGAACCAACTACAAGACACCTAAAAGCCACACCCTCATCTTTCAACACAGTACAAGCTTTCATGAGCGTATCTATATTTTTAACTTTATGAAGCCTTGCAACAATTAGTATGGTGAACAGAGAATGGTTAATTTTTTTAGGTTTGAATTCAGCGAAAGGTAAACCACACTTAATCACTTTAATAGCATTATTAGATACTTTGTATTTATCAACTAAATAGTTTTTATTAAACTGAGATATAGTCACATAAAACTTAGAGTTTTCTATCCTATCTTTCATATCTACAGGAGGATGAATAAAGATATCAGAGCCATGAGCAGTTATACTATAAGGAATCTTAACTAATTTTGATATAATTATCGCAGAAGTTGCAGGAATAGAAGCAGTATGAACATGTATATGCGTTATATCCATCATCTTGCAAAGATAAGCATAATACACCGATTTGGGGAAGATAACTAAATTCTTTAGAAGCTGATATGGACTTATATAATGCGTCAAGATCAAACCCAACAGTAACCTAGAATAGCCTTTGTTAAAGTAATATAGTTGTGCAAAAAGTAGTTTAAATGAAAAAAAGGATACGTATTTTATTTTATTCTGCCAACGTTCCGCCATCTTATGACAGTTTTCTGAAGGTTTTTTAAGAGAAAATATCTCAATCTTGCGATATTTAGTTAATTCATTTAATTCTTCAATAACAAAAGTTTCAGACAACGTCGGAAATCTTGATAATAAATATGCAATTTTCATTATTTTGTACCTGTAGGTGTTCCTTTTTTATTTAAAATAGATAGTATAAATCGTGATGCAAAGTAATACATAAACGGAATCAGCACCACCCCTTTTCTCTGTAAATCTATATATTGACCCTGTGCAAAATATACTCTATGAAAACTAAACAAGGCAATGGGGATGAGCAGCATAATGAATGACAAAAGCATATAATTATCAAATCTAGTATTATACTTATTCCAATATAAATACAATACAAATAGTATCAAAAATACAAACAATACCGAGAATATTACACTATCTATAAACAACAAATGATTAAGTAAAGATATTTGAAACATATTATCCAATGTTGGGGAGAAAAACGCTTGCAGAAATGTTATAACCAAGATCTTAACAACACCAAAGATGTTACTAGTATCAGAGAATATCCTCATAAGATAATAATATAAATCCATGAAAATATCCCGTATAGGAGATAATAGGAGTAAGAAGGGAACAATTAACACTAACCACAATTTTTTTAGATCTTGTTTTACAAGCCAGATTAATGCTATAAGCCCCATACTCAGCGCAACATATGAACGCGTAATTAATAAAAGAATAAAAACAGTTAAGAAACTTAAGCTAGCAACGTTCTTATTAATAATTAAATAAAATAATACGGAAGCTAATGCAGCTACAAATATATCTTTGAGAAACATATTTTGGTAAAAGAACAAAGATCCTGAAATCAGGATGAACCAAAACGTTAATTTCCCTTCTCTTTGGCCTATGTGATGCGTGATTAATCTATAGAAAATATATGCAATGAGACTAATGTATAATATGTTTAACTCTTTCAAGAAAAGAAAAGACGGAATTATCTTGTGTATCAGCGAATTAAAAAGCTGAAAACCTATATGGATTGTATTACCCGAAAGATCATATAATTGCACAATATTAAAGTTTAATACATTTATGTTAAATTGAAAGATTATACCTTCATAATAAATACTATCTTTGAATGTTATACCTAAATAATGAATTAAAAAGATCAAACTGGCTTTCAAACAAATTAAAAATTTAAATGCACGATACTCAAACACACTAAATGATTTAAGATCTAAAAAATCCAATAAATAGGAAGATAATAAAATAAAAATAATAAAATAAATAACATCATTGGCAAGAATAATGTATGAAAGAATAATAAATCCGCCAGTTAACATTAATTTATGACTCTTTTTGAGATCAGCAAAGTATGCAATATATAATGTAACCAACATCGCAGCCAAACTTATACTCTTAAATGCTAATACACCTAACAAGATTCCAAGGAATAACCAAAACAATATCTTGTGATAGCTTTTTAAAGTTGATTTCCTATTATTGTTGCTTATTTTCATCTTAAATGACCAGCATACTCCTTAGCAATCGAATCCCAATTATACTTTGTAATTATATTCTTAGACTCAACACCTATCTTTTTTCTCAAATCACTACTTGATACAAGTTTCTTAATTACAGATCTAAGACCTAGATTATCCTCATAATTGACTACAAAACCATTCTTACCAGTTATAATTAGATCGCTCATACCTACTTTATTTGAAACAACTACAGGAATACCTAAGGCCATAGCTTCTAAAGGAACCAATCCAAAAGAGTCAAGTGAACTCAAATGCGTTACGAATAAACAGTTTTTAAATGCAGAAAGTAACAGTTCGTGATTCACTTCACCAAGATCTATAATCTTTGTGCCAATTAATGTACTATATTCAGCATGCATATCATTATAATAATCTCCTTTTTTACCCATTATCAATAACTTCAGATCGTCATCTTCAATCTCAATAAACGCCTTTAATAAAAAACGAATTCCTTTAAGACGACGCGTACCTCCCGCAAATATAATAAACTTAGTCCCTTTCAATTTAGGATATTTGTCAGTAAATAACTTACTACTTATTCTCCTAACACCTAAATCTTTAGGCACTCCATTAGGAATAACAATAATACGATTATTTATCGCACCATAATCCAATTTAATCAATTTTTTTATAAGATTTGAAACACAAAAAATCACATTAGAATGTTTAAGAACCCACCTCTCAGTCAACATAAAATGCCAACCATAAGGAGCTCCAAGTTTAAGTTCTCTCGATGCAAGACCATGAGCGGTATACATGATTTCAAATTTTCTGTTAGGGACTAAAAAAGGAATCATGTAAACTGGAGCAGGACTATGGATATTCACATAATTAATTTGACAATTGTTCTTGCATAAAAATGATAATGCCCCCAAACAATTTGTTCTAATCACAGTTACATTATGGTCTAGTTTTTGAGTCTCGGAGCTTTTTAGTGATTTCCTTAAACTAAATATGTCTAAGATTATAATATCATATTTCCCTAACGTACTCAATGAACGTACCAAATTGTATAAAACGTTGGCCGGACCTGTTACAGACTTAGAAGAATCTTCAGGAAACTTACCAACAAACACGAGTTTCTTCATCTTTATCGCACCCTCTGCATTAATTTTTTGAAAGCATTCAGACTATCTTGAGAAGATCTAAGATAAAACTCATTTATCTTAATTTGGCTAACCAACTTAGTCAAAAATGCCTTATTTTCTCCTTTAAAGATATACAAATACATATTATCAAGTGTTTGTTGTATATTTTGATAATTAGAAGCACTATATGGTTTTTGTTTCTTAATCATATCTAAGAAAAAGGCATAAAAATAGAAATGATCCGAAATCAGCGAATTAGTTACTCGTTTCCTACTATCAATCAAATGAACTTTATTCTTATCATCAATTAAAACATTGAAAGGCACCAGATCACCATGTAATTTGGAAGTTCCGTTCTTTAAACTCGACCAATGATTTTTCAAAAAGTTTCTAAGTGGCTTTTCATTCTCGATCATGCTACATGTTTTATCATAATAAACGGGATAACCTAGAAATTTCTTTTTTTTTATCAAGCTAGAAGATTTGCTTCTATCTTTTACATAAACCTCACTTACCCCGCCCTCTGCATTAAATACAAAATAAATTTTATTATCAAACCCATCATAAATCATTTCCACACGATTATCAGGCACATCCTCATAACCGCGATTAATCAGTTCAAAGAGTTTACTCAGATAAACATTACATCTCAACCTTAGTTTAACAGAACCAAACCCAATCTTATTATAAAGTACTGAAAAGATCTTTGTAGAAAATAAACTACTATCAGCATACAGAATACAAGGATGTCTCTTATACGGAAAGTAATAAAATATTTTTCTCATTTAACACCTATTTTAACTTCAAATAATGAAAGGTACGTATCAAACCCATATGATCATCCGTAATACCCTCATCTACAACTTTGAATATATTACTCACAGACTTTAGTTTCTTAGGAAGATCATCTACTTTCACATCTTGACTCTCAAGTAATACAATCCCGCCAGGTTTGAGCAAGGATTTTATCCGCATCATATAATCTGAAAAGCTCATACCAACCCACATATGTACAGCAAATGCAAAGATCACATCATACTTCTGGTCTGATTTGAAAGTTTTGAAATCCTCACAAATAAAATTAACATTCTTTATTTTCTCGTGTCGTTTTAACACTTCACCTACACTTGCAAGCACATCGTTCTTCTCAACAATATCAATCGTTCTCACATACTTTGAAATGAACATTGAAAAAAAACCAGTGTTTCCACCTATATCCAATACAGCAGTAGTTTTCTTCAAATATTTACTTAAACCATATATCTCAAAACGCACCAAGGTTGGTCTATGACCCCTTATTTTCAATGGAGGATAACTTTGATAAAAGTACTCACCACCAAACTGTTGTTTTTTACTAAAAAACAGTTTTCTCATTTGATATTCAATATCAGACATTTTGCTTTTTCTATGCATGAGTTTTGATTTGAGTAACATTCTTAGATTCATTCTTTGTACCTCTTATATAACCAAATATTATTGAAAAACCTCTTTAAAACTTTTAAACATTTGCAATAACAAATCCCTGTTTCTTATCAAATAATACAGTAAGATAAGCATTAAACCCAGTCCTGCCTTCAAATAATCAAAGACACCAAATGCACACACCAATAACAGAACAACCATTAAACAGACCATACAAAATAATTCAAGTGAATAAATTTTGAATTTTCTTAATTTGAAAATAATGATTGTCATCATAACACTACTAAGAGTCATCGAGATTAAAGTAGCGATTGCCGCCCCATTACCTCCATAGAGAGGAACCAAATATAAATTCAATAAAATATTACCCGAAACTGCACAAACTGATGTTAATAATAACCAACCACTATGCCCGGCTAAATTGAGAAATCCTGCAGCAGTTCCAAAACTAATAGTAACAATATAAGCCGCAATTAGTATTAAGAGAACAGAATAGCTAGCAACATAGTCTCCAAAAAACTGTAAGATATATTTACCATAAAAAACAAACATCAAACTGATAATCAATGCAGAAGACAAAGACAATATTCTTATTAGATCATATTCGGACCTTAACTTATTGTGCTCATTCTTAGCAAAGAACTGCCCCATCCTCGGATATAATACCACATTAAATGATTGATAACCAAAGAATAAAAGCCATGCCAACTGTGATGCGAGAGCGTAGTCTGCCAATGTTCCACTAAGACCAATAGCCCCTATACAAAGCAAATCAATCTTTCTCATCCCTACACTTGTAAGACCATTTAACATTAATTTAAGACCATATTGAACGTCCCATTTCTTGAGTTGTCCTTTTGGAAAAGATAGGTGCATAGGATTTTTTACGAACCACAACACCAATACTACCAACGATGAGATCACAAATGCCAATGCAACACCCGATATTGAAGGCATCATAAACCAGATCAAAGTGATTAATATTAATTTTAGAACAACAAAAACAATATCATTATTGAATATTGCCTCTACAATTCTTTGTCTCGAACGATACCATGAATTATATATTCCTCTACCAACATCTAGCGGAATAAGAATAGCAAATGCAATCAACCATATATGTATCGAGGGTTTATTAAACAAGAAACTTAATTGCTGCGATACTAAAACTAACAAAAAGGTAATTCCGCAACTAATTAACAAACCCCACCAGAACACACAACTTGCAAATTTCTTACCACCAATATCATCAGATTTTAACTTTAACCGAGATAATCTATACATAGTAGTACGTTCTAATCCAGCAGATGCAACAAGTGTCAATATTCCAATTATGGTTATAGCCAGACTATAATTTCCAAACTCACCTTTAGAAAGTACTCGATTTAAAATCCAGATAATAACCAGTACAGCAATTTTCTGTAATGCACTAGCTAATAAACTTGTGAGGGAACCTTTAAAATATAGCTTGAAGCTTTTAGTCCCCATCATTTTATCGTCCTCTCACCCCAAATAGTACGAATAATAATAGTAAGATCCTAACACTCAGATTAGTTAAACTTAATTCACCAAAAAATAAACATATAACGGTATTAGCAACTAAAGCCCCTAAAAATATTAAACTAATAACAACAAATTTGTTTCTGGATGAATCTGCAATAAGTTCTTTAGATAAATTATTCGAATAGGAAGCAGAATATGGCGCCTGTACGAAGTTTAGACCGCCCCTAGAATAATCAAGACTACGTCCTATCACTTTACTAGAAACAAATAATTCAATATTACATCTATGAACTTTCAAGCAACGACAAATAAAACTTTTACCAATCTCATCCTGTACAAATCGCACAGATCTATCGATAAAAGATCCGCTATACAACTTAATACAAAAACAACCAAATCGGCGCATAAAATGATCTATAAATGAATGTCTGAAATAATTATCCACTTCTTTAATCAAATTAAAGATTTTACTGGTTTTTGCAATCATTTTGAATATTGACGAGCCCTATCCAATATTAATGATTTGACCCGATAGTGTAATTCCATCAAAATAAAACGTAAGAGAATTACCCACATAGAGTTCAGAGCCTTGGAAATAATAAGCACCATTAGTTTTCTGAACCACTATATTCAAAGTTGTCAAAATATCTTTATTTATTGGATGTTCTCTAAGAAAAATATCACCATCTTCACTAGTTATAATTGTTTTCGCAGGTATTGCTTCGTTATCAATCAATATTGCAACTGTCTCCCCCTGTACAATTTGTTTAGCACCATTTGTTAATGCATCAGCAATCCAAGGCTTAACCTGTTCAGACATCATCTTAATTTCTAAAGTTTCAGAAACAATTTCATCAAGAGTACTGTCAAAGTCTATAATCGCAGAATTAGATTCCACAAGCGATGTTATTAACTTAAATCTCTTCCCAATCCTAAGCTCCTGATCATCGAAAAATAGATTTTCATTTTTCTTTACCGTATCAAGCTTTACAAGAAGTAGCAAATCTCTCAATTCACCCTTCTTTGATGTTACTAAGATATCAACAATCATAGAATTATTATTATCATTCAAAAGAAGAATATCACCAACATGTAAATTATCATAAATGTAATCAGGTTGATTCTTTAGTTCTAATTTGACCATAGTCATCTGGGGTTCAGGTCCAAAAAAAGCAAACCTTAATCCTGCTACTACAACCAGAATAATGAATAAAAAAACTAAAGCATCTATAACATTGATCTTTCCAAAAAGACGTCCTTTAGAATCAATTAAATGTGAATTTGTTCTTGCCATTTTAATATACACGCAGAAAGGAGCCTTTAAATAGTTTTTCATTTGTTAGTGACGATAAACTAGATATTGCACCTACAAGGCCTAAAAAAGAAGGATTGGGCGAATAAGATGAATACATTTATAAATGGAAAACACCAGAACGAAAAGATGAACTATTGGAAGATACCTAAAAAATACAATCCAATTAGTAAAGCTCTTCTAATTCTACCAATTATAGGCATTACAGGGGCTCTAGTGCTGTCAATAATTAGTGCCGCTTCAAAACTATCAACAATCGCATCAATAGCAATTCTAGCACTATTTGTGTGGAAAAAGAAAGAATACGCTTTTTATCTATTATTAGTAATAATCCCAATATCACTTCACTTTGAACCATTTATCGCTAAGTTTCCAGTACCAATCACAGACATACTAGCATATCTGTTAATATTGAAATGGGTTACAGAATTAATCTCAGCTAAAGAAATAAAATTCAAAAAATCAAGACTTAATGTACCACTAATTATTTTTGCAATTCTCTTAGCAGTATCAATCATACCATCACTACCCACAATAAGCACACATCTTCAAGATAAAACATCATTAATAACAAATACATACGAATTAGTAACGGAAGGATCGAATTATGTGCTTTATGGATTAGTTATGTTTATCCACATGCTTGTTGCAATAATTATGTATTTCTACATTCTTAATAATCCAATTGAAAAAAAGAAAGCAATCATTGCTTTAGTTATAGGATATGCGATCGTCACACTTTATGGTGTTGCTGAATCTTTATTGCCCACAATTAAAAGCATCAGTTCCCATATATTATCAACATCCAACACATACTATCAAACAAGAATAACTTCAACGTTTCGAAATCCAAATGTCCTAGGCGAATATTTAGCACTACTCACTCCACTTTTAATTGCACTAACATTCTATACAAAGAAAATAAAAACAAAAATACCATTAATACTTTTAACACTTATAGGAGTTGTATGTCTTTTTTTAACTGCATCCAGAGGCGCATGGCTAGGACTAATTGCAGGTTTAGTACTATTCACCATACTAAAAACAAAACTAACAAATAAAAATAAACTATTAACCGGAGCTATTGCAATTGTACTACTACTAATCATCTCAGCACCAGTATCTTATTTTATTCTCAAAGAAAGAACCATCAATCCAAGCTTAGCAGGCAGAGTACCAATATGGACTAACTCGCTACAGATGATTAAAGAGAGCCCTTTACACGGCTATGGAATTGGATCATTCATACCAGAATACGAAAAAAACTTTCCTGATGCAAAGAATGCACAGCACGCGCACAATATATTTCTTAATATTGCAATCGAATCTGGATTAATAGTGCTCGCAGTGCTTGTATGGATATTATTCACGCTATTCATATATCCGTTGAAAAACAAAACCAACATACTCAACATAGGATTATATTCTGGAATATTCGCGTTATTAGTTCACGGATTAGTAGAACATGTTTTCTTTTATCAAGAAATAACGTTACTATTTTTTATAACACTCGCACTAACTGTTAAAGATGAAAAAGATAAGTAGAAATACTACGCTGTTGATAGCATCAAATGCATTAAACAATCTACTTTCATTCATTCTATTATTTGTAATGGCAAGAACTCTAGGAGATGTGGTTTTTGGAAAATATACATTCGCATTATCTTTAGCAGTTATCTTTGCAACAGTCGCTGATTTTGGATTAAACACGTATTTAATAAGAGAGATATCTCGAAGGAAGAAACAAGCTGCAGAATATATCGGTAACGCGTTAAACATAAAGTTAATTCTTTCAATAATTACATTCATACTTTTGGTTGTTGTAGTTAACGTACTAGACTACCCTCAAGCAACAAAGAATATTGCATATTTGGTGGCGCTATACACATTTGTTGAATTCATCGCTTTAGCGTATAGGTCAACTTTCAAAGCATATGAACAAATGGAGTATGAAGCAATATTGTTAGTAGTTTATAGAATCGCAGTAGTTTCAGTAGGACTATTAATATTATTAATCTACCCAAACATTGTTAGTTTATTGATGTCATTTCTCATTCTAAGCATGGTATACTTAGCAGCAACATTTATTGTTGGATCTATAAAATTCTCAAGACCAAGCCTTAAACCAAACATAGTTCTAACAAAAAAAATATTAAAAGAATCAGCACCATTTATGTTCACCGCACTACTTATTGCACTATATTTTAGAATTGATGTGATCATACTATCATTCTTCAAAGGAGATCAAGTGGTTGGATGGTACGGAGCAGCAACAACAATGATATATTCATTATTGTTCATACCGATTGCACTATCCGAATCAATTCTGCCACAAATGTCAATAAACTTTAAGAAATCAAAAGAAAATCTTAACAAAATATTTAATAATTCAATAAGAATAATCTCCATAATCATCTGGCCAATTATGATCGGCACAACCTTACTTGCAAAAGAGTTCGTAGTCTTGTTATTCTCGGTAGAATTTGTGAATGCAACAATAGGTGTACAAATATTAGTTTGGGCGTTAGGAATTATGTTTCTAAACTATATACTTGCAACAACAGTAAATGCAATCAACAAACAACAAGTACACACTATGATTATTCTCATTGCCGCAATCATAAACATAACATTAAACTTAATATTGATACCCAAATATTCAATCATAGGAGCGGGAGTGGCAGCAATAGCAACTCAAGCCATAATATTCATCGCACTGAGAATATATTTGCAAAAACATACATCTTCGCAGATATTCAACGCATCATTAAAACCAATAATCGCATCAACAATCATGGGCGTCATGGTATTATATTTAACAAACATACTGCATGTTGTAGTTAATCTCATAGCAGGAATAGTAATTTATTTAGCAATAATGTATATTATTAAAGGAATTCACAAAGAAGATATAACAGAACTAAAAAGCATAATAACTAAGAACTAACTTTGTTATAATATTTCTCAATCTTTTTAACAACCTTATCCCAAGTGTAATTTTCTTTAACTAATTTGTACGCTTCAGCACCCATTTTTTTCCTAAGTTTAGAGTTTTTTAACAAAATCTCAGACACTTTGGCAAGAAGAAGTACATCTTTAGCGACAACAAACCCTGTTTTTTTATCTTTAACTACATCAACAACAGCATTTCTTAGAGTATTAATTGTAACAACAGGTAATTTTGCAGCAGCAGCTTCAATTGCAACAATACCAAACCCTTCAGTCTCTGAAGGCATGATAAACATCTTAGACGATTTCATATAGGAATAAACCTTAGACTGCTCTACAGCACCAGTAAAAGTAATATTTCTAACAAGGTTATATTTCAATACTAATTGATTAAGTCTAGCCCGTTCAGGACCTTCACCACAAATAATTGCAGAGATCTTAGGATGATCTTTCTTTAGAATCCTAACCACCTCAATAAACATATCCACATTTTTTAACTTTTGCAACCTACCTGCAAACATCAAGTCAAACTTTTTCTTACCGGCTTTCGCTTGACTAATCGCTTTAAGGTCAACACCATTCGAGATAACAGTTACCTTCTTACCATCAACACCAAACTGAACTAGTCTATTCTTCAAAAATTTTGAAACTGCTAAAACATTTGCCTTTAAGTTCATAACTTTTTTCTCATATCGTTTACCAACTCTCGCACTCATAGGATTAGTAGCATATTCATCCCAATAATCACCAAAAACCTCATTCCAACTAACAACTAAAGGAATATTATTACGACTACAATATTTTTCGCAACTAAGTGCAGGAAAGTAAGTAGAACTGCTACAGTCTATAACATCAAATTCATATTCAGATAAAGCCTTTGGAAGTTTTTTTGCAAAAATAAATGGATTCAGAGCATCTCGTTTCCCAGAAGCATCATAAACTCGTTTATAATAATGAACACCATGATAATTAACACCAGTTCTTACAAAATCATCTCCATCCCAAAGCTTAGCTCCAAATACATGAATCTCATGACCAAGTTTGGCAAGGCGCTCAGCGATCTGCTTGTTTCTAACCTCAATACCCCCTTTAGTATATGGGTAGATCATATCGTTAATCAGCGCAATTCTCATGAGATTAGTGAGATATTTGAGATATATAAATAATCCGAAAATTTTCACAGGACACTGGACATGTAGCTGTGTGAGACTTATATACATATTAGAAAGGAATTATGTATGAAACTCAATAATGTAATTGCTGAATTAATCGGTATGCATGTTGGTGATGGAACACTATACAACACTAAATCGGGCAGAGTGTGGGAATTAAGAGGCGGTTTAAACGAAGAAGACTATTACAGAGATCATGTTAGAAAAATCATAAAATCTATTTTCCCTGAAATCAACACTAAACCAAAATTTAGAAGTGGAGGAAAAAATGGATGTTTTGGATTTCAAATATCTAAAAGAGAAGTCACTTCTTTTTTCATTACTTATGGATTCAAACCAGGTAAGAAAAGCCACACAGTAAGAATTCCCAAATACATAATTAATTCTAATGTTCAAATACAATCTAGTTTTGTAAGGGGCCTCTTCGATACAGACGGATGCATTAGATTTGAAAGAATAAACAACCAGGCAAATCACACATATCCTAAACTCGAGTTTGTAAGTGCATCAGAAGGATTGAGGAACGACCTGCAAAAATTGTTATCTTCAATGAATTTCAGAACTAACATTTGGGGAAACTCAAAGACATACTATAGACTATGCATATCGGGAACTAAGTATCTTGATAAATTTATGAGGGAAATATCCCCTAAAAACAAAAAGCATTTAAGTAAATACCAAATCTGGCAGAGGAGAGGTCACTATGTACCAAATGCCGCGGTCGCATAGTCTGGCCATTGCGGTAATTCATTGAGGCATCTCATTGGACCGTAAGATTGCTAAGTGCTATTGTTGTATTAGACACTTACAATGGCCCACAAAGATCTACTGTCCGCAAGGGCACGCGAGTTCAAATCTCGTCCGCGGCGTTTTTCTTTTAATAACTAGCTTTTGTTAAAAAATAAGGCATTAAATAAGCAATCTTTTTAACTCTCGCAATTTATGTCAACTCATTATGAAGAAAGAAGACATTTTAAAGCAAACTGAGAAATACATAAAGAAGATATTATCTGATGAGGGTTCAGGCCACGATTGGTGGCACGTTTATCGCGTATGGAAGAATGCAATCCACATCGGCAAAGATGAGAATGCAGATTTATTTGTAGTTCAACTAGCAGCATTATTACACGACATTTCTGATTGGAAATTCAATGATGGAAATGACAATGTTGGACCTCAATTGGCTAGAGAATGGTTAGAAAAAAAACAAGTTGAAGAGAAGATAATTTCTCATGTTTGTGAGATTATAAAAACGATGTCTTTTAAAGGTGCAGGAGTGAAAATATCAATGCACACCATAGAAGGTATGATAGTACAGGATGCAGATCGGCTAGATGCAATTGGCGCGGTAGGAATTGCCAGGGGATTTGTATTTGCAGGGAATAAGAATTTACCCATGCACGATCCTTCTATCGAACCAATAGAGATCAAAGACTTCAAGACATATTCAAATATCAGACGTCCAACCTATACCCAAATAAACCATTTTCACGAAAAATTGCTCCTTCTTAAAGATTTGATGAACACAAAAACAGCCAAGAAAATCGCAGAAAAAAGACACAAATTTATGGAAGAATTCTTAGAGAGATTTTACAAAGAATGGGACGGAAAAGACTAGTAATACAATAACCAGAATTACTCTTCAACAACTTCATAAGCATTACAGTGACAGTTATCATGATCTAGAAATTCATCACAAGGACAAACCTTCTTCAAATCACAAGGACAATGCTCTAATTCTTTAGCCTTCCTCAACACATCCTTATTCAGCTTATAAGTTGTCATAGATACACGAACCAAATCATTATTTTTAAAGATTTCTAAGTAAATCTTTATAAATCAATAAACAAGATCTCAAATCAATGAAAAAAGTAATGCTGTTAATTCTAACCGTCCTAATACTTATTCCAGCAATAGCCGCTCAGGATAGTTCATGGCTTTACAATACAGAGTCATTTCTGATTGAAAATTCCATTAGTTCAGAAATGACAGTCAAACCATCATCAAGTAATTATTACCTGAAAAGCGTTTTTGTAAACTTATCGTTCATACCAAAAAACACCTGGCAACAAGAGATATTATCGATAAAAGCAAATCCTCAAGGAGTTAATTTTGGAGACTCATACCTATTTCAATGGAACGACCCAGATCAACAAATGAGTTACTCTCTAACTTCCATGATTGAAGCTAAAAACAGAATAAAGAAAGTTACAAGTAAAGTTCAGTATCCATTAACAAATCTACCAGAGGATACGCATCTATATCTTAAACCATCAACAAACATTGACTCGGATCATCCAATAGTAAAAAAAGCAGCCAGTCAACTAATAGGAGATGAAGATGACTTATATGAAGTGTTATTCATACTTGCAGAATGGGTAAACAAAAACATAAACTATAGTCTGGATACTTTATCATTAGAAGCTTCAGAAAAATCCAGCGTAGTGCTTAACACAAGAAAAGGAGTGTGCGATGAACTAACAAATTTATTCATAGGACTATGCAGAGCATCAGGCATACCCGCAAGGTTTGTTTCGGGAATATCATACACAAACTCACAACTATTTGATGAGAACTGGGGATTACACGGCTGGTCAGAAGTATACTTTCCAAGATACGGATGGATTCCATTTGATGTCACTTATGCAGAATTTGGTTGGATTAATCCACTACACATAACATGTAAGATTGGAATAGATTCAAGCGAAAGTACGACTGAGTTTGAATGGCAAGGTAAAAATGTTAATCTAGAAGTAACTGAACCAGCAATACAAACAAAAATCATCGAGAGAAGAGGCGAAGTTAAAAATCCACTGGCGATCAAAACCAAAGTTCTAGAGAAAGCAGTAGGTTTTGGGTCATATAATTTAGCAGTTATAGAATTAACAAACACCGAAGACTATTACTTGCCTGCAACGATAAGTATTGCAAAAACCACATTATTAGAGTACTTTGATGATTTTACCAAACACGTTTTACTAAGACCAAAAGAAACAAAACATATTTTCTGGAAAGTTAGAATCTCAGACACACTAGATCGAAGAAAAATATATAATTTCCCCATAACAATATATGATCAATTTAACAGAACATCAAAAGTAAGTTTTAGCGCATCATTTGATGATAGATTGTTTACAGAGAGATACATCGACTCACACGCAACTCAAGAATCTGTAATTGAAGAAGACAGTATTGAGTTTAAATGCGAAGTTCAAGATGAATTCTATTACAATTATGAAGAAATAAAAGCAGAATGTACAATAAATAATAAAGAAAATAAGAGATACTCATCCGTTAGTGTTTGTTTTGAAAACGAATGTACAAAAACATCAATAGACGAAAACGAAGAGAAAACAATTAAACTAAAAAATCAAATATCAACGCTAGGCGTTCAAGAACTAATGTTCTCATTAAGAGGAGAATCAATCAACAAAAAAGATTACATTCAGTCTTACATCGCAGACAAACCAGAGATAATAGTTAATGAAATCAAAGCACCAAAAAAAGTTGACTTTAATCAATACTACGATGTATCCTTCATTGTTGAGAAACATTCAACCTCCAACCCTCAAGATGTAAATTTAATTGTTCAACAAAATGGAGACTTCGAAGAGTTTCACACTCCAATTTTAGATAGCGACCAAAAATTCACATTAAGCTTTAGTTCAATGGGATTAAAGGACGGAGACAACGTTGGAATAATAAGTGTATCATTTAAAGACAAGAAGGGCAACCAGTACACAGAGGATCTTACATTCAACACTTGGTTGAATAAATTGAGCTTCTGGCAAAAAATAAGAAGATGGCTCTACAAATCAGATAAATTCATAGTTGCTCAACTCAAGGCGACACAAAACTTTATAAAAGGACAAAACTGACGTTTAAATATGGCTCAATCCGCAAAAGTGCTCTTAGATACGAACTTTCTACTCATACCGGGCCAATTCGGCGTAGATATATATACAGAGATCAGAGATACCTGCGGACCAAGAAGTAAGCTCAACATACTAAGGGATAGCCTAAAAGAGATAGATAAGATCTTAGAATGCGGCAAAGGAGCAGATAAAAGGGCTTCAAAGCTGGCTTTAGACATATTAAAAGCGCAACAAATAAATATCATCAGTTCAGAATCGGACTCATACGTTGATGATCAGATAGTTGAGCTTGTTGATGAAAATTGGGTTGTCTGTACACAAGACAAAGAGCTCAAAGAGCGCGTAAAAGCCAAGAAAGCTAAGGTCTTAACGCTTAGACAAAAAAAATATCTGAGGTTTGTGTGAAATGTTTTACAAAACAACTGTAAAAGACCACATCAGAGTGTCACCCGAGTTATTCGGAGTTAGCACAAAAGAAGCGGTCATAAAAATGATTAAGAAGAAGTACGATGGTTACATCTCTCCAGAGATAGGTATCGTAATTGATGTTTCAGATGTTAAAAAAATTGAAGATGGAACTGTGATACCTGGCGACGGTGCATCATTTTATAGTTCTGAATTTGAATTAGTAACATACAAACCAGAAATGCAAGAAGTTGTTCTTGGTAGAATAAAAGACATAACTGACTTTGGCGCGTTCATTAACATAGGCCCAATCGAGGGAATGATTCACGTTTCACAAACAATGGATGATTTTGTAAGCTTCGGTAAAGACGGAGTACTTAACGGAAAAGAATCCAAAAGATCTCTTAAAGGCGGAGATAGATGTAGAGCAAGAATGATCGCAGTCAGCTTTAAAGATGTAAACAATCCTAAACTTGGATTAACCATGAGACAACCATGGTTAGGTAAGTTTGAATGGCTAGAAGAAGATAAAAACAAGCCTAAAAAGGCTAAGTAAGAGGATAAAATGAAAAAGAAAGTATGCAAATCATGCAAGATGTTTATTGAAGGAGACGAATGTCCAGTTGATAAAACATCTAATTTTTCGACTAACTGGCAAGGAAGAATCTATATAAGTGACGCCAACAAATCAGAAGTTGCACAAAAGATCGGAATTGAAGTTAAAGGCGAATACGCAATAAAGTGTAGGTAAGTTAAAATGGATATAGAGATTTTAAAAGAAAAAGATATGCAGTTACTATCGAGAAAAAGAGTCTCTGCTATGATTCAATCTGAAGGCCCAACGCCATCCAGATTAGATCTTAAAAAACAATTAGCAAAGAAACTTAATAAAGATCCTGAATTAGTTATTCTGAAACACATTTATCCTAAATATGGAAAAAGCGATGTTAAAGTTATTGCTCACGTTTACGATAATAAAGAAGAACTAGAAAAATTTGAGCTTAAGAAACTGGTTGAAAAACATAAGGAACCTGAAGTAAAAAAAGAAGAAGCTCCAGCTCCTGCTGAAAAGAAACCAGCTGAAGAAGCACCTGCAGCAGAGGAAAAGCCTGCTGAAGAAGAGAAAAAAGAAGAAGCTCCTGCTGAAGAGAAACCAGCTGAAAAAGAAGAAAAGAAAGAAGCAGAGAAACCTGCTGAATAAATCACACTAGAAAATGGCAAAGAAAGAAGCAAAAGGAAAGAAAGAGAAGAAGACGAAGCTAACATCAAAGAAATGGCAACACTATAAAGTCTCAGGCGATAAAGCAGAAAGAGACCATAAGTTCTGTCCTAAATGCGGTGTAGGAGTTTTTCTAGGTCAGCATAAAAACAGAGTAACTTGCGGTAAATGCAATTACACTGAGTTTGTTACCAAGAAAACAGAGTAAATCTTATTCTTATTTTTTTAATTAAACTCGTATATAGAAATTCCTCTACCCGAATAGGTTTTAGTTAAATTCTCAACATCTAAATCCGCAATTAACCTAACAAGATTAGAGTCACAAAGTGCTCTTGAAAAATAAGCAGAGATTTTGTTTCCTATAAATAAACAACCATTATCCTCATATTCTGACTTTTCAACAACTGCGGTCAGCTTATCTGTTTGTTTGACAATCAAAGTTTTGATAGATATTCTCTCAGCACCATTTAGCATATAAAACTCAACATTTGATCCATCTTTGTAACGATTAATCAAATATCTCTTGCCATCTACATTAGATTGTAGAATCATTTCCTCATATTCACCTTTGTCTTGCAAAGAAGTTACAGCAATAATCGAACCACCAATATTCTCTGTTTCAATTAAAGGAGTCATACTTTTTATTTGTAGCAAATCAGATTCTTGTACAAGAACATATAAGTTTTCTTGCGTGAATTGATTAATGTTGTTTAGAAAGAAATCGTTTACTGCTTTAATTCGTTCTATGTGCTGTCCACCAACAGACGAGGTATAAGAATGTCTTCCAGAATATGCTTGCACCATGCCGCCTTTTTCCCAAGTTGAAATAATGCAACTTTTATTTTCAGCAGTATCTTGTAAATAATACAATGAGTTCTTAAAATCATCATCCACCCTAGGATTAAGGTGAGTAGTAACCGCATTAACAGAGTATGCGGCGTTTATTATAATCAATAAAACAGGAACAACATATAACCATTTCTTATATTTCTTAAAGCTATTAATTAATGCATAGATAAATAATGCAGAACAAAGTTGTATAGGGATAGAAGCTAAAAAGACATATCGCTTAGAAACAATCATCATATAGCCAAATACCACAACCAACAAAATTGCAAAAACTCGTTTTGCAGTCATATTCTTAAATAGAAAATACAATCCACCAATTGCAGTCAGAATAAAAAACCAGACATGAAACCAAAGATAGTTCCAAGTTAAAGGAGTTAATTCCTGTATGTTCTGCGAGAATGGATCGTCAGCTTTAATGTAACCAAAACCAGTCAGTATTTCCAGAATCATTGCAAACTTCCAAACAAAAATGATTAGCCCAAATAAAGCAAACAATGCAAACGGCAAATATCTTAATCTAACATCTCTTTGCCCTAGTCTACCAAATATTTCTAATACCCCAAATAGAATAAAAGCAGGTAGAATAAAATATAAAATATAAGTTACTTTGTAGAAGTCAGCAAAAATAGTTACAAACATATGACCTAATGATTCAACTAGAACAAATTGTGCCGCCAAAGCGATTGAGGCAGCAATTAAGTTTAATCTAACCTCTTTCTGTTTAATATACTCATAAAGAATATAGAGAATAATTGAGGTATTAACTATTGCAAGAACAAGTAAATATCCATTCCAGAACATCGTTGCAAGCCCTGTTGCAAACCCAACACCTAATGCATAGCATAACTTAAGACGCAGTCTATCTTCTTCAAGCATCTTTACAGCAAATATCAAGCCCAAGAAGAGAAAAATAGATATCAAGTTGTCTCCTTTGTATATCAACGCAACGCTGCGTGCTAAGTGCGCATTTGTTCCTGCAATTAGGAATGATGCAATGAACGCAATTTGTGAGTTAAATAATAGTTTGAACAGAAGAAAACAGAGTAAGATTGAGATGGCAGCATACAGCGCAGATGATATTGCTAATGCATTAAAAGGACCCATAATATAAGATAACCAATAAGGAATTAAATAGAATCCAACAGGATGTCCCCCTTTAACACCTTCATAACACACATCCAGGTTGTTATCAGTTGACAGTTCATTATTCTCATAAGATTGCTTTAAGATAGAGTAATGATAGAAATTATCAGCTCCCAGGAAATCTCCTTTAGGTAGCGTTACTAATCTGACTCCAAATGCAAATAAGACCAGAATAATCAAAAAAATAACTTCTATCTTTCTTAACTTCATAACAAAAACAAAGAAAAACCCTTATTTAATGCTTACGCTTAGATATGGAGAGATAAACATGATAAATATAGTTTCTCAACCACACTAGGTATAGTATTAAGATAAGCGCCATTATGGTGTCAAATGCACCCGATAAGAACATCTGAAATCCAATAAGTATTATAGTTAGGATAACTAATACAATTAATGCCAAAATCGCAGGAACTATATGATACTTTAAGTGTTTAAATCCTGTTTTAACAGCTAGCTTAATTGTATTCCATGCTTTTTTCTCATCCCATAGAATATGCAGATATGTTGTGAAAAGTAAATAGAATGGAATTAGTATAAATAGAATAATTATCAATGCGCTATTTTTCAATAGAAGACCAAATATAGTTATTAAACAAAGCAAAACAAAAAACCATAATAAGTTTAACAACGCAAATCTAGAAAAATATCTCAGAGAGATCTTACGATCTAATAAAAAATGCCAAATAATACCTCTTGAGATAGTATAAGCAATAAGACCTATAACAATCATCAAAAGAAAACCAAAAGATACTGCAAAAATAAACCCTTTTGCTGAAGCAAGAAAAGGAGTTAACGCAGCAACCATGTTGCTTTTGATAGACTCTGTACTCGCCCCTGTAGCTTGTAAAATCAACATCTTAGAATGCAGCACGTTTTGAAACAAGAGATATGAAATAATAAATATAAGAAACAATACCAAATCCGCTAAGAATGCATAAATAGAGCTAAGTCTTAGACAAAAGCTTTTACCAAAGCATAAAAACAAATTTCGTAAATAAGATGCCATTTTCATAATCACTCCGAAGTTGTTGGACCAAAGGTTTCAGTTCTTGCAAGAGCCGATCCACCATAGTTTGTAGATGAACTACTACTACCATCAGCCGTTTCAGACTCAAGATAAATCCCTTCACAAACGGAAGGACTACCGTCATCATCACACATTTCTTGTAGAACTTGTTCCGAAGGAACGTGCACATTACTGACTACAGGAAATGGATAAGCAAATACATCCCCCCCCATTCTTCCTTCAACAACAACATAATCTACACTTTTCCAATATTTCGCAGGTATGTATGCTGCTGCAAAACCGTCGGAAGTACCTCCCGGAGAAATTGTGCAAATGTCAAGAATGGGATCATATACCTCTTCATTTCTTTCATTGTCACTAAGATAAGAACAAGCATAAGGCACACCTTCCGGATCACTTACAAAAATAAGATCTTTAGGATCTAGATTATGCGATTCAATACTTGTTTGAGGAACTCCCCAACCACCGTCCCAAGTATCCTCAGGACTGACTCCAAAATTAGTATTAACTATGTCACCCAGATCATTAGTAGTAAAGGGATCATCAGCTATCGGGTCACTTTGTTTTTGTACAAAATAAACAGAATAATGCAAATCAGATTGCATTACATCACCGAATAAATGTTTATTAGAAATTGGAATACCTAATCTCCATTCTACAAATAATGGAACAATTAAACATGATTTACAGTAATTGTAATTAATATATGATGGATCCTCTCCCGGAGTCTGCTCAGTATCGTAATCCATAGCCCACCATGATGAAAAGTCACCAAATACATCACATCTAGGATCAACATCAAGCTCAGTCCAAGTACTATTGTCCAAAGGATCGCCGCATCTATCAAAATGCCATTGTGGTTGATCAATCTCGGCATTAGCACTCACATGAAATTGATCATCATTTCCAAACATGAGAGAATTCCGCCAATTATCATCAAAACTCACACCATCGACATGTATATTCAGGCATGCTGCAATTGCAAAACCACTAGGATCTCCGAGAAGCAGAAAATTATCAAAAGAACCACCTTCTCCGGCATGACCAATCCAATCAGCATCTTCATGACCCCAACCAGTCATCTTATCGCTACCCAAAAAACTATCCCATTTGCCGCCTCTTTGGGCATTAATTAAATAAGCACTGTTAAATGGTCCAAATCCTTGATCAGAATAGATCGCAAAAACATCTAGAGACAAAAGTAGCAAAGAAAACACTCCAAACAATAGTAGAACTTTATTTTTACTATTCATGTAAGAAAGAACCTCCTAATTCATCCAACATCTTTGTAACAACAGGATCTTCACAATAATCATATTCAAAAAAGTTCATATCACCTAACCAATAGTCCACACTAGCCAACTGATCAGCCCAGTGAGGCCAACTAGAGACAAATAAATACGTATCCCACAATCCACAAATAGTAGCTGAAGCTATTTTCCAACCTTCACCAGCGTCTTCACCCTCTGCATCAGTATTCATCAATCCAAGTGGCCAAGTCACTCTCATTTCCCCTTTTCTAGTACCAGAAGTAACAAAACAATCAGGATGAGATTGTGCAACCTGATAACCTTTCTCAACATTTGCAGCCTCGCCTTCCGTAGGATCTACTTGATTACAAGCAAGTAAAACTTTTGTAATAACCTCAATAATCATAAGAGGCCAACTGTGCGCAAACATAGCGGCCAGTGCCATTACTTTACTTACAACATCCATATATGGCACAATACTAAATATCGGACCCATCCAAGCTAAACAAACCTCAAAACTTCGGATTTGCTCACACACATGAATTCCATTAGCAGAAATTGACTGATCATAAGCACATCGCAAAAACTTACAATCAATCTGCCTTAATTTATTTAAATTGTGTATTATACCTGGAATGCACCAACACATTACTGCAGTTCCAAAATCTTTAAATGGATCAATAGGACCATCATTAAAAGCTTCGTCTACAAGTGATGCACCAAAGTTCTGAGCACCAGCTTTTAAGTAGTCGCCCCCCGTTGCCTCGTCACCAGGTTTATCAGCATATGCTTTATCAGTCCAAGGAGCCCCTTGATTGTCAATTTTATAATTATTAGGCTTTTTAGTTGAATCAGATTCGACATTTACATCAGCACCCCCTTGATAAGGACTATTCTCATCGTCATCTCCCGCAACATCAGTAATAAAAGCAGCCGGATCATGCATAAAATTCTCAAACACACCTTGAGCATTCTGACCAATGTCATCTTCGGCAGTACATTGAGCACAGGTCACAACACCACAAATTGATCTCATTATACTTGAAAAACCTGTCTCTCCATCCCCTTCACCTTCTGCTTCTCTAGAACCACCCTCGAAATTAAACATACTTCCGCCACCTTTCGCATCAGAAGCTACAGTTCCAAAAGAACCATAGTCCGTACCACCATAAGAGCCGCCACCACCACCCTCGTCTGCAGGCTTTATAATTTCAGATCTTTCAGTCTCACTCATCCAGAAAGCCATCTTACCTTGTTTAGCTCGACAGGCCATAACATTGATTTGATCCCAAACCATTTGGGTATTTTTAGCGTGAGTTTGCCCCCCTGTAACGTCTTCATATTTTTTTAATAAATTATATATTATGATCATAAAAGGCATAACCGCATACCTAACAGTCATCATAGCTTTGTAGACTAGGCTCATAACGCCGCCAAGCTCACAAACAGTTTTTAGAATTTTAATAATATAATTAAGAATGTAAATAACATCCCAAATGTCTCCCAAAAAATCAACTTCTTCTTTTAACTTTTCAACTAAAGCCTCGCTCACATCGTCAGTTATAGGATCATGAGACATATTAATGTTAAACTTCATATCGAATGTTTGTTTAGGGAAAAATACACCCTTAGTTTTACTAACAGCTAGAACATCAAAACTACAATTAAGTATAACATGACTAATGTCCGGAGTATTCTCTTGTTTTATCGTCCGAATAAATAAACTAAAGTCAGAATAGTTATACCGTTCATCATATATTAATCCGAAAGCTTTAACATCTTCAATTACGGAGTCAAAAGATATAGACATAATATCTTCAGTACTAACATTACTTTCATTATCATTATTATTAGCATTAAAACTGCCAAAACTGTTGAAAGAAGTGGTGCCTTCACTAACACCTTCATCTTCAGGATGAAACAACATATCTTCTTCAGTTATAAAAACAGGATTACTAGGACAACCTGGAACTAGTGAGATTCCACCCCTTACAATATCAATCTTCTCGGATGCCAAATAATTTTTACTAACATTAACATAGGCCATAAGCTTCTGAGATAGCTGCACAGTGGTACGCCGATCAATACTCCTAGGAATAATCTCCCTTACATTAAAAGTAAACATAGGTTGAGAATAACTAGACAAATTCAACGATTTATTAAAAGCAAATACTTGCGCACCAAACTTGAAGTCGGCATAATTACCAAATGCATCGGACACGTGAAGAGTGAATCCAGACTCACCAAGTAACCCACCATAGACGGTGTTTTCAACATCATACAACCTGAATTTACACATCCACTGATCTAAAGAGTCAAGATATCTACATTCTTCCGGACTTTGAATTGCAACATTAGAATTATTATATTCATAGATCAAACTTCTTGACTCATATTCAGGATTGGTAAGATTCAAATAAATCCCGCTATCAGGTAAATAATAATCCTCTTCAAAATAAAACAATAAATCCAGACCATCGCCTTCCAAAATAATATTCTGCACCCCCTCAACGTCCGCATACTCAGAAGCATCAGGACTACGAGTGACAACAGCATCCACGCCAATCAATTTAGGAGGCATCGCATCATAAACAAAAGTTCTCTCGTCATTCAGAAGAGGTTGTTCAGCATCATCATAACCTTCAATAGTATGAACATAAACATGACTTAGATAATCTGTTTCGTCAGGCAAAGATACATCTCCAGACCCTTCAACACTCTCATCAACAGTGCCTGCTTCAAATTCTAAGTAAGCATCAGAAAGTGGGCCTAAGAAATCATTTATCATTCCGACTTCAACATAACCTTTATCACTATTAGATTTCACGTCATTAAGTAGCCAGGCTGCCAAGATAATACCATCATCACCTGAATCGACAAGCTCAGGATATTGCTCAATCAAAACATCATGATTAACATAGTTCCCGAGTAACTCCTCATCTACACAGGGAGAATCATCTGTACCAACCAAACAAGGTGACTTATCTAAATAGTACGTTTTTCGACCATCTAAATCTGTATCATAAATAAGAGAAGGCATAGTTTCATCCCAATCCAACTGACCATTTGGCCTTATAACGCCCACAGGATACATACAATCCCATCTACCGGTATTGGAAATACATTCAACTGCTCTAGCTTCAGCACCATTAGCAAAATAAGCGGGATGACCCACATTATCTCCTTCCACTTCGCTAAGATCTGCAATAACATAATGAGAATCCATTCCCGAACTTTGTTCATCCACAACAACAACAATAGTATTATTACCCGGTTTCAAGAAACAATTATTTCGCCAACATTGATTTCCAGATTCAGAATCTCCTGATACATATCTGCTCTCAATGTTATCAACAAAGGGTTGAGATGAATCAATGTTAATAGTATAAAATAAAGTAGACGTTCCAACATTACCTCGAGCATCTTCAATAGTTACAGGAACCTCAACATTAGTTGTTGTTGACAAAGAAATACTTAGAGTTGCAAAAAGACAATCCCAAATATCCTCAGAAGGTCCAGGAATGCATTGATAGGGCTGTTTATTAGATTGATCAATAGAAGAAGGACCCTCGAAAAGAGAACTAAAATCTGCTCTAATCTTTTCTAGATTGGTAGTGCCTTCAAGAGTATCATCCTGTATTCTTATTATAGCAACTACATCAGAAACAGGACTTGGCTTAACATAATCAACAGCAACCTCAGAACCAGTTGCAAAATGTTTATACAAAGTAAGTTCAGTGGCAGTTGGTTCAGAAAAGTCAAATTGATATTCAAAACCGCCAGATGCAGGATACACATTACCAATATGATCTGTAGCTGATGCGGATATGGTGTGCCATCCATCTCCAATTGTTTCAGGATCCACAATCTTAACTTGAATATTTTTATTAGGAGTAATAACAAATTGAGATCCTTCTTCGGGAACTAAATCAACACTTGAAGCCAAAGGAGTTTTACAATACTCCCCACTTGGCGCAAGATTAAAGTCCGCACTATATGTTGAAATATGAATGGATGGTTTAATAGTAGTACTCACACCAGAAAACAGATTAATATCTTTAACACCTGAACAAGGAGTATTGACTTGATCACAAGAACTTTCCACACAAGAAGTATCTTTAACATCTAAAGTGACAAGTACTGAATCAGTAGTTTGTTCAACATTGGTCACGTAAACTAAAGGCGGTTGATTATCAATAGTGAGTTTTCTTGCAACGCTATCATCAAGATGCCCTTCACTATCATAAACACCAACTATAATATCTCTAGTCACTCCAGAAGTTGTAGGGTAATCTGCGCGTTCATATAAACACACAGCAGCAGCACCATAATTCTCACAGGTATTAAATGTCAATCCGCTTTCTAAACTTCTAATTCTGTCAGGTGTGATGTTAGTGCCAGGATCTAATTTAATAGTGGCTTGCATAACTGTAGAATCTTCAAGAGATTTATAACCTTCAATGCCATCTTCACCAGAAACAGACAATTCTTCAATCGAAGCTGAAGCATAAGCGTGAGATGCTGCAATAGGAATAGAAACTACTAGAAAGATCATAAAACAAGCGATCAAATAATATCTCTCAAGCCTCTTTTTTTCCATGTTTTATCACTCAAAATACCTTTTTTCTTATTAAATCTTTCCTAGTTAACCCATCCTTGGTTGTACTAAGAATGGATAATGTTCACTTAAAGTAGGATAATCATTCATTACACCCAGCTCCTCCATGATAGTTGGATTAGGTGATGAGAATACATAGAAAGTCATCTTACCATAATCCAAAGCAGCAGAACTAAATGTATAATTTGTTAGTAAAACGCCTCCAACTATAAGAGTATCTCCTAAATCAGTCTCATTTATTTTAATCTTCTCTGTTTTTCCTAAACATTGACCAAGAACATTAGTATACAAGAACACTGCAGCACCAAGAATAGCACCAAAACTACCACCAACAGCCATAAAAGACATCATCATACCAAGGCCTTGCTCAGTCATTTGTTTAATTCTCTCTGATTTTTGAAGATGGGCAGTACTCCCACCCAGACCTATACAATATTCTCTCTTATCTTCTTCAAGTATGAAATGGTCAGGATTAGTTCTAAATAAATAAGCGTCAATAGAATATTCTCCAGGATATAAACAAACAGTCGAAAAAGGCGAAGAACCATTAACACCTAAAAATGCCATGTGATCTGAATCGAATGGCCCTTTAACTCTTTCAAGAGACATAAAAACTTCCTCATTTTCAGTAAGAGAAGTAGTAATAGCACTCATAGTGCTAGCATATGTAAATGGATCAAAACCCATATCAAGTAACTTATGAATATCACCAGTTGTCCTCTTTAAAACAGTCACATTAATACATCGTTCCTTCATCATTGCAATTTTAATTGTTTTATTGTTGGCATCTAATATTATATCTCCATCAACACCAACATAATTTCTCTGAAACAATTGTGCAGACACAGGAAGAAGTGAAACTACATATACCACCAACATCAATAATACCAGTCTGCATATCTTATTCATATTAATCTCACTCCATAGTAAACATCAAATAAGCAGGAGTACCTGCCGCAAATGTATTAAAAGGAATTTTTAAAGTCATGTATGTAAGTTTAGATAATTCTAATGTTCCACCTGAAGGACATAACGGATAATTTTCTTCAAGTATGGCTTTTTCGACCATATAATTTGTGGCAGGATCTCTTACTTCAACTAACTCAGTGCCCCCTATTACAGTACTTGCAGGACCACAAGCAAAACTAACCAATACTCCCGGGAGTGGTCCTCCACTAGCATGATCCACAGTTTCAACAGTAATATTACCACTAAGCCTTTGACTATATTTTCCAAATAAGTTTTTAGGTCCTCCACGATTCAATACAGTAATAGGTTTGCTACAATTAAAACCATTATTAGCACGAATATTAGATTCCAAAGCAAACTGGAAAAAATATCCTCGCCCATTGAGAGCTTCAGGATCTTCAATCACAACAACATATGGGTAAGAAAGAAAATATTTGTAACCATATTCTGTTGTAGATAAGTGAAAAAGTTTAAAATCTATATCCATAGTTTGCGGAGTTACAATAACACCATTACTGGGTTTTATATCTAAATAAGCATCTTCACCAGTATAAAATATATCAAGATTAAGATCAGAAAAATTATAAACACCCTCAAGAAAATCTTCAATGTTTCTAACATGAACTAACTCTTGCCCTTGAGTCATTTCTGCAATAACGCTATTTTCAACATTCTCTATGCTCAAAAAGTCAAAATTCTTAGTACCAAAAATTCTAGTCTTAAGTGCCAGCTGAGGAATGATATGACTCTCTAAAAAGTTCTTAACGTTCCTCATAACCCAAATAGGATATTTAGTAGTTACGATAGATGGATTAGAACTAATAGGTGGCAATTTTTTTCTATCCGCGCCCATGTATAAATCCATTAAAGCCATGGCGCCATATTCTAAGAATAAAGTGTTGGCCTCAGCTTTTGTTATCCCCAAAGCGAGAGAATATATCTTTCTTAGATTTACAGGAATGTTTGCATTAAAAATATTTAAATTTGTTTTAGCAGCAGCAGAAATCATTTCTAAGGGATAAACTAAATTAATTGAAACGTCTTGATCCGTTACAATTGTTGTTACAACCGGATCATCCAGACTTTTAACATTGATGGCTTGAACATTAAAAGATCTAAAACCATCCAAACAATCATCAATATTTTTCTGAATATATCTATCAATCTGAGCTTCAATAGAAGTATCATAAGGTCCACGTTCTGAACCTTCAGCACTAGAACTTTCCAATTCAGGACGTTTACTGCCACATTGCGGATTGTTAAAATCCCTATTTCTAGATGATACATAATTCCAATATGTTGTTTTCTGTGGGCCAACTCCTTTTGTTAAATCGCCTTCAGCAGGCAAAGGAATATCTTTAAAGTACTCACCACCATTTAGTTCAACATCATCAAAATCAATCCAACCGCCTTGCATCCCTACTTTCTCAACTGCCTCCAACCCTAGATCGTAAACGCATTGTTCAACATAAGCCTTGATTGGTTTGGCCTGCAAAGGAACTTCTTCCACAACAGGTTGAAACTCCCTAACCTCAGCATCAACAACTTGAGCCCTAATGTACACAACGATTGCAGTAGAAAATAGTAATATAATTCCAATTATCATAAAAATGGTTATCTGAGATCTTTTGTTTTTAAAATTCACCACTCTTCTACCAACCTCTGACAAGTGAATTTGTAAACATCTGAACTTATTTTATCACAAGTTCGAGCATAATTTGTGTAACCTTCCCGTTTCTTCAAAGCTGCATGAATCATGACACAAAGATCGCGAGAATCCCCTATTTTAGAGTCACAATGAGATCCTATTTGCCAAAAATATTTTTGACTAATCTCATCAACAATGTCGTCTGTTAACTGAGTTGTATGTTTGTAAAAATCTATACCTACAAACAGAGACGATAATAATATAACGATCCAAATAACAGAAATAACAGAAATAAACCACTTGTCTTGTTTCATGAGTTCTTTACGTTTATAATGTAAATCAAAGAAATAATGATGTTCATGCAATAAATACCAGATAACTAATCCGTTAATCAATAATACAGCATAAGAAGACAATGCAATCAGATTATTCAGAGCATCTAAGCTAGTTCTTTCAATAAATACCAAAGATGTTATGGAGTTAACAATTCCTAAACACATCCAAGCAAACGCAACGTAAAATGAAGCTTTTGCTCGTCTAATAAAACCATATATTATGTAGCAGAGAAGAGCAAATACAACAACATTAACAAACATTGCCCATCCGCCTTGCAAAACATTAGAAAAGAGTAATGCAACAGGCGATGCAAATCCAAGCACCATAAAAACTAGATAAAGTAATGCAATAACAGAAAAGTAACCAACCAGAACTCTAATACCTTTTGGTATAGAGTGGCCTTCCTTTTTCGGAACAACCGATCTTTCTACTTTAACAAGCTCATCTTTTACCAGATGTTCAAATTTATTAACAACTCGTCTGCGCTTTACTGCCCAGACCTCCTTTCTTGAAACTTTAGAATGTGATTTGGTATTTTTTTTGACAACCTTACGTTTAACAGGCGCTTTACGTACTGTTTTCTTCTTTGCAGGGGCTTTGCGTACAACCTTTTTCTTAGTCGGCTTTCTTCGTTTAACGGTCTTTTTCTTAATAGACTTAGAAGTACGTTTTTTAACAGCAGATCTAGAAGACGATTTCTTCTTCACCCCTTTTTTACGCCCTGCACTAGCAGTAGACGCTTTCCTACCCCTCTTTTTCATTGATGTTTAAAAACAGCTCAATTTTGTTTATAAATGTTTCGATTAAATAAGAAAATAAGCAATAGAAAAAGAAATCAAATCATAAAATAAATTTACAACTCAATAATTAAACAAAATGAATTTCTAATTTATTAAAAATAATATAACTAACAAGAAATAAACTCCGAATTGTAACACCAAAGTCACATTAAGTCTACAAAACAATTAGTTCTCAACAAAATCTAAGGGTGATAATATGAGCAAAGATAGATACATCGCTAGACTTAAGCATCCATTTGCAGAAGTTGAGCCAATCACGAAAGAAGTAACTGATAAACTAAAATCAAATCCCGAAACCACAATAAAAGATTTAATACATTATTTAGTTAAAGATAATGGATTTAATGACGACGAAAAAAACATAGCAAATTCAGTTAGTGAAATGTTAACAAGGTGCAGCGCATTCTTAGAAAATCCACAAGCAACAGGCATCGAAATTCTGGCAATAAGAGCATTAGATGAAGAAGGCAATCAAAGAGAATTTAATAACGGATATCTAGAAAGAGATGACGTCGAGCCAAGAAAATATCTAAATCCGAGTGTAAGAGCGCTAGATGGAAATCCATTCTTTTTTGAAGAACGTTCTATAGATTCACAGAAGTATAAAGGACTCGATATAGAAGTTGCAACCCAAGGTCTAGGCGGATACAAATAAGATGTTGGACTTGGTTACAAAAGTAAAAGGTGTAGCGGAGCTTCCAACACACACAGTAATACAACATCTAAGAAGTATAAAACTATGTGCGCTTGTAGATAATAAACTATGGGAACCATGCAAAAATTTCAAGACTCCGTCTTATACAAGGCTTGTAATAGGAGCTGAAGAAATCCCTTTGGAACGGTCTTGCTCGTTAGATGATCTACACAAATATTACATAAGATCTCAAAAGCATAACATAGATGCAACAATCAACCTACTAAGATCTAAGCAATTGGTTAAATCACATCAATGTGAAACTGAATACTATGCTAATCTCAGTCAAGAAGTTATTCTAAATGAAATCTTCGAAAAGATACTACCTTTACATATTTCAAAATTTAATAATCTAACAACAAAGAGATTACTATCTTGGTCTACCAATCTAACTAAATTACTCCACACTCTTAATTCCAACCCAACAACTCAGCTCTCTACTCCGTTAACAAACAACAGAATTCTTGTGTGGCAAAACAGAGTTTATTCATTAAATTCGCAATACAATCCAGCAAACTTTTACATCAAATATGGAGAACAACGTCTCGAGATATCTACTAACCCACGTAACTTGAATCGGTTGGAGCAAAGAATACAATCAGAGTTAAGTTCCTCAATCAAATTACAAACTAAATCAGATGATGAATTAGTAAGTCAAAAAAACAGGTTGCTTCTCGAGTTAAAAGAAAATGGATTCTGCGAAATAGATAATTTTGGAGTTTTCCTAGAAAAAGAAGATTATTATATTTACCTAAGAATTCCTAATTTCTCAATTAGAACTACTCATCAAGGCATCACTAAGAAATACTATTTCAACCGTTGTCGCGTTGCTACAAAAATAAGAATAAGACACGGAACAATACAACAATCACACCCGCAAATTGTTGAACATTATTCTCACCCATTCTTGTCAGAGATAAACAAACCGTTTCAAAATATTTGTATAGGGACAAATAAGATTCCTGATTCAATCACCACTCCGCATGAAAAAGCATATGCCAACTTAGTTCTAGCTGCAAATAATATTGTACACGGGTACTTAGAGGGTGCAACACCATACAGAGATCTTTCTCCAGATAATTTTCCGAATAATTATGTGAATTAAATGAGACGACGAACACTAACACAAGAGCAAATCATTGGTTGGAATCAAGATGCACTTAAAGATATTTCAGTTACAATAATAGGAACTAATGCATTAGCACAATTTCTCGTATGCACACTCACCGGAATAGAAGTTGGTGCTATAACATTAATCGACAACATATACGCGACAAAAGATAATGAAATTATTCTAGTACCCTCACAAGAAAGCCGAGTTCTACAACTAGAAGATCTTGTTAAAAAAATGAATCCCGATATAGTTGTTAATGCATTTCACTCTCACCCTCACCCATATATGTACGCCGACTCAAATGTTGTTATCAACACAACAAGTGGCAAATATACTATCAAATCTCAACAGACAAGCTTCAATCATAGTTGCGAAATAGATTTCTTAGGTATACTCGCAGGCACCATCACTAATGAAATTCGTAGAAGTGCATTTAGACTGCGAGATTATGAAAAAACTATAGGTGGCAGAATAACAGTCGAGAACAACTCAATTCAAATAATCACAAACAGAAATATCCTAATAGTCGGTGCAGGAGCACTTGGAAACTATACTGCTCTCTGCGCCGCAGCAGAAGGATTCAACATAACTATTTGCGATGATGATTTAATTGAAGAAACTAATAAAAACAGACAACCAATATTTACAATAGAAGAATCAATAGGAAAACCAAAAGCAGATATCTGCGTTAAAAGATTAAAAGAAATACACCACGAATTAGAATTGAAATCAATAAAACAAAGAGTCGCAGAAACTTATTTTGATGAAACCAAAATCTTGGAAACACAATATGATTTAATAATATCATGCGTTGATAATGCAGAAACAAGAAAGTATCTTAATCAAATATGCAGAACAAACAGCACCCCACTAATAGATGGAGGCACAACACCGTTTGACGGACAAGTTACGACATACCAACCTGATAAAACAGCATGTATCGAGTGTCAGACTCCATTAGTAGATAATCAGTTTGAAAAAGATAACGCAAGCAGTTGCATATCCAATAGCCACGAACCATCAGTGGTTTACACAAATTGCGTAATAGGATGTGCAATAATTACTGAGGCTAAACGAATTCTTTCAAAAAGTACACCAACCAAAGGACAATTTTCCTATAGCTCTTTAGACAATCATCCAACAGGAATACGAAAAACAATACAGAGGTGCGAACACACATGATTTCGCCCAATTATAAAGTCCGAGAACTCTTGGCCACACCTGCTGAATTAATCATGCCTGAAAAGATTACGATAACTCGTTACGCATATACTAAAATGCATTTGTATGCTCGTTTAATAAAATCCATTACACAATCACCATTAGAATGTTATGGATATCTCACAGCAGAAAGAAATAAAGATGACGGGGTTGCGACGGACGCAATAATACCAGTTTACCAATATGTAACAACGAGTAGTTGTACAGTAAGCCCAGATAGCGAACTAAAAACAATAGAACAAATAAGATCTAATAACCAAAAAATCATAGGATGGTGGCACAGTCATGGAGATCACCCAACGTTCCATTCAACTACAGATATAGAAAACTTTTCTAGATTATCTTCAATGCTTTATTCTCATAACCAACTCACAATAGAAACAGAGAGAGTACAGTGGAAAGAAAAAGAACACAAAGCGATGTGGACAAACAAAGACGGCAGAACTCTTAGGATAAGAGATCCTCAAAATCTAGATAGGATAATTGAAATTGAATTTGAAGAGACTATAAGAAATAAACCAAATGTTAAAAACATAACTAGTAGACGAAAAATAAAGAAAGGATTTGCATATAGTGTGGTAGTTAATTCATTGAATGAAGAACCATATAGAGAAATAAGACAAGAATCCTTAGAATCCCCCGTAGTCGAACCAGAAATATTAATTATTGAAGATGGTCACAGAGTAGGCACCGAAGAGATCAAAGAAATATGTAAGGATATCAAAGATAAAATCAAGTCAAATGTCGCACCTAGCAATATCTCGCCAGAAAGACTTGAAGAAATACTTAATGGCGTAGACACCAATCAAAATCAGATCTCAGCAAGTTTCAAAAATAGAACTACAAGACTAGAACAAAAAATAAAATACAAAGATCTTAATTATACAAAAGCAATCAGAAGATTTTACACATCTGAAACAAAAGGTATTGCAAAAATAGCAAAGATTTTCTCAGGAGATTACTATCAAGATAACAAAAGAATTTATTTCTGGAATGAGAGAATAACAGAAGTAGAGAACATAATAAAAGGCATCAAATATAGTGTCGAAGACGTAGATATTCTATCTAAAATTATAAAGAAAAATAGATATGCATCTAGAAGATACAGAACACAAATAGAAAATATATTTCTAAAATTAAAATGTCAGACTTAGTTACTAGAATAAAATACAATAATCAAAATAACAGACCTAATCTAGATATTACCCACATCAATACAGATTACAGACTAATAGTTTGTTGCGATCTTACAGATTGTCCTTTCGTAATTGACAAAAGTTTAGCCCAAGTAATAAACAAATTTACAAGACATACAGACTCAAAACACGAGAAATCAAAAGCAGTCTTTGATTGGATGCTGAGGAATATAACATATGATTATGAAAGAAAGGATGAGAAAAAAACAGGATTCCCATATATATATAGAAATTCAGTAGAAGTATTAAGAGACAAAACTGGTGTTTGCGGAGAGATGGCTTTTCTTTACATCACGATTGCAAGATGTCTTGGTGTTGACTCATATTATACAGAGGTTTCGAAAGATCATAAAGGAGATAGAGTTGATCATGCTTGCGCAACAGTTCTAACAGAGGTAGGCGAATTTTTAGTTGATCCAGCTTATGAAAGATTTAATGTAAAGCACAGAAGGTATAAAGTTTTATCAGATTCAGTACTTTTTGAAGAATATCGAAAAATAAGATACAGGTGGTAAAATGATGCAAAAATTTAAATACCAAAAGATACCAATAAGTATTATGAACCAACAAATAAACTTGAGATTGCCAGGCAAATTGCTAACAGCCACTAAAAGCTACGCAAGAAAAATGGGCTATGGGACAATCCAAGAGTTGATTAAAGAAGCAATCAGAGAAAAAGTCTTTGGCGATGAATTAACTTCCAAAGAGCAAAAGTTGGTTCTTGAAGCTTTAGATAAAGCAAAGAAAAATAACGACTATGTTAGCGAAGAAGAAATCTTTGCAGAACTACGTCGCAAATGAGATTCAAACTCGAATCTACAAGAGAGTTCTATGATGACTTAAGGACTTTGGATAGTATAACTGCCAAAATAGTTGATAGAAAGTTAGTAATGACCCTATTAAACCCGTACAGAAATAAACGTCTAAAGGTTCCTAAAAGACAAGTCTACAGAATAAGAATCGGCAAGTACAGGTTAATATATGAAATTATTAGAAATCGAATAATATTATCTAGAATAATAAATAGAAAATACAACTATACAAACCTAAAATAAAAAGAAAAAATAAATCAGATATTATAATCTGATTTTTGATCTAGCAGGTCTAAATGCCAAGATTGCAGCAACCACTAGCGGCACGACAACAGTTAACCAACCAATTCCAATTGCCCAGGTAGGGTATCCTTCATAGTTTGCTCCAATTTCTTTAATGAACTGAACAACTACAAGAACTGTTAGAATTATTGGAATTACATACTTAATTGCAGCACTCCACCAAGGTCCAACCTTCCACTCGCTTACTTTGTTGATGTAAGTTCTTAGTTTCTCCGCACCATAGATCCAGCCAATTGCTATGCATTCAAATATTCCTGCAAGTACAAGTCCAAAGTTCGTGATGAAGTGATCAACCACATCAAGAAAATACAGACCAGCATTCGTGGTGAATATTATACCCAACAAAAAGGATACAAAACAGACTACAAATGCAATCTTGTGCTTCACTGCGTTTTTCGCCTTATCTGCAATAACAGTATTTACAGACTCTACGAGAGAGAACGCACTATCTATCCCTAACATAAGCAATGTTAAGAAGAATAGCGCCGCAAAGAACCACGCCCAAGGCATTAATGCTAATGCTTGAGGAAACACAACAAATACTAAACCAGGTCCAGAAGCAACAACGTCAGAAACTCCAACACCAGTTGAAAATGCCATGTATCCTAGAACAGCAAATACAACAAACCCCGAGAAAATACTTATTGCGGAATTTGCGAATGCAGTAATGTATGCATCTTTGGCAATGTCTTGTGTTTCTTTTTTATAGCTAGAATAAGCAATCATAATCCCAAAACCTAAACTAAGAGTAAAGAAGATTTGTGATGCTGCAGCCAACCAGATCTCAGTACTTAACAATGCAGCAAAGTTAGGTTTAAGATAATAATAAATACCAGTCAAAGCACCGTCGAGTGTTATACCTCTGATGAATAGTGCAATAAGAAGTATGATTGGTAAAGGCATTGTAATCATAACCACTTTACCTGCGCTTTTCACACCCTTCCAGACACAGAAATAAATTAATATCCAAACAACTGCTAATGCTGCAAGTAACATCCAGTTTATTCCACCTACTTGACCAATACCGTCAGATAGCTGTAAAACATTTCCAAAAAAATATCCTTTAGCATCATCCGCCCAAGGAAGTTTTGATGAGAATGATTTAAGGAAATAAACCAATGCCCAAGCCATTACAGCAGCATAATAAATTACAACCATGAATCCAGAAGCAATAGCCATGAATCCAACTCCTCGTAATCTATTATGTACAGAACTAAAAGCGTCAATTGCTCCCTTCTGAAGTTTCTGTCCAATAGCAAACTCCATAATGAGCAAGGGAATACCTAATACAAATAATGCAATTAAATAAGGAATTAGGAAAGCCCCACCACCAAATTCATATGTTAGATATGGAAAACGCCAAACGTTTCCAAGACCAACAGCAGAACCAATCGCTGCAAACAAAAACATAGTTCTTGTTGCCCATCTGTCACGCATTTGTGCATGCACCTCCGTTTTGTGAAAATTAAAATAATCCCCAATCAGTTCTTAGTAGTTAGATTCTATAAATATATTTTGATTTTTGAGTTTCTGATCAACAACTATAAATACTAAAAATTAAGATTTAATATCATGGCGAAAAAGAGGGTGAAAAAGAATGAAGTTGGTGCTATGCGAATCTTTACAGGAATAATAATTGCATCAGCAATTGTAGCACTTGCGTATGCACTATATAAGCTGTTTAGAAGCCCTAAAGCCCGTGATTTTCTAAAAACACAATTTGAAGAGAATAAAGAGTTGATTTCTGAGTTAATAGCTAACGCATCCTTTAAATAGATAGATCTGGCACCTTTAAGTGTTGTTTTGCACAGTAGAAAGCTTTATATACCCCCAATATTAGATGAATTTGTAGGGGATTAACTATGGGAAGAATCAAGACTAAGATGACGAAGAGAATCAGCAATCAGCTGATTACAGAGCACGGTAGAGAATTTACTGACAAGTTTGATGAAAACAAAACCAAAGTTACAGAGTTGACCGATTTGGAATCGAAAAAACTTAGAAACATTATTGCAGGTTATGTTACTAGACTTGTTAAAGGTAAAGAAGAGCTTTAAATTTTTTAACCTTTCAAGTCGGGGGGTAAAGAAATGACAGCTGACAACTCGATGTTTATTGGTGGTAAGCCGTTTATGAACTACGTTACAGGTGTGGTTATGCAGTTTACAACTAAGGGGGCAGATGAGGTTATTGTAAAAGCCAGGGGGAAGTTTATCTCTAGGGCTGTAGACGTCGTTGAAGTGGTAAGAAAAAGATTCCTTAAAGATTCTGTTGAAATAAAAACGATCAACATTGATTCCGAGGAATTTAAGAATAAAGAAGATAAAGACGTCAGAGTTTCGACCGTCGAAATAACTCTTTCAAAAATAAAGTAAGAGGGGGATTGAATATATGTACGAAGCGATAGTTTTTTTAGGAATTATAGGCTCACTTTATTGGGTTTATAGAAAAATAAGCGACTATCAAGAAACTTCTTCTGAACCTATTGAATTTATTTGGATGGGTAAAGGTCCAGCTCCTCGCGTGTATGATTATGAAAATGAAGAAGATGATGAGTTGTTAGAAGCGTTTTCCGATTTTCCTCCTGAGAAAGAAGAAGAAAAATCTGTAGAAGAAGAAGAATCTTATGATATGGATTACATCACAGAAGATGATGAAGAAGAGTAAACGTTTTTTCTTTTAAGATATATTTAAATAATACTTCTAAGACAATTGTGTTATGGGCCTATAGCATAGCCTGGATAGTGCGTCCGGCTTCGGAAGACTTATGTCTGTAGATACCGGTTGACGGGGGTTCGAATCCTCCTAGGCTCATATTATATTCTAATAGTTAGGGGAATAGAAACACATAACAAATGTTAAATAGTAAATAATAAGATAGTAAAATAATGAAAAAAAGATTTTGGGAAATTGATTTCTTAAGAGGACTTGCAATTATCATGATGATAATATTCCATTTACTTTGGGATCTAAATCATTTCTACAACACAGGCATAGTTCTATTAAAAGGATTTTGGGGAATTTTTCAAATAATCACTGCTAGTTTATTCTTATTTTTGGTAGGAGTATCAATTACAATAAGCAAAATTCAGAAAAATGCAAGATTTGATAAATATCTGAAAAGCGGTCTAAAAATAGTTTTATTTGGTTTAATGATAACGGGAGTTACTAAGTTGGTTTTTCCAAATAATTTTGTAATCTTCGGCGTTCTTCATTTAATAGGTATTTCAATTATTATTTCTTATTTTTTTAGAAAATTTAAATATTTGAATTTAATATTGGGACTAGTATTCATAATAGTAGGAGTGACCATAAAAAAATATGCTCTAAATTTCAATGGATTACTGTTTATAATTTTATATTCAGATAGCTCTCATTCAGTTGACTATTTTCCAATTTTCCCCTGGTTGGGTGTAGTTTTAATAGGTATCTTTGTTGGAAAACTATTTTACTCGAAAAATGTACGACAATTTAGGTTTAAAAAGAATTCAAATGGGTTATTAGTAAAATTTATTTGTTTTCTGGGGAAGAAATCACTAATTATTTACTTACTTCACCAAATTGTACTATATGGTCTGTTCTTAACTATTATTACTTTTTTGTAGATATTAACTTGATATGTCTGGAAAAAGGTTGAAAAGTCCAAGCAGAAGTCTGAATCTGAAAGAATTTGGTGATTTACCGGTTGACGAGGGTTCGAATCATCCAAGCTCATATTAATTTTCTAGAATTGTTCCTTCACTGACTTCGAAGTTTTTCATGTTAGGTTTGTAGTTGTCCAGAATTCCTTTAAACGTAACTGTTTGGCCTTCTCGTAAAATTAAAAGACTTTCTTTTTCATCTTCATCGAAGAATATTACAACATCAGAGCCAAGACTCATTGATTTAAAGAATTGCGATGCATCCTTAATGTTTTTCATGTCACCTTGTTGGCTTAGATTAATGTTCGCCATTACGATGTATTGACCCATCACGTTCTGGTCAACAGTTCCAATGTAAGCAGTCCACTCTACCAAGTTGTTCTCATATTTATTTCTCCAGAGTTCCTTTAGTTGAAGATCAGTTCTATCTTCCTTGAAAAACATACTATGTAGTGTTTCAAGAGATTCATTTATTTTAGTTTGTGGTTTGACTTCTTCTTGTTTTGGTTCAGGTAATGAAAAATTCCCTTCTAGAAATTGTTTATAATCAGTAGGCAGCCTGCCTGAATCGTATAATAAAAAACCAGCAAGTAGAATTGCTAACATTACTGGTAGAATAATCCAAAGTAAAGTGTGAGACTGCGCTCTTGAAGCCATAGTGATCTATTGTTAAATTGGGAATTTAAATGTTTCCTTAGGAACTAAGCCAAAGTCCCATAAGATAAAGGTACAACTACAAATAAGAATGCTACAAGTAAAAGAAAACTTACAGACAACACTATAGCTGAGAGAAGTTTATGTTCGTCTTTCCAAATATACAGTGTGGAAACAGCAATTATAAGCATAAGAGAAATATAGAGTATTGATATCCCACTTGAAATCAAAAACAAGCCCACTCCCATAGGAAAAATATCAATTGCCGTTAAGAAGATCATTATAACAGATGCCGCCCAAATGTTTCCTAAAACTAGAAGTGACTTGTAACCTGCTTTCATTATAAGCAATCCAGTAGAGAATAAAATTCCATAAGATAATATGTAAGATAGTATCAATGCAAGCAATAAAAATATCAGTCCTCCCAAACCAATAAATAAAGATATTGGCGTTCCAACCGAAATAAGAATCGCAGGAAATAAAGATGCGAATAATGAAGCCTTAGCCCATACTTTGGTTTTGTTTTCCAACTCATCTAAATGTTCTATTAAGAAATAATGCCTAAAAATAAATATCATGTAAACGACAAAAGTCCAAGTCATCATATGCCACATAAACATATAATAGTGGTCGTAGGTGCAGTTTTTAAGTATTTCTTTTAAGAATTCTCAATATTTACTTCGAAACCTACTTCTTCAAATGCCTTTATTGCAAGATCTAAGTGTTCTTCTCTGATTAATGCGTAATCTTTAGAGAATGTTGAAACCAGCAAGATATTCTGCCCTTTATCAGCGATTGTTTTTGATATCTTTGCCAAGAATCCAGGTGCTAAGAAAGGTATTGAAACTTTGAACTCAAACAACTTAAACCACTTAACGTCTTTTTCATATTTTGTGTTTGTAATATTAGCTTCTTCAGTTACGATCGTTGTTTCGTCTTTATCTTTGCTTATAAGAAAATGATTATTTATGTTTGTGTCTTCTCCTTTCAGGTATGCATATCTTCCTTTAAGTACAGTAACCGGACTGGATCTTATCACTTCATCTAGTGTTGTTTCCGCCATCTTATGAGGTTATGATCTGTTGTTTATATATTTTGAGAATTATTGGCTAGAGTAACACAAATGTACCATTTCTAACAGTTTTCATAGCAACTTCTTCTCGAATACATACCCCTCGGTCATCAACTGTTATGAAACCATTAACGCCTTCGTAATTGTTAAGCGAGTATAATTCTTGTTTAATACACTCTCTATTCTTCTTACATTTATCTAGTGCACTCTTTACTATCATATAGCTATCATAAGCATTAGCAGCGTAGATATCAGGTTCGACCCCATAACGATCTTGAAACTGTTCTTTGAATCTCATCTTTGCATTTAATTCTCTAGGATCTTCAGGATAACTGTAAACAACCATAGACGCATCTTCTCCTAGCGATTGAATTACCTCAGGATACTGATATAAACTCCACCCAAGAAGAGGGACTTTAACTCCCAACTCTTTTGCTTGCTTTACTAAATTAATATAGTTAGGGGTGTAACCCATTAAGTAGATTGCATCAGGATTATCAACTATAACTTTTGCGAAATAAACTTTAAAATCCGACTCTGTTTTCTCAAAATATTCTTCACCCGTTAAGTTAATATTGTCTAATGAGTTTTTTAACTCACTCATCATTTCTCTACCTAGTTCATCGTTTACAGACAGTATCGCAATCGAACTATAGTTTTGTTTTTTTGCATAGTTAATCGTTGCTTTGACTTGATGTTTTATTTCAGGAATAAAAGTAAAATGATAATCTCCAGCGTTTGCAACTTTTTGTACGGCTAATCCACTTGTTACTCTAGGAACTTTTGCAACTTCTACTAAAGGCGCAGAAGGTAAAACAGCAACTGTACAAATAGATCCAATAATCACGTCCACGTTATCCATTTCAATAAGTTTCTTTGCAACATTAACACCTGACCTAGAATTACACTGATCATCTTCAATTATTAATTCATAATCTTCAGAATCATTTATTGCTAAGTTTATTCCTCGCAGCATGTTTTCTCCTAAGTTGGCAGCAACCCCAGTTAGTGGAGCCATAACTCCAATTTTAACAGGCGTCTCCACAACCCTCCCAGTTATTTGAGAACTGCATCCTGCTAGTAAAATAATCACTATGAATAGGCATAACGCTTTCATTTTAGATTCACCAACTAGTTAGCACCATTAGGTAGTATATTATGATTACTTACCCCTAAAGGGGATACAAATCGTAAGCTATTTAAATAAGAATAGCTATTTTTCATGTATGGATACGGAAATATTCAAACAACTGGGTTTTACTGAGAGAGAGATTAAAGTATACATTGCGTTGCTAGAATTAGGATCAAGTACCGCAGGCCCAATTGCAGCAAAATCAAGATTACCACACACAAAAGTGTATGATACGCTGGATAGATTAATACACAAAGGATTGGTGAGTTACGTAGTTGTTTCTAAAACCAGACATTTTGAAGCATCAGATCCTAAAGAAATTCTCAACATAATTGATGAACAGAAACGAAGATTCAGCGAAACACTGAAAGAACTAGAATTGAAAAGAAAATTTGCAAAGCAAAAACAGACCGCCATAGTTCATGAAGGATATAAAGCATTCAAAGCAATGTATAATAGAATAATTGATGAACTACAACCAGGTGATTTTTATTACGCATTCGCATTCAAAGAACATTACAAAGGAGAAGCAGTTCCTGCATTTTTTAGAAGTTTGCATAGACGTTTAGGAGAAAAAGGAATTACAGATAAATTGTTAGGAAGTTTTCAAGTTAAGGAGGATATAAAGCGGTGTTTCAAATCAGATAAAAAACTACAGATGAAGTTTGCAAAGTTAAATACCCCGGTAGGTGTTGCTATTGTAAAGAATAAAGTTATTCAAATGATGTGGGGAGAGTTACCTACCGCGATAGAAATAACTTCTAGACAAGTTTATGAACAATACAAAGTTTTCTTTGAAGAGTTATGGAAAGAAGCTAAGAAGTAAATTAAAGTTTGATTTCTTTGACTTGGAGGTCGAACGTTTCTTCGATCTTTTCAAAACGTTCTACGTCTTCAGGGCAAATAAAAGTTAGAGAATATCCTTTAGCATCTATTCTACCCGTTCTACCAATTCTGTGCACATAAAACTCAGTTCTAGTGGGAACATCATAGTTGAACACATTATCTATTCGTTCAATGTGTAATCCTCGAGCAGCAACATCAGTTGTAACAAGAACTGTGATCTTTCCTTCTTTGAATAATGCAAGTCTGCTTTGACGTTCGCTTTGTTCTAACATCCCACTAAACGGTTTGGCATTAATTTTATGATTAGTCAAGAATTCTGAAATACCTTCAGTCTTAGCTTTAGTATTACAAAATAACACAGTTCTCTTTGGTTTTTTATTCGTGAATAATTTAAGAATTAAATCATTTTTCTCTAACTTCTCACAATAAATTTTTTCTTGTACAATGTTCTCAGGAATTTGATTACCCACATTAAGCAGGGTATGATCTCCAATCTCAAACTCAAGAAAATTAGAAACTTTATCAGTAATGGTTGCGGAAGACAGGACTGTTTGTACATCTGCACTCACTCTTTCTTTAATGTAAGCACAATCTTTGTAAAAACCGTCATCAAACATTTGATCACTTTCATCGTAAACTAAATATTGAACTTCACCAACTTTTATGTGTTTCATGTTTATTTGTTGAATTATTCTACCAGGAGTGCAAACCATGATTTGATTTTTTCGTTGTATTGTTTTTTGATCGCCATGCAGATCTCGTCCACCATACAAAACACCAGTGTTAATGTTCAATGGATCGCAGATTTTTTTAATTTCTTTACCTACTTGAATGCAAAGTTCTCTTGTAGGCACCATAATTAACAATTGTAAGGCGTGCTTAGGATTTATCTTATTTAGAAAACCAAGCAAATATGCGAGAGTCTTACCGCTTCCAGTTCTTGAGGTGAAAACAACATTTTCTCCTTTCATGATGAGCGGAACCACAAGATTTTGTACTTCAAAAGATTCCTTATACCTCAGATTAGATAAAACGTCCAAAATATCCTTTTTCAGCCCCAATTTCTTGAATTTTCCCATTCTTAACAACCTAAAATATCTATATATTATAAAGTTAATGTGAACGAAAACATTATAAAGTGGCGCTTTTTAAAAAGTGCGGCATGGGACATATAACCTCAAAAAGTCATCTAGATTTACAGAAAAGACTCGAGAAATCACCACAAGGTGCACCTGCATCCGATTCCTTGTTCAAGATTCTGGAAATTTTATTTACAGAAGATGAAGCATTGTTAGTTTCTAAACTGCCAATTAAATTCTTTAGTATAGCGCAGGCTGCAAAGATTTGGAAGAAAAGTGAAAAGGAAGCTCACAAAATACTAGATGAGTTGGCAGATAAAGGGTTGTTGTTAGATTTGCAGAAAGGAAAACGTAAAGATTACATTCTTGCACCAACAATGGCAGGATTTTTTGAATTCTCATTAATGAGAACTGATGGTAAGTTTGATAGAAAAGTGTTGTCAGAATTGTATTATCAATATATTAATGTTGAAGACGGTTTTGTAAAAGAAGTACTGGGATTAAAACCTGAGATTGCAAGAACGTTAGTGCATGAAGATCAAGTTAAAGAGTATAAATCTATTATTCTAGATTATGAAAGAGCAAGTAAAGTAATAGATACTGCTACTTGCATTACTGTTGGCACGTGTTATTGTCGGCATAAGATGGAACACATGAATAAAGCATGTTCACAGCCACAAGATGTTTGTTTAACGTTTAACAATGCAGCAAAGAGTTTGTCTAAGCATGGGATCGCTAAAAAGATTTCTAAAGCAGAAGCACACAAGATCTTGGATAGATGTATTAAATTAGGTCTTGTTCAAATAGGTGACAACGTTCAAGAAGGAGTTAGCTGGATTTGTAATTGTTGCGGTTGTTGTTGTGAAGCCATCCTCGCGTATAAACATCTTGGCCGTAAAATGAATTTAACCAGCAATTTCTATGCATCTTGTTCCGAACCAGATTGTACTGGGTGCGGATTTTGTATTAAGAAATGTCCTGTTGATGCAATTAAGAAGAAAGGTAAAGTTGTTGATGTAGATAAAGCGCAATGCATAGGATGCGGAGTTTGTGCGAGATTCTGTCCAACTAAAGCATTATCTATGGGACGTCGTTCTGAGACTGGTTTTGTTCCTAAAGATGCTTTTGAAAGATATGTTGTTGGTGCAATTAATGAAGGCAAGTTGCAAAATTTAATATTTGATAATTATTCTTTGTGGACTCATACTATGTTGAGACAACTGTTAGGTATATTGTTTAAGTTACCACCCGCAAAATGGATCTTAATGAATCAACAATTACGTTCTAGATTCTTAGATAATGCTATTAAGGCATATTCAAAGATTAATAAAGATCTGAAGCCTATGTTAGATGAGGGCAAGCTAGACTATACTCATCCTGAGTTGAAGAAATAAATCTGGCCTTTAGGTAAGGTTTATATACAGTAGCAGACATGTTCGTTCTAAGGGAGGTTGTTTGATAAAATGTTCGGTAAAAAGAATCCACTTACTTCTTTAATAATATTTATCGTATTTATATTGTTTTTTTCGCTATCTAGCGTTGTGTATATGGTGACAGACTATTATTGGTTTGGCGCACTAGGGTTTGAGAGTATTTTCTTAATAGGTCTAAAGGCCAAAATAATGTTATTTACATTATCCGCATTAGCCTTCTTTGGATTCTTAATGGTTAATTTGTGGATATCCTCCATAAAAGGCAAGGCGAAGATTGTTAGTTTTAAGTTAAAATTTCTTCTTGCACTTGTTATCTCTGTTGTTGTTGGCACTTCAACATCCCAGAAATGGTTTATACTTTTGAAATATTTAGAACAGGTTCCTTTTGGATTAAGTGATCCAATATTTATCAAAGATGTTGCATTCTATGTTTTTTCATTGCCATTCCTATTATTATTGTGGAAATTTGCAATGAGTTGTGTTGTTGTAACAATAATTCTTGTCGCACTAGATTATCTACAATCAAAGCTTTCGAGTTTGTTTAAACCTCCAAAAGTCGTTAATCCAGAAGCTAAACCGCAGTTTAAGTTCGATGGATTGATAAGCAGTTTTAAGAATAATGGAATGGGACATTTAGGTGTGCTAGTGGCATTGTTTTTTGTCCTATTATCTGTTAGACACTATCTATCCAAATTCACCATAATGTATTCAGAAATGGGTATTGTTGTAGGTGCAGGATACACTGATGTGGCAGTGATCTTACCAGCATTTAAGATTCTAATGGTGGTTGCACTAATAGTTGCAGCTGTTATGTATTTGTGGTTTACGTTCTTCTCAAGTCAAGCAAAATTAAGAAAAAGGCATATTGTGTCTTATGCAATTGCTGTATATGTTGTGTTCTATGTTGTTGGAATGATGATTGTTCCAGGTGTAGTGCAGAGTATGAAAGTTTCTCCTAACGAGATAAATCTTGAGAAACCATACATAGAAAAAAATATTGAGTTTACAAAAATAGCATATGGACTTGATAATGTTGAAGAACAAGAGTTTGATGTTGAAGCAGAGCTGAGTGCCAAAGTATTGGATAATGCATCTGAGACAATTGATAATGTAAGAATACTTGATTGGAGACCTCTCACTAAAACATACAAGCAGACTCAAGAAATTAGATTATACTATGATTTAGAAGGTATAGACATTGATAGATATTATATTGATGGAAAGTATACTCAAGTTATGGTGGCTCCGAGAGAGCTAGATCAGAGGCAGATAGCCGCTAATGCTCAGACATGGGTTAATCTGCACATGGTGTATACTCACGGTTTTGGAGCTGTAATGAGCCCAGTTAATTCCGTGACTAAAGAAGGACTTCCTAACTATTACATACAAGACATACCTCCTGTACAAAATGTTGGCGGAGAAGATCTCAGAATAGATCAACCAAGAGTATACTACGGTGAAAGAGATAATGATTATGTTCTAGTAAACTCTAAAACAGAGGAGTTTGATTATCCTAAAGGTAACACCAATGAATACATCAGCTACGATGGTAAAGGTGGCGTTAAGTTGGATACGTTTTGGAAGAAAGTTTTGATGGCAATAAGATTTAGGGATCTTAAGATATTGTTGTCTTCAGATATGACTCCAGAAAGTAGAATTATGTTTAGCAGAAATATACAGGAAAGAATTAGTAAAATCACACCATTCTTGTTGTTGGACATGGATCCTTATTTAGTTATTAGCGATGGAAGAATGAAGTGGATACAAGATGCTTATACAGTTACAAGTTATTTCCCATACTCTCAAAAGTACATGGGATCTATTAACTATCTACGTAATTCGGTTAAAGTTGTGATGGATGCATATGATGGAGATGTTACATACTACATCATGGATGTAAATGATCCGTTGATAGAGACATACTCTAAGATATATCCTAATCAGTTTAAGCCGTTTGCAGAAATGCCTTCAAACTTAAAATCACATACAAGATATCCAGAGGATTTGTTTAAAGTACAATCTTCAATATATAACACATATCACATGAATGATGCAACTGTGTTCTATAACAAAGAAGATGCTTGGCAAGTTCCTTCAGAAATATATGGTACAAGTCAACAAGTTGATGTTGAACCATACTATGTTATTATGAAACTTCCTGGTGAAGAGAAAGAAGAGTTTGTTTTAATGAGCCCTTTTACACCAATAAAGAAGGATAACATGGTTGCGTGGCTGGCAGCAAGATCTGACGGAGATCATTATGGTAAATTGTTACTGTATAAATTCCAGAAAGATAAGTTGATCTATGGCCCTATGCAGATTGAGGCTAAGTTTGATCAAGATTCAGATATATCTCAACAAATAACTTTGTGGTCTCAGCAAGGATCTAAAGTAACTAGAGGAAATTTGTTGGTAATACCAATTGAAAATAGCATACTCTATGTAGAACCATTGTATATTCAATCAGAGAAAGGGGAACTTCCTCAGCTGAAAAGAATATTGGCATCTGACGGGGAAAGAGTGGTGATGGAAGAAAGTTTAATTGAAGCATTAGAAGAATTGTTTGGTAAAAGCCAAAAGAAAACTGTTCAAGTTTCAGACAATAATGAAACCGGCACAGTCGTTTCTGATGATTTAATTGAGCGCGCTAACAAGTATTACGAGGATGTTCTATCATCTATGGAAGAACAAGACTGGGTAGCTATTGGTGATAATTTCGAGAAGTTAGGTGACACATTGCAGGCTCTTACGTTTGAATAGTTAACTAGGATTAACTAAGCGGTTTCGTAAATAAAATAATCTAGTGTCTTTTAGCGGGTCTGGATTTACAAATGCAGGAAATTGTGATGATTGAACGTATGCAACTATTCTTGCGGCCTGTTCTGTTTCTTCAGGTCCTTTTGCAGCGTAGTCTCTAATATCTTTACACGCAGCTGCATGATCGCCATTGATATGTCTATATCTACTTAAGAATGTTTCCAACTCCATTTCCCATTAATATGCCGAAAATAATCATATATAAGAGTTATGCAACTTCTAAAGTTGATATTAGAATAAAATGATCTGCTTCCCCTTCAATTACTTTTGTTTCACTTGCTTTAATATCTTTTGATGTGAATATATGATCCACATGTTCGCCAGAAGGACATGTTGCTTGCGTATTTTCAACTTCTACTAAGGATGAAGATAATGATTTAGGTAGTATTATCCCTGAATTTTCCGAATTCATATCTACGCCAATAATGCGGGGATCATCTAACGAAGATAATATTAAATCTATTTCTTCTCTCGCATATGACAGTTCATCATCTTCTATGCGTTTACCGAATATATAATATGGAAAAAGATGTCCCGAAACTAGAGTTATCGATTTGTTTTCTATTTCCAGTTCACAAAGAATGAATCCTTTATCATGAGAGAGATATCCCTTTTCTTTATTTTCTAGTTTAGGATTTGTAAGTTTGATTAGTTTTGGGTTTGATAACTTTTGTTTTGCTATTATGCTAAGATGAAACTTCTTGTTTTTTTCTAAATGAGATTTGGAAATCATCTGCGTAGCACAGGAATATCCTAATCGATCTGCAAGTTCAGTTGCTTGAGAGTGCATTTCATCCCCGTGAACCTCTTGCAGGAATACTACGTCGCAGTCTAGATCTTTGATTGTGTTAGTAAAGTAATCTAGATTTTCTTCGTCGAACTTACCAGAGGCAGATTTAATCAATCCACCTCCAATGTTCCAAGTTGCGACTTTTAGTTTCATTCAACTAAACCTAGAAGTTGTTTCTTCTTCAGTCTTAGTTCAGCAATCTTATTTCTGCAGAGTTCTTTTTCTTTTCTGCTCTCTTCAATCTGCGCATACAAGTCTTTGTTACGTTGTATTGCTTCTTTGTACTTTTCGTTTGCTTCTCTAAGTTCTGTTTTAACTTCATCTACTGCGTTTTGATCAATTGATCGCACAGGATGCAGTTTTCTATGTTCTTCTATTTTACCAGGATCGAGTTTTCCCTCTTTCACTAGTTGTTTTTCTTCTTCAGTCAATACTATTCCCATAAAAACACCTCACAAGAATTATTCTCGAAGAATGATTTTGTTAACTACCTTCTCAATCCAAGAACCTTTCCTTAACTTTCGAACTAATCCAGGAAGAGTTTGTAGGACATAGTCAATTTCTTCTCGAGTATTAAATCTACTAAGTGATAATCTTATACTTGATACCGCATCTTGATTGCTTAAACCGAGTGCTTTCAAAACGTGACTACCTTTTTCTTGACCCGCGGAACAAGCTGAACCTGCAGACGATGCAATAGACTTTACATTGAGATAATTGCCTAAAACATCTGCGTTCACTCCTTTGAACAAGAAGTTGGCGTTGTTACACAGTCTTTTATCTCCTTCAGGACCATTAAGTTTCACACTAGGTATTGTCAACACACCTTTGATTAACTTATCTCTCAGTAATTTTATGTGTTTAACGTGTTTTTTGTTTGCAACTCTTACAGCTTCAGCAAACCCTACGATACCAGAAATATTCTCAGTACCAGATCTTTCGTTAAACTCATGACCACCGCCATGCATTAATGGAGTAATCTTTGTTCCCGATTTGATGTACAAAGCACCAACTCCTTTAGGGCCATGAATCTTGTGAGAGTTCAAAGTTACTAAGTCAAGCTTCATCTTTTTTACGTCTATGTCAACTTTAGTATAACTTTGACAAGCGTCTGTATGAAAATAAATTTTATGTTTCTTGCAGATCTTCCCTATTGCTTCTAAATCTTGGATGGTTCCAGTTTCATTGTTACCATGAATAATACTGACAAGCAATGTTTTCTTAGTGATCGCTTTTTCTAATTCTTTTAAGTTGACGAATCCTTCTTTATCTACACCGAGATATGTTACTTTGAAACCTTGAGTTTCTAACCATTTTGCACTTTCTAGAATACAAGGATGTTCTATCTTAGTTGTAATAATGTGATTGCCTCTGCTTTTGTTTGCCCAAGCAATTCCTTTTAGAGTAAAGTTATTTGATTCAGTACCGCCAGAAGTAAAGACAACCTCATCAGTTTTTGCACCAATTGACTTTACGATTGTGCTCCTAGATTTTTCTAGTGCTTCTTTTGCTTGTTGACCAAACCGGTGTAAGGATGATGCGTTGCCATATACTTTACCAAAGTATGGCTCCATAGCCTTTAGAACTTTAGGATCAACAATGGTTGAAGCGCCACTGTCTAGATAGACTTCTTTTATTCTCATGCCAAGTGGGCTATGATTGTTATTTATAAGGTTTTCTAAGGATATAGCGCTTGAGAGTTAATAATATAGGCAAACAGGGGTCGTCACCGAGCAGTAGTGTTTTTCGAAAACTTTATAAATGGTAGAATTAGACATTATTAGAGAAAAATGGCTAATTGGGATAGAACACGGTTTGTTGATACAAGGTTAGAAGGCAGACTTTCAAACCAGCATCATTTGGGCGGAAGAGATAGACCAATAGATGGTAGTGCAGGTGGAGGGAAACATCAGAGAGAAATCATAACTGTAGATTATAGAAATAGTCGAGTTCTTCAAGATTTATATGACAGAGTTAGTCAGAAAGCTGCCGCGTCTGGAAAGATAACAGAAGAGTCCGCAATTGATGCGGTTTATGATGTTGTTAAAGCAGTTTATACTAAGAAAAGTTCTAAAGCAGTTAACGCACTTTTGAAAAGACATGGTATTGGTCCTGATGAACCAATAAGTTTAGATGAATTTGTCAAAGAAGGAACTGGTGTTTGTAGACACATGGCTATGACTGTCGGCGTGATTCTTGAGAAGTATGTAAGACAAGGTTATCTACGAGGAGAAGTTAGTGTTGACAGAAATACAGATGTTCGTGGAGGACATGCTTGGGTAAGATATACTCACGAAGATGGTAAAGTGACAATTATTGACGTTATGCAGAATTTTAAAGGTAGCCTTAGAGATGCAATGAAACTTGAATATGCATGGTCTTATGCGCGTCCTGCTGAACATGCAAAAGGAGAAAGCACTCAGACAATTGATTTTACAAGTGGTCTGAGAAAAGATCGCGGCCAGTATCCAGTTTATACTCCAGATTAGTATTATCCCATTGCTTCAATAACTTCTTTTTGTTTCTTTTTCTCAAGTTCTTCAAACTCATCTATGTCAATTATTCCGTTTTTTATCAAAAGATGTTTAAGAGTTTCAAGTGTAACTGCATTTTCTATCAGCATCGAACTTAGAAGTTTGTGGTTCTTTTCAAGGTGTTCAATATCTTCAGACATGGGTTTCTGTGTTTAGTTGAAGTATATAAAATTAATCCAACAGGATTCACCGCAATCTTTATAAAATAGGCTTTATAAGCTTTCTACATGGCTGAGAAAGAAAAACAAATCGGAATAACTTCTAAAAAAGATGATGATTTTAGCGAGTGGTATACTCAAGTAATCACTAAAGCAGATTTAATTGATTATAGTGACGTTTCTGGTTGCTACGTTCTCAAGCCGAATGCGTACACATTATGGGAACATATCCAATCATTCCTAGATTCCAAGTTTAAAGAGAGAGGAGTAAAGAATGCATATTTTCCTTTACTTATTCCTGAAAATTATCTTAATAAAGAAGCAGATCACGTAGAAGGTTTTTCTGCGGAAGTTGCATGGGTAACTGAGACAGGTAATTCAAAGTTACCAGAGAGATTAGCTATTAGACCTACTTCTGAAACTATCATGTATAATCATTACGCTAAGTGGATCAGATCATGGAAAGATCTCCCATTGAAGATAAATCAATGGTGTAACGTTGTAAGATGGGAATTTAACAATCCAGTTCCGTTCTTAAGATCGAGAGAGTTCTTGTGGCAGGAAGGCCATAACGTTTTCGCCACCAAAGAAGGAATGGATGAAGATGTTAAAGAAATGTTAGATGTTTATGCACAATGTTTTGAAGAGCTATTGGCAATTCCAGTAATAAAAGGAATGAAGTCAGATAAGGAAAAGTTTGCAGGTGCAGATTATACTACATCTATCGAAACATTTATGCCGGCAGGTAAAGCCATACAGTGTGCAACGTCTCATGCGCTTGGACAAAGCTTTGCAAAGGCGTTTGAAATATCTTTTACTGATCAAAATGAAAAAGTCCAGACTCCTTGGCAAGATTCATGGGGTTTTACAACGAGAAGTATAGGTATCTTAATTATGTATCATAGCGATGATAAAGGGTTAGTTATACCTCCCAGGTTGGCAGAGAACAAAGCAGTTGTTGTACCAATCATCTTCGGAGATACAAAAGACAAGGTTAATTCTGAAGCTAAGAAGTTGGCAGATGAGTTGAAGGAGTTTAATGTAATACTTGATGATAGAGAAGATAAAACTGCGGGTTGGAAATTCAATGAATGGGAGATGAAAGGAATGCCTGTTAGGATTGAGATAGGTCCAAAAGACATTGAGAAAAATCAAGTTGTTTTGGTAAGAAGAGATACTTCTGAGAAATTATTTGTAAAAAGAGAAGAACTTAATGGTAAACTATCAGAATTGTTAGAAACAATACAGAGTGATTTGTTGGAGAATGCACGCAAGTTCATAGATAGCAACACAGTTGAAGCTAAGTCTTGGGAAGAAGCAGAGCAAGCCATTAAAGATCAGAAAATGGTTAAAATACAATGGTGTTGTGAGAGTGAATGTGAGGATTTGATGAAAGATGAAACTGGCGGTGCGAAAACGTTGAACATGCCGTTTGGCGAGCAAGTAATAGAAGGAGCCAAATGTGTGCATTGTGGGAAAGATGCTAAAGCAGTAGTTTATCTGGCTAAATCGTATTAATTCTTTTTATTGATTATATTTAAAAAGCAGAATAGTTGTAACTATTGTCCGATAACAAAATATTTATATAGTGTTTTAAGCTTTTAATCGCTGTTAGGGGGTGCTCATAATCAAGAAAATACTGACTTTAGGACTTTTGGTACTATTACTCGTTTCTGTCTGCTACGCAGCCGGTGATTACTATTACGATATCGCTGTTGAAGAAACTGCAGATACCTATTTTGACGGCATCAGATTTGATGATGTTAAAGTTTATGTTAATGGAGATAAAGAATCAAGAGTTGATGAAGAAGGTGGTAAGATAGATGCATCTCCCGATAACGAAGTTCTAGTTCAGTATAAAGTTGAGAGCATGTTTGATTCACAATCAACAATTGAAATGAAAGATGTTGATGTTTATGTTGTAATATACAAGTTGTATGCCAAGAGCAAAGATGATTTTGAAGAACATAGAGATAATCCGTTCGACTTAGAAGCGGGGGAAAAAGAAAGTGATGATCTAAAGTTTAAAGTTCCAGTAGAGATAAGAGAAGGCCGATATGACATGGAAATCAGAGCAAAAGGTTACGATGACAAAGATAATCTTAGAGAAGGTTATGTGAAGTTTAGGCTCGATATAGATAAAGAAAGAAATGAACTTAAGTTGGATAGAAAATCAGTTTCCTCTAGTGGATATTGTGAAGGACTGGCCTATATCGTAATTGAATTGGTCAATACAGGAAGTAGTAAGCAAAGACTAGATTTAGATATTGAAAATTACGAGTTAGGAATTCATTTTGATGAAAATATTGAATTAGACGACGATCCAGTTCATGAAGATAATAAATATTATAAAACATTCAAAATCGAACAACCAAAGTTAGATGTTATACAAGGAAGTTATCCAGTCAATATAAGAATTGAATCAGAATATTCCCTTATTGAGGAAACAGTAACATTAACTGTTCCAAACTGTGGCGAATATGGTCAAGATTCTGAAGCTTTAGATGTAATTAAAGCAAGGTTAGAAGAACAGAAAAAATCTGGTGAGTATGTTGCACCTGTTGCTGTTGAGCCAAGTGTTGAAGTAGTTTATTCTGAGAATCCAGTTGTTACTGCGAGTGGTTTTCCTCAAAAAACTACAACCAAGGAAGTTCAGAAAGATAATTTTCTTAAGAAAAATCCAAAGCTAGTTTTGTTTATAATTCTAGATATTGGATTGTTGCTTGGTTTAATTATTGCTGTTCAAGCAGTTATTAAGAAGCGAAAGAAGAAAGCTTAGACTCCTTTTTCCATTAATTCTCGGGCCATGCTAGATACTGGTGAAAAGATATCGTAACTAATTATACCTGCAAAAAAACCAATGTATGCTCCTGCATAGACGTAAGGTGCAACGTTCTTTGCACTTCTCGGGTTCGAGAGATTTAGGTATAATGCTGATTTAAATGAAACTGCATGTTTGATTAATCGTTTTATTGTTCTGTATTCTCTTAGTTGAATGTCATTTAGCGTTAATACTTTTCTATGGACTTTCTTTACAGTTCTTGCTTTTGCTTTTGGAACAAGAGCTGCTAATCTTGATGCGGCATGTTCAAGATGTGTTTCATTAATTCTTTGAGAAAACATTCCGCTTTCTACATCTTTTAACTCAACAGATCCTTCGAAGCTATCGAATAAAGGTTGTAGCTTGTGAAGTTCATCATACTCTCTTTCAATTTGGTGTTGTATTGATTTACTATATCTTAAAATATCATTGTAATCATCCAAAATGTGTCTATAGTCACCATCTGCGTCTTTTATCCTGGAAATAAAAAAGTCACCACCTCTAATGAAAGTTTTGTAAAGAAGCTTTTGCGCACCCACGACTCGGTATAATAGTAAAAGTAGTATAAGAGACTCATCAGCATCATATTGTCTCATAAACGCAGGTTTGTGTTTTGTTACAGCAGCAAGAATTAAGGTTTTGTTATGGAAGTACTTCTGATTTAGCTTCTTGGCTTTCGCAAGCCATTTCATCCAACGTTCTTCTCCCATGTATCTTGTCAGGTTATTTCGATATATAAACTTAATTGTGTGTAGTATAGAAATCTTTATAATATTGCGTCCTTGTTTATTTTATATGAATCCTATTGAAGATTTAAAGAAAAGTATAAGTTTGCTATCCAGTTCTGTGAGATTCTTTAGGGAGAGCCCAGAGCTTATGAAAGCTGAAAAGCGAGACTATTCCGACTTCAGATTGAATAAAGCAGAGTACTATCTGAATATCATTAAACAAACTCCTGATAGAATAAAGAATGCGTTGTACAAAATAGATACTGATGATAGTACAACTCAAGGAGCCGTAACTAGGGCAATAGAATGTGCAAATATGCTTAGCCGGGTTTGTATGTCCAAGAACATTGAGTTAATCTCAAAATCGTTAAATGATTTGGCAAGTCATATTTCCAAATTTAAACTGGATTCTCCTACTTCGGGAGAATCTCAAGTAGTTCAATTTCCAATAAATAGAATTCCTGCAGCAATTAGAGGAGAGATTAAAGCCGATATTGATGAAATGATGAAATGTTTTACATCAGGATGTCTACGAAGTACCGCAATATTATGTGGCCGTATTCTGGAAACTGCTTTGCATAGAAAATATTATGATGCGACAGGAAATGATATTCTTGCAACTAATCCAGGAATAGGATTAGGGAAGTTAATTGCAAAGTTAAAAGAGATGAATGTACAATTTGATCCAGGTATAACTGAACAGATTCATTTAATCAACCAAGTAAGGATATATTCAGTTCATAAAGCGCAACAACCATTTGTTCCTTCTAAGAATCAAGCTCACGCTATGATTCTTTATACTCTAGATGTTTTGAAGAAACTATTTTAGAGCTTCAAATAAGTCAGGTCTTTGTACTTCTCCATGATTTCCAAAAGAAGCTCTTACAATATCAGGGATGTATCGTACCATTTGTTCACCTACTGCAGGACATCTTTTTACGCTGCCAACTCTGTATCTTTCTGTATCTTCTATTATCCCATCTAAATCTTCTTCTGTTAGTCCTACTGGCTGATGCTCGTGACTTATCCCTAAAGTTTGAGTCCAAGAAAGTAAAGTTTGAGCTAAGTTTCCATTTCCACCAATTAACTTTGAGACTTCCCCAAATCTAGTATTAACTGTTTCATCCCCTAGCGCCATCTGTGCTGCGATAGTGGTTGGCATGATATAAGCCAATGATTGTCCGTGGCTAATAAATGAAAACCTTCCAGATATTGGGTGTGAGATTGCATGAGGAACGTGAGTTCCACGCATTGCTAAACATAATCCAGCATAAGCATCAGCATAAGCCATCCCTTCTCGATCTATTGGTGCACCATGTCTGTAAGAGTTGACTAAGTGTTTGTTAACTAATTCTAGTGATCGTTTTGCGAATTCTCTTTCTGCATCCGTGCAATCATCTCTTGTATATACTTCTAGAGCGTGGCATAATACGTCAAATCCAGTCTCTGCAACCACACTTGGAGGAAGAGAATCTAATACGTTTAAATCAACTAAAGACTGTTTTGGAAGTAGCAAATCGTGTTTAAGCGTTCTTTTTTCGCTAGTTGCTTCACTGGTTACAACAGTATAAGGTGTTAAGTGACTGCCAGTTCCTGAAGTTGTCGCACATGCAATTACAGGCAAAGCTTCTTCAATAGACTCACGATCCATAACAACATCCCATATGTCTTTGTGTACTCCTGCAGCAACTGCTTTAGCAGTGTCAATAACAGATCCACCCCCTAGAGCGAAGATCATGTCAAAAGGCCCATTGGCTTGAACATATTCAACTATTCCTCGCATGTGCCCTAAAGTAGGGTTAGGATGAATTCCTGAATAAGTTTGAACTTCTAATCCCCTATCTCTCATTTCTCGTTTATATTTATCAGTAAAACCTGCTGCTTTCATTGAGCGCGATCCTGTAAAGAATAATACATTTCTTCCTAGCTCACGCATGTCACCCATTACGGCAGGTACGATATCTCTCCCCATTCTTAGGTTTACGGCTCGCAAATAATCAGAATCTGTTTTATGTCTTTCAATAAGTTTAGTTAGTCTTTCACCTTCATCCATAATCTCCACCTCAGTCTGAAATTGATCAAAAGAATATATAAGTTTTATGGTTGTGAAACTCTTTTGTTTATAATATATTCAACATCTTTATAAACCCTATAAATATATAACACATATGGATTCAGGAGCTGTAAAACGACTAAAAGAAAAAACAGGTAAAGAACTACTGTGGCCATATATTCTTTCACTGCTAAATAAGTCTCCAAGATATCCTAACGAGCTTAAAGATCTTCTTTCATTAGAGTTTAATGTAAGTCTCGGCAAGATTCTAAGTTATGTTGTAGTATATAAGTTAGAAGACGAAGGTTTTGTCAAACGTAAAGTTGATGATAAAGATAAACGAAAACAAATGTTTTACATAACCCCAAAAGGTAAGAAAGAATTAGCTTACGCTCGTAAATATTTCCTTGGACTAAGTAATAGATTGTAGTTATCTGTCCCTATCTCTACTTTTTTTTGTTGCTTTAATCGCAAATCTAGCGAACAATGACTTTTTCTTAGTAACTTTGTGAGGGTGATGATAGCATCTGAAACATAATTTACAAATTTTTCTGTTAATGCCTTTAGGAGTTATTGCTTTGTACGGACAAATTTTCATCAATTCTGAACTGATCTCTCCAGCAATATGGGGCGAAATCTTTGTGTGTTTGTAAATCATCTTGTGAATAAAAGGTAGTTTGAAATAAAATATCTTAGACAGGAGATTAGGTTTCTTGAAATCAAAATGCGATAATTCATCACCAACGTATTCTATATTCTCCCCACCCAGACCTCGTCCAACCGCGTCTTTAATTATATGCAAGTTATTTATGCCAATCATATTTGAGCATATCTTATCTAATGCAACACCGTCTTTGGATATAAAAATCATGTTTGTATTTACGGGAGTTCCCATGGTTGGCCCGTTACCTTCCATGCTTACCACTGCATCCATTACAAAAAGATCAGGTTTTATGTAGGAGTATATGTCGTTTATACATTCAGACAAGATTTTATAATCTGAATGTGTATGTCCCTCTCTTCTGGTTGACAATCCAACACAACCGTAGCAATTCTTTATTGCACCAGTGTATTTTGTTATCATGTGAGACTTTAGTTTAGGAACGAATATTATTTTGTCTACGTTCTTGATTAATCTTGCGCAATGAATCTTTTTCAGATGTTTAGCACCCTTTACTGAAACATCAACAAACCCATCCTTTTCGAAAGGTACTAAGTATTTTGTCAATTTCTTAGAAGTGTAACCCGCAATAGCCATGTTCTTAGATGTATCTCCAATCTCAATAAAGCCCGATGACTCACCAACAACGGGTATAGCATCAATTTCATTAAGCATATCGACTAATACTTCAACTACGATAGGATGAGTGTTTGCAGCTTTCTGTTTAGAAATTGGGGCGACTATGTTTGGCTTGATTAAAACCTTCTCACCTTTCTTCACAATAGAGTCCAATCCACCCAGACGCTTAAAATTCGTTTCAATAGCAGAATACACTTCTTCATAGGAATAGCAACCACAAGAATGTCCAAAAACTTTCGAGGATTTCATTTATGACTTACCACTTGAATGAATGAAAATATAGCTAGTAGAACCATATAAATATTCAACACGTATAGTACTAAATTCAAGTTAGAGAGATTTCCAAAGCACCAGAGTATAAAGAAAACAAACACTACATATTTTGGAATGTGTGCGCGAACTCCCGCCCGAGCTTTGAACAACCAATCAGTTTTTATCCAGAGACTATTTACCAACACTCTGAGAAACAGGCAAATGTGAGTTAAGTATATGTATAATCCCCCATTAAGACCAGAGATTGTGCCCACGTATATTAATCCTAGAGCAATTGCAGTTATTGCTATACTGTCTGCGAGCGTATCGAAAAACTTACCCTTGTCAGAGTCTGAGTGTTGATAGAATGCCAATGATCCGTCTAGAACATCAAACAGATATGACACAAGGAAAGCTACAAGTGCATACATTCTTTGATTTGTAATAATGAAATAGAAAGTAGCAAATGAAAATAACACCCCGATCAAGGTTAGATAATTCGCAGTTAGTCCTATTTTTGTAAGTAACCACATCAAAGGTCGTAGAAATTCCGCCTTTTTCCTCCTTAGTACCAACTCAAATTCGTAAAACTTGTTTTTTACCATAGTCTTAAAGGTCTTTGAATAAGACCTTCCTGTTCCATAACATAAAATTTATCGCATATCCTAAAGATATAAGTGTCATGATTAAAGCAGCATAGTATATTATCTGTTCACCGAAAGGAATAGCGTATCCTGCAGAATTTACAATCAAATGTAATTGAACAAACAATATTATAATAACTTGCATAGTGAACTTGCTCTTCCCCATCCAATTTGCACCTACAATCATCTTTTTCTCAGAGCAAACTTGACGGATTCCAGAGACGAAGAACTCTCGGAATAATAGCAATAAAACCATCCATAATGGAAGTAAACCAAGATCTACAAATAGGAAATATATTCCCAATATTAGGATCTTGTCAACCATAGGATCAAAAAAAGTTCCAAAAGTTGTAATGAGGTTGTATCTTCTAGCCAGAAAACCATCTGCCCAATCAGTAAAAGTTGCAACTACAAAAAGAATCAATGCTGCAGAAAGATAATATTTATTTGTTGTATAAGACAATGCAATTATGATAGGCACCAATAATAATCTTAAGACTGTAAGATAATTAGGCACTTTTTTTAGGTTTTTATGTTTCATGAGTGTAAAACTGTCTATGTTATTTATTAATGTTTCGCAGAATAAAAAAATAAAAAATTAGTAATATTTATCCACAGTCTTGACCTCAGGTTTATAGAGCGAACCAGGATCTACAAGCTTAGCGTTGTCTACTGAGACTGAAGTGCCATCAGTAGAGAAAGTCACAATACCATAATCAAAAGTATTGTACAACTTTATTCCCGCATTATCCAACCGATATCTGGTTTTGGCGGGGATAGCCTTAATCTTCGCTATAGAAGCATAATCAGGTGAAACCTCATCCAAAAAGTTGGCTTTTGCCCCATCAGCATCCCCATGATCTGCCAGAACAATAACATTTGCTTTAACTTCCGCAGTATCTAGTACCTCTGTTTCACAAATACCAACACAGTCAGTCATAATAAGGTACGCAACATCTCCATATGTTATTCTTACAACAATAGAATCAGTTGAATCCATTTTGCTTTGCGACAAAGTATCGTAAGAAACAAGAAGTTCTACATTAACTCCATCATCGAATTCAAATACCGAATCTCGGTCTATTTTATCATAATTTCCCGATCTAGCATACATGTTGTATTTATAATATTGGAAGGTATTTGAAACCGCACCATTATCTACTAGTAAGCCAACAGGAAACTCAGTTCTTAACGTATCATAGCCACCAATGAGGTTATCATCAATACTGCTGATAATTAACAAATCAATTGCATTGGCGTTGAGTGATTCTTTCAAGAATCTTTTAATAACTGATCCGTATGTTTTCATAGCGGTATCAATCAAAATAAGATCTCCAGAAGGAGTTTCTACCACAACACTTTGACCTCTGCTATTTTCTATATCAAGAATGTGCATCTTCAACATACCTGATGCAGGAACACTAGTTTCCTTAATTACATCAACAACAACGTCATACTGTTTCTCTTCCACCACTTCATCTATGGGTGCTTGATATGTTTGAGAGAAATAATCAGGAATTTCTTCTTCAATCTCCGCAGTTTCTTCAACAGCTGGTTCATCCACTATTTCCATTTCAGGTTCAGTTAACACCAACATATTTTCTTCATGATCATCACACACACTATTCTCATTAACATCTAAGCAGCAACTAGTTCCTACAAGAATGTACGGATGATCACAATTAGTCTCTCTGATCTGATTACATCCGCCTAAAAGCAAGATTGCAAGCAGAACAACCAATGTTGATGTATGTATTAATTTCATGATAGTTACCTCAATGGTTTCTTGTAGATGTCAACACCACTGCCTTTCCCTGTCTTTGTTCCAGAAGGTGTAGCTTCTCTGTTGTAAGCCCAGCCAACATAATTTTGTCCGGTGAATCGGTGTGTCAAAACATCCCCTAAACATTTTGCAGAATATGTCGAATCAAATCTACTGCACAAAGAGTTATCATTTGCACTTGCAGTATCTAAATCCGCAATAAACGGAATAGAACAATAATAAGACGCCTTACCGTTTCCTAAATCTATGCAAGATTGGTAATCATCAGCCAGGTATGCAATCATACCATAGCATCGAGGTACTGCGTCATCATCACTCAGAGAATCACAAACTGCACGATCTTGTTCATTAATCGCAAGCCACAACAAACAATTAAAATCATCGTCACAGAATCTCACTCTTTGAGATAAAGTCAGCGGAATGTCAAGAGAAGATAAACAACTTTGTTGATACTCACCAGCCTTATGACATAAAGATGCATCTTCTGTTTTTAATGCAACTTTGTAGAAACACTTTGGTTTAAGAGAAGATAATGTAGCACACATTGCAGAATATTCACTTAATACTGCATAGTCGTACATGCATTCTTCTGAGTTCTCAGAGTATTGGATGCAGAACTCATTCACAGATTGTTCAAAATAATTTGAAAAGTCTTCAAATCTCCAGCCATAATAATCATCATATGCTAAAGAAGTTGTTCCAAACGTTTCTAACATAAATGCAGATCCTTCTCCACCAAATGTAAGAGTCGCTTCATCTCGCCTTACAGTTAATGATGCAACATACAAGGATTCAACATCTGGCAGGAATGGTATATTATTAAGCACAAATACGAAATTGTCTATATCTATCTCGTTTTTGAATTCTTCTGAAAATAAGTAATACAATGAATGATAGTCATCATTTAATAAATAAGTCATGAAATCTTCAGAAAGCTTTAGAATTTCTTCGCTAGCTTTTGCAGCATCAAATGGGTCAATGTTTTCTGGAGGTTTGACTTCACTTACCCTCGCTTCTGCCTCATCTATCTTCTGGGCAATCTCTTCTTGTGAATCGCAAATTGCATTATCATTTACATCCAGACAACAATCGGTCTCAAAATGAATATAAGGAGCATTACAAACTGGTTGAATTGGTGTAGGTTTAAAGAAATCTACGTTTATAAGGGCAATTAACAAAATAAATGCAACCACCACAATCCCTAAAAATAATCTTTTCATTTTCACCCCTCTTGTTAAAAACTAAAAAAATAAAATAAAAAAAGAGTTAAACCATCTTCATTGCTTCGGATTCGCAATTTTTGAATGGGTAGTTAATTCTTTGGTTTAGACACATAACTGTGTTTCCAGCTTCGTCTTTAGTCAAAGGTGTAACTTGTACAGATTTAAGAGGCATTAAGCTCTCGTGTTTGCTTAAGTCCAAACTAAATTCTTTAACTTGACCTTCTTCAAAAGATCCAGGAGATTGCTCTTTAGCTTCTTCCTTAGACTGGGAAACATAAGTAAATAGTAGTCCTTCAAACTCTGCAGAAGATACTTTCTTCACTTTCAAGTGCATAGTACTTTCTTCAACAGTACATCCACCTTTGTTAACAACCGCCAGAGTGAATGTTTCATCACAAGCAATGTAATCCATCTCTTTTGCTTCGATTGTTTCAGTCATCCCTTCAAGAACTTCTTCACCATCTTCGTCAACAACTGGTTCAGCAGGCGCCTCTATGATTTCCTCAACAACTTCAGGTTCTGGTTCTGTAACAACCGGCTCCATTGGTACTGTTGGTTCATCAGGAGTTTCTGGTTCTGCTTGACTTCCGCATCCTGAGAATACTAGTAACAAGATCACAAAAAGTCCGAATAAAATTTTCGTATTCATTTATCTCCACCTCGTATTAATGTAATATTTTGGTTATTCCTCTTTTACTTAGCTTAACATTTGTCAAGTTTGAAGACAACTCGTTGATTTGAACAATCAACAATCTCGTCTTCAGATAGTATACGAGGAATAATTTGAATTTGACTTAATTTATCTCCAAGTTTTGCTTCCCAGACTGCTTTTTGGAATGTGAAATCCCTCTTATCTCCAGGTTTAAGCAAATAACTCATCGTTTCATACCCTACATTTTCTTTGAAATCTTCTATAGCGTAAGAATGTATGCTATAACTTGTTGACGTATATTCATCTTTAGTATTATAAGTTGTGTAAACAAATGAAAATCCTACAATTGAATTTTTCCCAACATTTGATAATTCAAGCACTAACAACGAATCAGAACGTTTACATTCACCAACATAGAAGTTGGTGCGTTCACCGCATTTATATCCACAATCTCTTGGACAAGAGAACGTATTCTCAGTTATAACATTATTAACAGCACAAGTGATTTCATCACACATCACTTTATGATCTGGGAAAAAGGAAGATCTGTCATCACAAATTCCATCACCACAATTAGGAGTGCTAAATGCAGCGGGCTGTGCTATCGTCTCAGGTTCTTCTTCTATAGGAATCTCGACAAATTCAACTACGGGTTCTTCTAATACTTCATCTGATATTACTTCATCTGATATTTCGTGTTCTATCTCATAAGAACTTGGCTTCGATGTTGCTTCACGATCATCACACACATTATTATAATTAGTATCCAGGCAGCAACCATCACCATACATTATGTAAGGTTCGTTACATATAATTATTACAGACTTAGAAGGATAGTTCATAGACGCAAGAGCAATTACTGCTGCTAGAAGAATTACTGCCACCGCCAACCTAGATTTCATATATAATCATCCTCTTTTGCTTAGTTTATAAAATGCGCCTTTATAAGTTTTTTGGTGGATTTTGGTGCGTAGTGAAGTAGAACAGGTAAATTAAGGAAGTTCTATAGATGAAGAAGACGCAGTGCATCGAGAATATGGAATTAAGGAAAACTATTTGTGCTCAAGAACTACTAGTTGATTCAAGTCAAATCTCCTAAACTTTTTCACAACAAAACCAGTTTCATCTGCAAGTTGAAATATTTCTTTTTTAGTCCAATAATGTTTGTGCTCTTCTATATTTTCCTTTTCTAAAATACCAAGAAGTGCCATAAGCTCCAAGATAGGTTTTGTGGCTTTAGCAGGTGTTGTTAAGACTATTCTTCCATCCGGTCTCAATATGTTTTTGAATTTATGAAATATCTTGAACACTTCTTCGAATTCTATGTGCTCAATTACTGCCAGACTTACGATTGTGTCAACATCAGCATCTTTCATTACAGAATGATCGTAATTGACAACTAAGTATTTGCCTTCCACATGATTTCCTAACTCCCCCTCATTTCCTCCAAAATCTAAAACATCACCAACGATGTGTGGCTTAGCTTTCCTAAAACGATAGTTTTGCAGAAGTCTCTCCATGACAATTGAAGTGTCGATCATATCTTTATCGTGAAACCAGTCATTTAATAAAGTTTCGATTTTGTCGAGTGTGCCCACAACTCCCAAGACATAACAAGAACGTGGTTCGTAATTTTTATCGGTCAAAAATAACACTGTCAGAATCTGCTAAACCCCTCACATTCTTCACTCGATAATGGGTTATTAGAATTAGCATTGCCGCTTCATCAAGTTCTCACATTTCTCCATTAAAACAGAAGTATTTATATATATTTTTGCTCAAATTTGTAGTAAGCTTGGTGAATGCATAATGAAAAAGAGGACCCGAAAATCGACTAAGGATTTTAGAAATAAGGTTGTAAGAACTAAAGAGGGTGTAATCTATGCAGATATGCACACTCACACTGTTTACTCTGATGGGCTTAATACGTTAGACACTGTTAAAAGAATAATTGCTGAAAGAGGAATACATATTGCAGTAACAGACCATAATGCGATCAAAGGTTCCTTGCTTCTTTCAAAAACAAAAAAATATCGAGATAAGATCATACCAGGTATAGAAGTTGGTACGAAAGAAAAGTTTCATGCTTTGTTTTATTTCTATGATTTCAAGTCAATGAATGCATTTTATGAAAAGGAGATTAAGAAGTTTAGAAATAGAGATCCAGGTCTTGCTACAAAAAGGACAGTCAGAGATCTTCTGGATGTTAAAGAGAAATATAATGCAATTAGTTGCATCCCACACCCTTATTCTCCATTCTCAGGAGGGATTATGAAAAAAGTGAAGAGAGGGGTTGTTGAACATTCAATTTTAGATGAGTTCGATTGGGTGGAAGCTATAAACTCAATCCAAACAGTGCACGAGAACATACAATCTAAACGTCTTGCTACTCACCTTAGAAAACCTCATACCGCAGGATCAGATAGTCACGATGTTCAGACATTAGGAAAAGCGTTGACTTATGGAAAAGCCGATGATCTAGAGTCATTTTACAAAATGATGTTTAAACAAAAGAATCAGATTGCAGGTGTTCACCTAAGTAATATACGGAAGGCAGTTATGGGGGCTAAACTTGCAAGTGTTCATGTTAAGCATTTAGGTCCATTTTTAGGTTATTATGCGAAAGATACAATGAGTGAATTAGATTATTATGGTCATTTCATAGAGCACGTTATGCAAAAGAAACTTAAAAGGGTAGAGAGAAGAGTTTTTAAGAGATAGTTCTAAGATGAAAAAAAATATTTTTTTGCAAACTCCAGATCTGGAATCCTTGAAGAAAGAAGGTTTGATGTGTATAGATATGCATTATCACTCTTCGTTTTCAGATGGGCAAGTTGGAATTGATGATACCATTAAAGTATTTAAAAATATAGGCGTCGGAATTTCAGTTACAGACCATAATGTTGTTAGAGGAAGTTTGGATGCTTGCAAGCAGAAAAAAGTAAATGCTATACCTGCAGTAGAAGTTGGAACTAAAGACTGCAAAGATATTTTGTTTTATTTTTATGATCCAAAGGAATTAGAACAGTTCTATAATAAAATGATAAAGAATAGCATGGTTAACAACAAAGGTTTTGATTTATGGAAAACCACACACAGTGCAGAAGAGTACATTGATGAAGCAAGCAAGTATAATTGTTTGATATCTCTACCGCATCCCTTTTCAATGAGACCTAAAAGAAGTTATGAGATGTTTAGTGAAAGTAAGAAACTATTTAGAAAACTTAATGCAATTGAAGTGATTAATTCTTCGCAAAGTCATGAGAGTAATCTAAGCGCAATAAAATGGGCCAAAGAATCAGGAAAAGCATTTACCGGTGGTTCGGATTGTCACAAAATCAATTTAGTAGGTAGCACAATTACTGCAGCTTATGCTAACAATATTGGCGAATTCTTGGATGAGATCAAGAAGAAGAAAAATAAGGTAATTGGCGGGGCAATAGGTAACGGAGAAAGGTTTGATTTGAACTGGACCATCTTTAAGAACAATATAGTGCCGTTTAAAGCAAGGGATTTGAAGGATTTGTGAAGTTTACCGAAACCTTTAAATATGACCTGGTGCTGGATAGAGGTAGGCGTTCTAATGATTAAAATGAATAATTCTAGAAGAGTGTTGATTTAACATGGCATCAGATAATCTAAGTAACGAAAAAAGGATAAAAACTGGCACTACTACGGTATGTGTTAAGTGTAAAGACGGTATTGTTTTGGCAGCAGATAAAAGAGCAACTGCAGGCCACATGATAGCAGACAAAAGAGCTAAGAAGATACACATAGTATCCGATGATATGGCCTTGACAATTGCAGGAATGGTTTCTGATGCACAGCTTTTGACTAAGCTGATAAGAGCGGAAATAAAATTGAAATCACTGAGAGTTGATAGATCAACTACAGTAAAAGAAGCTGCTAATATTCTAGCAGGAATGAATTATAATAATATAAGGACACCAAGTATGGTTCCAGGTATTGTTGGATTTCTATTTGCAGGACATGATGAAGAAAAAGGATTCTCTGCATACAACATAGGAATTGACGGTAGTATTTCTGAGATTGTTGATTACGAAAGTGATGGATCAGGATCTCCTTTCGCATTAGGTGCTCTTGAGAATTTGTACAAGAAAGATATTTCAATTAAAGAGGGAGTTGAGATTGCTACAAGAGCTATTAGCACAGCGCTACAAAGAGATAGTGCATCAGGTAATGGCTTGAACGTGGTTACAATAACCAAAGAAGGTGCAAAACTAATACTCGAAAAAGATATTGAAACAAGGCTTTGATTTGATCGTGTTTTCTAAATTAAAGTGTCTTATTTTTGATTAGGTTTTTTGTTACGAGGTTTTTACTTAAAATGGCAGACATATTGAAAGAAATACTTAAAGAATTACCATCAGATAAAATCAGTGATGCGGCTTACGAAGGCGCGAACATTGTATTGTATACCAAGAAAAAAGAATTTTTCTTTTCGCCAGGCGACATGATCAAAGGACTAGTTGATAAATATAAGAAGAGAGTAGAACTTAGACCAGATCCATCCATCACACTTAAAGCAGAAGAAACTGAGAAGATCATAAAGAAACTGTTGCCAAAAGAAGCAAAGGCGACTAACATACTATTCGATCATCAAAGGAGTCACGTTATTATTGAAGCAGAGAAGCCTGGACTTGCAATTGGTAAACAAGGAAGCATTCTTAGAGAGATTAGAGAGAAAACGTTATGGATTCCCACCATTAGAAGGATGCCGGCGATAAGAAGTCAACTTATAGAAAGCATAAGAAATGTATTGTATGATAATTCTAATGAAAGAAGACGATTCTTGAATAAAGTAGGTCATAGGGTTTATGATGGATGGTTAAGAGGAAAGAAAAACGAATGGGTAAGAATAACCTATCTAGGCGGTGGAAGAAGTGTTGGTAAGAGTTGTATACTACTTCAAACACCAGAGTCCAGAATTCTACTAGACTGTGGAATTGATATTGCAAATAATGATGATGCATACCCGTTCTTAGAATGTCCTGAGTTTAGGATTAATGAATTGGATGCAGTAATCGTTACACACTCTCACTTAGATCACTGCGGTTGTGTTCCTTTGTTGTTTAAGTATGGATACAAAGGACCAATATATTGTACATCTCCTACAAGAGATGTTATGGCTTTGCTGCAACTAGATTTTGTTAAGATACAAGTAAATTCAGGTCAAGATCCTATTTATACTAGTACCGAAGTCGAACAAATGGTTAAGCACACCATTACTTTGAATTATGAAGAAGTTACCGATATAACTCCAGATGTTAGAATTACACTGTATGATGCAGGCCATATTCTAGGTTCATCTATGATTCATATGCACATAGGTAATGGTTTACACAACTTATTGTATTCAGGTGATATGAAGTATGGTAAGACTTTGTTGTTAGATCAAGCACATACTAAGTTCCCCAGACTAGAAACTTTAATGATTGAGTCAACTTACGGAGGAAGAGATAATGTGTTGCCACCTAAGACTGAGAGTGATGAAGGATTAGGACAAATAATGGCCGAGACCGTTAAACGAGGTGGAAAAGCTTTGGTTCCAGTATTGGGTGTAGGTAGAGCTCAAGAAGTTATGTTAATCATTGATAAACTTATTAAGGATAAGAAAATTGATCGAATTCCAGTTTATATTGATGGTATGGTGTACGACGTTACTGCAATCCATACAGCATATCCTGAATTTTTGAATAAAAATTTGAGAAAACAAATATTCCATAAAGATCAGAATCCATTCTTATCAGATGTATTCAGCAGAGTTGGATCTGCGAAAGAGAGAAGACAAATAATAGAAGAGAAAGGCGCTTGCGTAATTGTCGCCACATCAGGTATGCTTGTTGGCGGAGCGTCTGTCGAGTATCTAAAAGCTCTTGCAGATAATCCTAAGAATTCTTTAGTGTTTGTAAACTATCAAGGAGCTGGTTCTCTAGGTAGAAGAATCCAAATGGGTGAAAAGGATATTAACATGGGTAATACAGCTAAACCTGACATGATGCATGTTAAAATGGAAATTCATGTTGTAGAAGGATTTAGTGGTCACTCAGACAGGAATCAGTTAATGAACTTTGTTGCTAGATGCGAGCCAAGGCCTAGAAAAGTTATAGTTAACCACGGTGAAAGTTCAAGATGTTTAGATCTTGCTAGTTCAATGCATAAACAATACAGAGTTGAGACCGTAGCACCTAGAAACTTGGAAGCAATTAGAATAAGATAGTTTATTTGTGAACTATTTCAACGTATTCGGGTGTGAAGTATATTTCTATATCTTTCTTTTTTGAAAATAGTTCTATCTCTTCAGAGTGAGCATCACAAACTTCCCTTATGTCACATTTAGAACATACTTTCTTTCGTACTAATTCCTTCTTATACCAATACTTGCAGGGAACTTGGAACAGCCAAGTTAGCTTTCTACCAATATCGGAGGATTTATCATAAACTTTAGTCTTGAAATGATCTTCATCAATTAATCTACCAACAGTCTTACACATATCGCACATGAATGTTTTTCCTTTCTCGTGGCTTTTGTATATCTTTGCAGCTTTTTTACACTTAGGGCATTCAATTTCTTCACCGTGCCACTTGTGTTCTTTCATAGTAACATAATCGCAATTAGGACAAACTATCGATGCTTTGTCTTCAATACAGTCAAAACCGCACTTGGGACACTTTGTTGTTTTCTTCGTCATCTCATTAATCCCTCATCTATTTCTGCAGCAGTCAAGTATTTATTAAATATTCTTAATTCATCAATTGTTCCGTCTAATGGTTTGTCTTCACCAGTAACTGAAAGCTTATTGCCTATCCCTATCTTGTTCTGTAAAGAGAAATCAGAATCATAGATCTCTTGTTGTTTAACAACGTCATTATCAACAACTAAACTCATCATGCCAGTTAGAACATCCCATCGAAATACCACTAGTTTGAATTCCTCGGTCCAAGTTGAATCTAAATCATATTCAAGTAAATTGTCGTCCATCTGTATGTGTAGCTTTGAGTCTTCGACAAACATCTTAAAGCCTCCTCTATCTGAGAGAATGTAGTGCGTTCCTGAAAGATCATTTAATTTAACCCAAAACGAGATGGTGCCGATCATTCTGTTTAGTACATCATGTGAAAACTGATCTTTCACCAGATATGCATCTCCAGTTATTGTTGCTCCGTCCACAACTTTAGCAGGATTGTATGATACAGCACTAGCTCCTAAAGGCACCAGATTAACGTCGTTTCCATCATAAATACAAACTTCATCTTGATCAAATGAACAATATAGTACTTCCCCATCTAAACTACCCATAAAGAGATCATCTCCTACGAAGAATGAAGGGAAGACTTGTCCCGTTAAGCTTACGTAAGGATTAATCGTTGAATTGGATAATTCAGCGATACCATATTTTATAACTTCAATCTCCGATAAAACCAGCTCCGTTTCACTAATTTGGTTAACGTCACCCACCAAGTAAACTCTGTACAGGTTGCTAGTAGTAGTAGGATCTAAAACATAATCATAATTACCATTCCACACACTTGCATCAATATATAACACAGGAGCATTAATGAAAGAACCATAGAGTGCAGCCAAGAGTTGTAACTGTTCAGTTTCTTGATCTCCGTTCGCATCTCGCTCGACAATAACAACTTCTTCAAACGTTTCCCAATAATCTACAATATTATTATAAGTTACAGGTGTTGGAGCTATGTGTCCATAAATCGAATCTTCCTCTACAACAGTCGGCACCCCTTTAGAATTGGTAAACCAATATAAAAGATTAGAGCCATGTTTACTCATCATTTCGTCAAGATGCCAGTCAACAATGTTTGCACTGAATCCGAAATATGCATAGTAATTGTATTTTCTCATTTCTGTCTGAGTATAATCATTCCAGGTTGCAATTGGAATCAAAGTTAACAAATCAGGAAGTTGTTCATTTTTGTAGATCATAAATACTGGGTCTTCAGAATATTTTGTTTCATCTTTAATATTGGGGGATCTCACGCTTACTTCAATAGTTGACTCATCTGAAATTCCCTCGTCATTAGTTACTGTTAGCGTTACAGGATATAATCCAGGTGTGGAATAGCTGTATGTAAATTGATTTAGGTTTCTGGTTTCGCCATTACCCAAAGTCCAAGTATAGTCTAAGTCATCATCTTTTGCGTCATGACTCTGAGAACCGTCAAAAGTAATAAGCTCGGAATGTTTGTACAAATCTTCGTTTAAGGGAGAAGAAATTATTGCTGTTGGTCGTCCAGGCAAAAACACAGCATACTTACCAAACTCAGTAATAGTTGACTCTGGCGTTGCAAGATTGATCTTTTTGTCAATGTTGGTTGCTAAAGGTAACCATTTATCTTGAGATTTATCAAAATGTTTTAGTATTAACGATTTTTCATCAACCCCTTTAGGTAAAAGAGCTTCTTTGAATTTAAGTTTAAAATTCATATCCCCGACCAATAACGAAGTATCTTCTGGAGTTATTCGGTGCACTTCACTAGCTAGATCAGGAGATGACGATTTGGTGGCTTCCAGACATACATTAGCTTTTTTAGCATTTTCAGGGAATTGTAGTCTTGTTCCTTCAGGTATTTGTAAAGACGCAGAACCAGTCTCAAGATAAGTATAATCTTTTGTTGCGCCATTACTGTCTAGTTGAACATCTTTACAACTTCTGAATACAGTATTAATTTGGGTACAAGTACCTTTTCCTTCTACATTAAGAGCAAGTTTTTTTGTCTTAGGTATTTCGTAACAATCAAAATAAGGATAATCTTGATAACAAAAATCACCAACAAACATTGAACTCAAGAATTCCCCATCTTCATAAAGAAATACATTCTTTTGTACATTTGCAAGTAAACTGTTCTTAATGATTGGGTAGCCTTCTACTACTGGGCTATCTAAAATGTCCAATCTATGAAATAGATCTAGAATACATACTTCGTTAACATTCTCTTGTATAGTTAGTTCTTCGTTTCTTGCAGAAGCATAATCTTCAGTCATTGTGTCGGTAATTGCTCTCATATCAGAAGAAAACTTAACAACATCAATTGAAATTCCACTCGTTCTAATTGATTTTAACGAAGTTAATGCAAAATAAAGAAGAATTATAATTACAAACGCAGCTATTAGAAATCTAACTAGCTTTTTGGTCTCGACATTTGCAGTTTTGTTTCTGAAAACATTCATTCTACTCTTAATCTTCTCTTGTTAGGCTGATGTAGTTAACTAAATCCTCACCAGTATCTGCAACAAACCAATTGCCTTGCACACAAGTACTAGGCATGCCTGACGTTAGAAGTGTTATAATATCAGTTTCACCATCATGCCAAGTATCTTTATTACCGTCATCACCACAACATTTCTTATAGTTTCCAAATGATGTGTCGTCTCTCCAACAACCTGTATCACCCATATTGTTACAAGGGTTAGCCCAAAGTCCACCACCTGCGCTGATTATCATACAAACTCCTTCAGCATAGTCTGCATCGTTTATGTATTCAGCATCCACACAACCTCGCGGATTATCTTGATCTGTTATGTACCATGTTTCTGATTCATCATCACCACAACAAGGTGCGTTAGGATGACTAGAACCATCTATCCAGCAATAGGTGTCGTATAAATCTTCACATTTTCCTATGTTAATTCCTTGATTAGTACAATATTCTAATGAGTTGTCTCTGTCCATCCCAGTTTTATTGATTACACAAGCAGACTTCCATGTTGATATAGACGTATCGGGATCGTCAAGCCAAATAGTCTCACCAGCACACTCTTCTTTAGATTGACATGGACTTTCGCCATCTGTTGCGATTTGCCATTCACCTTCTATCGAGTTACAGAAGTAAACTAACTCAGGCACATTTTGACCTTGACAAATCTGATATTCATTATTACATTCAACTTCGTGTTGTTCGCAAGCATTTTCACTACAAGTATAAATTGTTCCTTCGTTGCACAATTGTTTTTTATTGGAACTTACAGCGTTATCTCCATCAGGAGTACATTCACCCATACCACCACATGCAACTGCATTTTCGCAGATTTCATCATCACAATCTGCAACACCATTACAATCATTATCAACACCATCAGTGCATTTTCCAAATTCAGTGGTGCTTAGATTATAATCTAACGGTATTAGATCGTTAGTAGGACAATCGTCGCAGGCATCTCCCAAGCCATCTTCGTCTTGATCTAATTGGTCAAAATTCTCAGTGTTCTTACAATTATCCACGTCATCTGCAATTTCATCTTCATCAGAATCAGTAATGCATTCTCCAAAAATAGTACCAACATAGTTGCACTTAGAACCACAATATGAACATTCTGCATCTTCACATTTATTCCAGAATCCAGTGCCACATTCTTCACAAGAATTACACATATCATCACAAGCAGGATCAGCAGGGTGTTCTACACCGTCAATAACACAACCCGCAACATCGCAAACTCCATCCGCATTGTTATCTAATCCATCAGTGCAAGATTCTAAATCATTCTCCACATCACAAACGTCTACAACACCATCATTATCTTCGTCGTTTAGTGTAACATCAATTATTGGATTAATGCAACTATCACAATCATAAATACCGTCATGACATTCTTTAACACAGTGATACTGTTCTACAAACATTCCGTAGTTAGGGTCAGAAGAATCGGTAACACAGTACTCCCACAATTCTTCAGTATTTGTAATCATATCCCAGCTGTCATCTATCTCATAACAATATTTGTGCATATCACCTAAATCAATATAGTATGCGTCATTTGGTCCACCTAATTGATAGAACTCATAATCTCCTTTAGTATTGTCAGTTGGCCAACAATCAGAAACATCAGGACTGCCATCACCATCATAATCATCCAGCACAGTTTCATCAATCTGACCATTGCAATCGTTATCAACACCATCACCTAATCCACAGTCAGGCAATTCTTGAGAACAAGCTAAGTCTTCATAATTAGTATAGCCCATATCAAAAGCAACAGGGTCGTGTGTTTTTTGACAGTCACAACCATCTTCATAGTTGTTGTTCGAATCAAAATAACCATCAAAGCAACTACAATCAATTGTGTAATCAATATCACAATCCAGATTACAGCTAGCAGAGTTTTCTGACTCAGAACAAGTGTTTAAGCAATTACACATCATATTTTTTTCATTGAATGTGTGGGTAGTTTGTCCACAACCAATAGAATTGAAGTTGTCATTACAAGTCGCCTCAGGCCAAGTACAATAACCAGAACAAGTTACCACATCATCACTCACCATACTAGCAAGAGTAAATTCATCAATACAATAGTTATTGCAGGTTTCAGTTTTTGTTTCACTCTCAGTACATTCAGCACCGCACACATTTTCTTTACATGTAAAGCCACCCGTACAAGAACTAATCGAAGTACAAGCTTGTTCTGTTGCACCTATCCTGGACCTAAATGAATCATCACCTTCACACAGATCGCACACAACACAACCAGGATCATTGGCACAGTTACCAAGTGGATTCAAACTACAACAGTCACCACCGCCTACAGTTAATGTTTTAACGTACGTTCCCGGAGCCTTTTCCGCAATATCTGGATCGATGTAACAAGCGACTGCTTTAGTTCCCGCATCTCCCGAATTACACTTGAATTCTTTATTGTATTTACCAGATACATATACCCAACCAGTAAAACTACAATCTAATCCACTTACTTTTATGCTAGCTAAATTTTCAGCGTTAGCTACGCAAGAAACATCTATGTCAATATCAGGACAAGGATTATCATCAGACACAATTATCTCTGAAAGTGACACTACGCAATCTTCATCATTAGGTGTTGTGTCATGACCTTCATAATCTAAAGTCCCATCACAATCATTATCTAAACCGTCATCACATATGGCTTCACTTGCAATAAAACCAGTGCATTCTTCCCAACCTTGTGCGCCTAAGCAAGTCTTTTCTTCTCCTTGACATTCTCCCAATTGGTTTGAGCAAAGTTCCATTTGCATCTCAAAGTCAGCATCGTCAATACCATTTTTACAATTATTATCAATACCATCACATACTTCTGCAGCATCTGGATTAATCTGTGCATTAGAATCATCACAATCTCCTGCAAGAGTAACCTGTCCTACATCGCATGCACCTGCACAAGAAGATTGAGCAGTATTTATGTTTCCATAACCATCTCCATCAGAGTCTGTGTAACAAGTCGTAGTTGCAAGGTTCTCATCAATATCATCATCACAATCATTATCCAGACCATCGCATATTTCGGAGTCGGAAGGACTGATTTCTGCATCAGAATCATCACAATCCCCATCTTGAGTAACATATCCAACATCGCAGGAATCATAACAAACTTGAGTTAATGTACTCCCGTAACCGTCGTTGTCAGAGTCTAAATAACAGTCCAGTAAAGGAAGATTCTCATCGATTTCACCATCGCAATCATTATCATCGTTGTCACACACTTCATCAGGTACAGACTCACACTTATTACAAGCATTTCTTAGTGCATATTCGATTGATCCTATTTCATCAAATAAACCATCACAATCTTCATCCCCACCACCGCAAGCTTCTTCGGGCGTATCGCCACATCCGCCGCAGGCATTGGTTAGTCCTTCATCAACTTGCCCATCACAATTATCATCTAAAGAATTACAAGTTTCAAGTGCGCCTGGATAAACTAAATTGTTATTGTCATTACAATCTTCTGAGTTGGTAGAATGATCTGCAGGCAATTCACAAGCTTCAGTTGTTGTTGTGCCAACACCATACCCATCATGATCTAAATCAGGATAATAAATAGTAAACGGCATGCCGTCGTCTATCTCACCATCACAATCATCATCTAAATTGTTACAAGTTTCTATTGCTTCTGGATGAATCTCAGCGTTTTGATCGTTACAATCTCCTAAATTCTCCGTGTAACCGTCTGGAGCAAAGCAAGCTTCAGTAGTTGTTGTGCCAACACCATAATTATCTTCATCATTATCAAGATAGAATGTGTATTTATCAACTGCATCCGTATCGATCACACCATTACAATTATCATCTACCTCATTGCATATTTCTTCAGCACCAGGCATTATGTTAATATTACCATCATCACAGTCGTCCCCACCACAAGTTGCATCTAAGAAACCATCACCATCATTATCACCACAACATACTTCATTAACAGTTGGATCGTTATCATCACAATCAATAGTACCACAGTCACCGCCTTCGATACTGTAGCCATCATCATCAATATCCGTACAACTTAAACAATCTTCATCTACTTGATCATTGCAATTATCATCAATTCCATTAGAGCAAATTTCTGTCGCACCTGGATTAGTATTCAGATTATCATCATCACAATCATAAACAGGAGTTCCATATTCACCATTTTCGCAATCAGGATCTTCGTTTGGTGTACAAAGCAAACAACGTTCGTAATCTGTAGTTAATGACGAACTAGCGGCGAGAGCAGAATTACAGTAACCATCATCATCTAAATCATATTCACAATAAGCAATCTCATCTGTTGTGACACAACCGAGAGGACATGAGTTGTAAAGCCCGAGTGGCTCGCTACTAGTTGGAATTCCGGTCCCATATCCTGGAGTGCCGTCATCGAAGTAAGGTTCATTTTTACATGCTGCTTCAAGAATGGCTGTAGGGCTAGTACATACATCTGCTTTTTGTTTCGACACACCAAAAACATCTTTATAATGAGTCACAGAAGGAATATGAATTAAAGAGACAGTATCATGAGGATTAATTGTAGGAGAATTTTGTTCAATAGGATTATCTTCTGTACAGTCACAATAGTATAGATAGAACGGACCAAAACCTACTGGTGGCATTTTTTTTGCATCTATGTAACCATCACAATCTTCATCAACATCATTACAACTCTCTTGAGCTCCCGGGTAAACATTTGGGTTATTGTCATCGCAATCTATAGCTCCGCACTCCCCACCAGATGTGCTGTAGTCATCTCCATCATTATCAATGCAATCTGTACAAGTTCCATCAGCTAGACACACACCAGAACCACTATTACAAGATGCACCAATATTAATATTACAAACATCAGCCCCATTGTAACAACTTCTACTAGGATTATTATTAATGCATTCTTCATCTATACCAGCACAAGGATCAGATATAAGTCCTACTCCAGAACTGCTCTTCTCACAACAATTATTTGCACCTGCTTGTACCCACTCATCTTCCGCACAGTAATATGAGTTAGTTGAATACTCAGTACTACAACCGTATGCGTAGCCTCCAGGCAAGTCACACGCACCTTGTTCACCAGGCAATCCATTGCATTTTAGATAATTAAACCTGCTATTACCAATGCAAGTGTCTTGACTTTGACAACTGTATAAAGTTCCGTCTCCCAGTTGCCAATATCCGTTAATATGACAGAATTGGCCACCCCAAGTGTCGCAGTAAGTAGGAGTATCACAAAAAGATCCGCCTAAATCATGACCTTTGCAAATGTATCTTAAATAGTCAACCCCTGTTGCAAATCCCGCATAATTAGCATAATTAAGCGAACAATCTTTATCATCTCTTGCACAGTATCTGTTGTTCTCGTTAATTGCCAAAACGCAATTATCGGATTTACAATCAACATCAGATTCACAAGCATAACCATTATTTATTTTGCAGTCATCATCATCGAAGTCAGTTTCCCCATCGCAGTCGTTATCAACTCCATCATTACAAAGAGAGCCTTCGTTTGCGATACAAGGAATACATTCGTTATCTATGCATTTACTATTCTCCACGCAGTGATCGTCGTTGTCACAAGAGTCTCTACATTCTGCAGTGCTCAACCTCACATAAGGTGAACAGTCTTTGCAAGCATAAGCAGATCCGTCTCCACAAATAGTGTTAGAAGTCATAGTGCAAGTATCACCGCTTTGAGCATTATTTGGTTCACAAGTCATGTCACCATAATAGCATGTGTCTCCATCAACATATCCGTTACCGCGAATTGCTACACCAGTAGCCGAACTTGCTGCGCTGTCAGTGCAAGCCCCTTGTCCAGGGTAACACATATCAGAAACAAATGTGTTAAGAGGAGATGCAGTATGAAATCCGTTTTGGTATAAATAGTGAATATCGTCATAGTAACAACGCCTAGTGTCTGTGTCTTTGCATCCAGTATAAGAGTAATAGCAGTTGTTTGCTGCAAGATAATGTCCAGGACAGAGTCCAGTTTTACTAATTGTTAGGACACTATAACCGGGCGGTGTTGATGTTGAGCAGCCAGCACAATCAGAATCAACAATGTCAACATCCCCATCACAATCATTATCAAGTCCGTCTTCACAAGAAGTTTCAGTAGCAGTACAAGGACTACACTCATTATCTATACAATTATTATCTGTAATACAATGATTATCTTGAGTGCAAGATGTTCTGCAAACATTGCCGTCACAAGTATATGCATCACATGGTATTTTTATTTGAGATGTACACGCCCCGCCAGAACAAGTTGATTGAGTTTTTGCTTCATAAACATTTCCCGAAGTAATTCCACAAGTCGCAGGCGGACAGCCGGTTCCACCTATTTTGACATTACAAAATCCCCCACCATTACAAGCTTTCCCAGTATATACTAATCCATACATACAGAATGGATCATTAGAACAGATAGTTCCTGAAGCAGTATTGAGCGAAGGTGGTGTGCAACCTCCCGCATAGTTTGAGTTGCAAGAGCCATATTTTGTTCTGCAACCATCATTTTCAATTATTAGTGCACAAGAAGTTTGTGAACTCCAAACTCCTGAAGCACATGACTTGTAATACTCATCGTTATAGCACTTTTCGTAACCATTTGAAAATTCATTTCCTGAAGCATCATATATACATTTACTTTGAGTGTGGCATCGTTTTGTTTCGAAAAAATCAGGATCACATTGATTACTTATACAATCAGAATCTGTTGTACATATTTCACCATTTGTTAATTTAGAAATACATTCTCCACTTAAGCAGAAGTGGTTTGTATTACAATCGCTATTTGACGAACAAGTTGTTTTACAGGTATTACTAGCACATGCGTATGCACCACAATCATCATTAGAACAACAATTCGATGATGCCGAACCTACACAACCAGAACCACAGCAAATGCCATCTGCATTTAGTGATGATGCGGAGAGATAGTCGTTAGGATTTACATCTTTGTCACAAGAATCGCCATTAACACAAAGGGAACAATCATTACGATAAATCCCCAAATCGTCTTCGCAAACTTCGTTAGGATCACAATTTATTTGAGTATAACTTGAAGGTAAAACTGCTCTAGATACCGTAACCGAACATATTCCTGTTGGAGAAAATCCAGGGTGTGCATCATTATCGCATAGCCTTAGTTCATCACCGGCATGATTTCGAGTATAACAATCAGCCATGTATTTACCAATGCTTCCAACCGCAACTTCTTCTTTGTCACAGTGATCAATATTAGAGTCGAGTTCCCCTATTGAACACATTCCACTGTATGGATGTGTATAAGAGTAATAATTATCACTACATCTCGCTCCATTTGT
>Ga0233431_1000378_pt1 | contig 101410 bp, 85 predicted proteins | sample SI_118_April2016_FD_179867 | JGI IMG/M metagenome (GOLD analysis project Ga0233431, IMG submission 179867) | Seawater microbial communities from Saanich Inlet, British Columbia, Canada - SI_118_April2016_200_MG | ecosystem: Environmental > Aquatic > Marine > Inlet | place: Canada: British... | reverse complement strand
GGGCATCCTGCACTTGGAATGGGCAAGTCCGAAGGAGGGCGCGGGGCTACTTCGGAACTTGCTGCGCGGCCTGCAAGCAGAATCCGGGGGAGCGGATGGATAGGCCCCGGGGAGGGCTGTATCCCTCTTCCCGGCCTGGTCAATTTCGGGGGGATGATCCCTTATTCCTGGAGCGCTCGGTTTGCTTTTTGAGGGGTTGGGAGTTGTAGGACGGCCATCTTCTCATCCAGGCTGAGAAGAACCTCCTGGGAGTCCGAGAGCCGGCTTTCCAACAGATCCAGGCGTTGCATTAGACGCTTTTCGGCTTCTCCTGGGATCTCTTTGGGTTGGTTGAATCGGCGTCGCACTGCTTTGAAATAGGCATATAAGGTGATCAGCATGATGCCGCTGGCGAAACATACGAGTACGAAGACGAAGAAATCGTCCATCTCTTATCCTCCGTTCGGGGTAAGTCAAGGGAGAGTGCACTTCCACATTATTGGATTGTTACCCGGACTAAGTCAAGGAAAAAAAGGGATAGTCACGATCCTGATCGCAATTTTGTCAAAGTTTTTATTTGATAAAACACTTAGCCGGTCCACATATTTTCGCGAAAGATCTGAAAAGGTGATCAATTCCCAGGAAATGCATTCGGCCGCAAATTTAATTTTCTGATATTATGTCAACATCAAAAACACCGTCTCCGGGGTCTCTCTGCTCTTTCAAAGTAAGTCTTCAGTCGAAGTCGAATCTCGCAATACTGGCGCCCACTCCCCATCCGCTCCGATCCAGGCGCCTCGTCACGTCGAATCGAAACAGGTGGTAGGCGAGCAGCGACAGCCCCAGTTCGTGGTGGAAGCCGTCCACGTATCGCGGCTCGTATCCGGGGACATCCCTCCTCTGCGCCGAAATCCAGGTCCGCCCGGAACCACCGTGCATCACCAACCCGAATCCCCTCCGGACCAGCCCCCACAGTCCCAATATCTCAAACGGCACCGTCTTGAAGTTGTGCTCCCAAAACAGGGCGACGTGTTCCTCTCCCTCGTAGGGCCGTCCCCGCACCGACCGGAAGCCACCGAAGGGGGTGAAGGGACCGAGGGCGACATCCAGCACGCCGAACCGCTGCAGCGGCAACTCCCCGGTTGCCCCTCCCGCCACCAGCCTCAGGTCCAGACCGTTGGGTGCCAGCCGCCTCCTGAAAAAGGTCGGCGCGTGCCAGTCCAGCGCCAACCGATAGCGGGTGAATGAGAAGTCCCCGCCCAGCCAGTCGGCGCCGTGTTCCAGTTCCACACTCAACCCCCGATTGGCCGTTACCCCGAACGGTCGATAGCGTCCCCCGAACTCGACTTTCGCCGTCAGCGATCGCAATCTGCCCTCCGCAACTGCGGGATTACCCCGCTGGTCTCCATCCCCTCGCAGACTGAAACCGGTGCTCTTTTTCAGGGAAGAATGTCGCTCGTCTCCCGCTCCCAATCTCACCCGCGCACCTATCCGCTTCAGAGGGAATTCCCCCTCGACCCGCAGACTCTCGTTCCAGTAGTAGTCGAAGTAGTCGGTAAACCCGAGCAGGGACAACGGGCTGGTGTAAATCCGCTCGTAGCTGTCCGAGCGGTAGCGCGTTCGGCTTCCCGTATGGTAACTCACCTCCAGCCAGCGACTGCCCTTCCCATCCCACGTCCGCTTCAATCCCAGGCCGTACGCCCAGCGTTCCAGACCCGTTTTATATCCCCCGCTCGCAGAGAGGAGAATATTTCGTGGCAGCCACTTCTCAGCTCTCATTCCCAGATGGGCGGCGTCCACTCGATCGAACCACAACTCCGGTTTGAAATCCGGCTTTAACCGCCGCCCCAACCCTTTCTTTTTTGCCACCTGGGAATTACCGCTACTCTCCTTCTCCCCCTCCTTCCCTTCCTTCGTGTCGTTCATTCCGATCCCTTTTTTTTCTTCCCTCATAAACCGGGTCAGAAAACCGGTCGGTTTGAACGCCTCTTTCATGCTCATGGTGCTGTCGATTGTCTCATACGCCTTTCGCTCCCGCTCCGCCAGAGGAATCCGGTTTTCCAACCGGAGAAACAGGCTGTCCTCCCTAACCGCCACTGAATCCACCTGCACCCGGTTCTGGTTCTCGAAGACCTTTACCTCCACGCTCACCGACGCCTGGGTCTGCTCATCTTTCCGTTCCTCCCCTTCACCTCCATCTGTTCCCCCCCCTGGAGTCTCTTCCCTCTCTACTCCTGCATTGAGTTCTATCTCCAGACCTCCGGGGTGATCTGTCTCCAGCGCAGCTTTTCCGTCACTCTCCATTTCTCTCTCTTCGCGCCCCTGGGATTCCTCAAGCTGTTCCGAATCCAACGTTCCTTCCCCAATCTTCTCCTGCGCAATTTCACTCTTTCCTGCAGGTCCAGTTTCTACCTGGTAGTTGGTCAATCGAGAGAGCGCTTTGATTTTTATTAGTGGAAAGTGCAGTCCAATCATGCCGATCTTGATTCCGATCTCGTAGCGAAAATCGACCGGCAACCACACCCCTTCAAACGGACGGAACTGCTGCTGGTATGAAATGTCGAATTCCTCGAAAATCGGGATCGGTATGGAAGCCGTGATATTCTCCACCGGGACGAGCCCCACTTCCAGCATCCCAAATTCCTCGTCGAGGATGGCAAGCTTGCCGACGAAGGCAGTCTGTAGCTTGCTCTTCGGTTTAAAGGTGATGTCGAAAACCTTCTTGTCGTCCATCGACCGCTGTCCCACCAGTTCGAAATGGTAGTGGCGGAGCGCCTCCGGGTGCGTCGGCCCAATCGCCATATTCTCTACGATCTCGATCTCGTCGTCGTAGAGATTGATGAAATCCTCGGTGGAACCAAAGTCGAAACCCGCATCCTCGTTGTTGGCCGTTGCCCGTTTCGACTTTATCACCTCCCTAAATCCCTTCTCCCGATCCCAGTAAATCTCCGAGGCGATCTCGCCGATGACGACGATGCTCGTGTCGTTCTCCAGCACGCGACGGGAGTACGCATTCACCATATAGCTTGCGATGCGGGGTCGCCACTCCTGCTTCCGCCGGATCACCTCGCGCATGATTCGCACCGCCGGATCTTCCCCCGTAACGATTGTCTCTTCCAACACCAACGGCACGGGCACCAGGCGCACCTCCAGCACATCGTCCGGCAGTTTGGAGAGCAGAACCTCCTCGGATCCGTAGCCGATGTAAGTCACCCGTAGAGTGGCGGGCAGCTGTGGCAGCTCAATGGTGAACGCCCCGTCGTCGTTGGCAATAGTCCCCGCATAGGTCCCCACAACCTGAACCGTGGCCACCGCCAGTCCCTCCCCCGTGGTCGCGTCCTTAGCCCGTCCTCTGACGAGCATCTGAGCGGGAAGCAGGTTGAAGGAGAGAATGACCAGCGCGAAGGCGAGCAGCGGTTGCATCGTGACAGCAGCTGATTTTGTATCGTATCTATCCATTTTTTGGGGACCGAGAAGTACCGCGATTTATGACTCCTAACACACGCAATTAAAGATTTTTCCGCCCGCTATCGGTGGATCAAAAGAGAGCAGGTCTCTTGCTCTCAATGTGAGCCATAATTCCTCAACAGAGACCGATGACATTCGACATCGGTTCCACAATTTGATATCAATCGTTCGGAAAAATGGGGGAAGCACTTCAGTTGAAGAGGATTTCGAACCGGGTTGGTTCTCCCGGTTCGCTCTCCAGAGAGAATTCGAAGCCGTGCCGATTGAGGATCTCCTGCACCATCGTCAGGCCGATTCCCTGCCCGTTCTCCTTGGTGCTGAAAAAGGGGGTGAAAAGCTGTGTCTTCACCTCCGAGGGAATGCCGCCCCCCGTATCCTCGACCACCACCCACCCTTTCTCCTCCCTCTTCCCCAGGCGCAGAGTGATCCGCCCCTCTTCTCCAATCGCCTCGATGGCGTTCTTCAGGATATTGACGAAAACCTGCTCCATCTGATTCCTATCCATCTCGACCGGCCCCGGAGCTTCCTCCTCGTCCCAAACCCACTCGATATTTCGCTGCTGACTCTCGACGCTCAGCAGTAGCTGGATCTCTTCCAATAAACTCTTCAGCGCTACCGGCTGGCGCTGCGGCTGCGGCAACCGGATCACCTCGGCATAGCTCTTCATAAACGCGTTCAGATCGTCCGTCCTGCGGATGGCGACCTGGAGCGCGTTCTCGTAATCTCGGCGATCTTCCTCGCGCAGCTGATCCCCGTAATTGAGGCAGGAGTGGAGCAGCGAATTGACCGCCCCTATCGAGTTGTTGACCTCGTGCGACAGCAGGCGAATGACCTTCTCGTAAGCGCTCTTCTCCGACTGCCGCAGCTCCTCGGTCAGTTCCTCTAACAGCACGAAGCTGCGCGGAAAACCCTGATCCAGAAACTGCGCCCTGTGACACCGCACCCGCCGCTGCCCGCGCAGCGGCAGCACCTCCGACATCCCCACCTCGATATCCTCGAGCAGTTGCACGAAAGGGGACGGAACTTCGTTCAACTTCTTGCCGGCCAGCTCCGCAGTCGAACGCTGCAGCAATCTCTCGGCACTCGGATTGACCAGGGCGATCCGAGCATCGAAATCCAGGGTGATGATGCCCGAAGGAGTGCTGGCCAGAATCTTGTCCATAAAAAAATGCTGTTCCTGCACCCGGGTGCGCTCCTCGCGCAGCTGTTCGATCATCCGGTTATAGATCCGGATCAGCCGGTCCATCTCCGGCTGCCCTACTTCCAGGAACTTGCTGGTGAAGTCCCGCTCCTCGATCAATTCTGCTCCTGTGCGGATCAGGTCCAGAGGCACCCAGAAGTGCTGGATAAGCCGAATGCCTACGAGCAGGGAAATCACAAAGAGGAGTTCGATCCCCAGCAACCAGATGCGCTGGTCGTCGAGCAGAACGGCGACCAAAGCAGCGAACACCAGGTGGACCAGGGTCAGGTAGAGGACGAACTTGGCGCGCAGACTCATGGTTCAATACCGTATTTTTCAAATCGGCGGTACAGTGCCGCGCGACTCAATCCCAGCGCTTCGGCCATCCGGCTGACATTCCCCTCGAAACGCTCCAGGCAGCTGCGGATCATCCCCTCCTCCATCTCGTCCAGGGTCATGCTACCGGGGGTCGGCAATGCTCTCTTCCCCTCCTCCTTGGGCTGCATATCAGAAGCCAGAGAAAATTCCTCGACACCCAGCTCGTCGCCGTTGCTCATCAGCACCGTCCGCTCCACCAGCTGCTTCAGCTGGCGGATGTTCCCCGGCCAGGCCTGCTTCTTCAACCAGGCCCGCGCAGGCTCGCCGATCTTCAACCCACCTCGCCGATACACCGCGCCGGCACTCTCGACAAAATGGTCGGCCAGCAGGGGAATGTCCTCAGGCCGCTCGCGCAGCGGCGGCAGGTGGATGGCGATCAGGTTCAACCGATATAGCAAATCTTCCCGGAACGCCCCCTTCTCCACCATCTCCAGCAGGTTGCGATTGGTCGCCGCGATCACCCGAATGTCGAGGGTCCGGGTCTCGCTCGACCCCAGTACCTCGTAGGTCCTATCCTGCAGAACGCGCAGCAGTTTGACCTGACAGTTCAAATCCAGATCCCCGATCTCATCCAGGAAGATCGTCCCCCCGTCCGCCCGCTCAAACCGCCCCTGGCGGTCTTGCCGCGCGTCGGTGAAGGCTCCTTTGACGTGCCCGAACATCTCGCTCTCAAATAAGGAGGAGGAGATTCCCCCAAGATTAACCTGGACGAACGGCTGTTCCCTTCGCTGGCTGTTGCGGCAGATCGACTCGGCGATCTCGTCCTTGCCCGTGCCGCTCTCCCCGGTGATCAACACCGAGGCATCCGTCGGACTGATGCGGCCCACCAGCTCCAATATTTTGAGCAGCCGGGGATCCCGGCCGACGAAGTTGCCGAAGTCGTATTTCTCGTCGATCTCTTCCCGACTCAAATCCCCACTCGCCCCCGGAGCCCCCGCCAGCCCCAGCGCCGTCTCCACCGCCTGCAGCAATTGCTCGTTGTTCCAGGGTTTGGTGACGAAATCCGCCGCTCCCGCCTTGACCCCCATGACCGCCAGCTCGATCGAACCCCACGCCGTGATCAGGATGACCGGCAGCTCCGGCCGCCGCTCCTTGATCTCCGCCAACAGCTTCAGCCCCTCCTCGCCGGTCGTCTGCCGCGAGAAGTTCATATCCTGCAAAACCAGGTCGAACGATTCTCGTTCGACCTGACCCAACGCCTCCGCCGGCTTGCCCGCCGTCCTCGTCCGATATCCTGCCTGCTTGAACAGCAGGGACAGGGACGTAGTTACAGAAACGTCGTCGTCTACGATGAGGATCATGACAGAACTCATCCGGCTTCCCCGCGAAGAATTCGCTGTCGATACAAGCGTAAAAATCCGTTTTGGCGATCTTGCCTGCCGCCTCTTTCACCCCTCGATTCCTGGCGGATTCGAGGGCAAAAACCACCGCTTCCACGTCGAGTTCAGACGGAGCGAACCCCGCGCCATTTCCAGACCAGGGCGATAATCGGATCGCACCTGCCAGTATTCACTCGCGGTGCAGAGCAGCGGCCGGCTGCACCCGGGTCGCCAACCAGCCCGGGTAGAGCGCCGCGACGCTCACCAGAAGATAGAGAATACCCGCCGCGCACAGAAGACCGGCGGTGTACACCTCTGGTGCCACACTCGGGAAGAGATCGAAGAACGCAAATTGGACGATCAGCATCCCCCCCAGCACAGCGGCAAAGGTGGCCACCACCATTACCTCCCCCACGAACTGCGCGCATACCTGTCCTCGCGTGGCCCCCGAAGCCCTGCGTACCCCAATCTCCCGGGTGCGCTGGGTCACGTTCTGCCAGAGTACGCCGACCAGGCCCAGACCGACCATAGCGAGCATGAAACCGGCGATACGCCCCCCCAGTCTCAGAAATTTAATCCTCTCTCCCAGCGAACGCCCTCTTCTGCTCTCCAGCGTCTCCACCTCCAGATTCCACGACCTGGCCACCGGCAACAGCGCCTTCCGCATCCGCTTTTCAAAGCTGCGGGGCGTGCCCGGCTGCAGACGGATGAGGAAACTGGTCGGCAGAGACTGCTCGGAAGCTCCCCGATCCCATCGCAAGCGGCGATAGAGAAAGAGCTCTTCGTGCGCAAGAGGCCCCTCGTAACGATAGTGGTCCACCACGCCGACCACGCGCAGCGCCAGCTCGCTGGCCGCAATGGTTTTGCCCAGCGGATCTCCATCCCCGAAGAAGGTGCGAGCCAGCTTTCGGGTAACCACTACCGGCTCCCAGGCGAGCGCATCGTCCTCCTCGCCGAACCAGCGTCCCGCCACCAGATTCAGCTTCAACACCTTGTCCAACCGATCCGTTACCCTGCAGTATCTGAAGTTGTCCCTCACCCCGTCATACTCTCCATCCTGGCTCCCTCCGCTGGAGGAAAAAGGGGGAGGGCAAAGGGCGACCACCTCCACTTCCTCAAACCCTTCTATAATCCTCATCACCTCCCGCACGGTCACCACGTTTGCGGCGCTGCGCTGAGGGAAGCCCCCCGCGAGATTCTTAGGTCGCAATTCGACCCACCACACATCCCGGTAGCCGAATCCCAAAGGCTGGTAAAAGACAGTCAAGTAATTGAGCGCCATCGTGACGATCACCACGATGATCAGAAAGGATATCAACATCTCCAATCCCAGCAAGAAATACCCGCGCTTGCGATTCCAGGCCAGCCTGCACAAATGCCGTATCATCGCTCCCCTCCTCTCAGCGCTTCGGCCGGGTGTAGCCGGGACATCCGCCAGGCCGGGTACCCCCCCGAGATCAGGCCGAAGACGAGGGTGGCCCCCAGACCGATGGCGAAAACTCGCATTCCTATTCCCCACGGAAATTGGAAATACTCGAACTCCTGGGCCAGTGTCTGGACCACCAGATACGACAGGCCGAACCCCAGCAACCCTCCGGTCAGAGTGAGCAGCACATTCTCGACCAGGAACTGCGCCACCAGGGAACGCGAGGGAGCCCCAAACGCCTTGCGCACCCCAATCTCCGAAGCCCGTTCCAGGATGCGGCTCAGGTTCAGGTTGACCATATTGACGGCCGGCAGGGTCATAAAGAGCAGGGCCAGGCCGCCCCACAGGAGTACCAACCGTCCCTGGTGATATCCCTCTCGGAAAGACCGCCAATCGGAACTTTTTCGCGCCACTTCCTCGAACGGGGTGTCCGCCGCCGAATAGACCACTCCGAAGCGCGGGTCTGAGGGCTCCACACCCGCCATCACGATTTGATACTCCTCCTTGATACGCGGAATATCCGCCTGGTTCCGCGCCAGAAGCAGCGCCTCAAAACCGCCGTACAGCGACGGATTATCGCGCACCTCGGCACCCACGGTGCCAACCGGTACCCAGACGTCGGCGTGGGCGTTGGACTGAACCCAGGCGACCTCCTCCACCACCCCGACCACGCGCCAACGCTGCCCGTCCGCTTCCAGCGTTTTCCCCAGCGGACTCTCCGTTCCGAACAGCCGCTGCCGGGTCTTCGTCCCGATCACCGCTACCGACTCTCCCTCGGCATCCTCCTGGACGGTAAACGGCCGTCCTTCGACGAACTCGAACCTCAGCACCTCCCAGTACGCCCCGTCCACGTGCTTGAGGGACAGCTCGACCTTCTCATCCCCCACGTACGCGGCCACCGTGCTGTTGCGCGAGGAGTACACGCAAACCTTATCGGGACTTTCCAGCGTGCGCACGTGCCGATTCAAAAACCGCAAACTGGGACCAGCGTGACTGCTGTAGTTCAAATCATCGGCCCTGGCCATCGATACCCATCCGACCTTGAGGGTGCGGTCCTTGTTCACCTCCGGCGGGTGCACCCCGATGAAATAGTCCAGCAGAATAGCCGCCGCCACCAATGTGGCCAAAGTGAAGCTGATGCCGAACAGATTGACAAAGGTGAAGAACTTCCGCCGCAGGAAAACCTTGAAGGCGATCTTGAGGTAATTACTGAGCATGTATCCATTCCCGAAAGAGGGATCAACAACGACTATTCGCAGTGCAAAGCCTCCACCGGCTGCACCCTGCTCGCCAGCCAGCTCGGGTACAGCGCACAGGCGATTACCAGCAAGTAGATCAGCAGCGCGGCCGTGAATATGCCCCCCATATACACCTCCCCGGGCACGTACTCCAGCCAGCCGTAGAACGGCAACTGGGCGATCAGCATCGTGCTCGGGACTACGGCGAGTGTAGCTATCACGAGCAACTCCCCTAAAAACTGCGCCGAGATGCGACCGGCCGTTCCTCCCAGCGCCCTTCTGAGCCCTATCTCGCCGGTCCTCTGCGCCACGTTTTGCCACAGTACCCCCACCATACCCAGCCCCACCATGGCGATAAGCAACCCGGCGACGATGCCGCCGAAGAGGAGAAAGGAGAGATGCAACCTGAGATTGTCCGATCTGTGATCGCTCAATGTTTCGACCTGGAAACTCCAATCCCTCGCAATCCCCTGCATTCTCTCCAGAAGCTTTTCGCCGAAAACCGCCCGAGTGCCGGGGCGCAGGCGGATCAACAAATGATTCGGTATATACCCATCATTCATGCTGCAGCGCTCGAACAGGAACGGCGCCGAAGGAGAGAAATCATCCCCGCGAAAGTCCGCAATGACCCCCACAACTCTGTAAGGTCCCTGCCTCTTGCTCTCCGGGAAAACGGGATCCGACCTGAAGATCTCCTTCCCCAGCGACGCCTCTGTTCCGAACAAGGCATCGCTGAATTCTCTATTGATAACCACGGGGACTCCCCTGATCCCCTCGTCTTCCCGGTTGAACCACCGTCCCTCGATGAGTTCCAGGTTCAGCACTTCATCCAGGTCGTCGGTCACAAAATTGCGTCGGGGCCGAATCCCGATGCTCTTCCCTTCGTATGTATAGACGAGGCGTGAACCGAAACCATCGCCGAACGGAACTTTGTTGACATATGCCGCAGCCTCGATCTCCTCGAACTCCTCCAGGGCGAGAAGGATCTGCGTCCTCATTTCCTTCCGCGCCTCTTTATCGATTGCCTTCTGCTCGTTTATGTAGATATCCCAGACCTGCGCGTAGGAAAATCCCAGGGGCAGGCGATAGGTATGGGCGAAATAGACGCCGGTAGTGACGACGGCGCAGAGGATCAGAAACGAAAAAAACAGTTCGACCCCGATCAGGAGATTGGTCCGTCTACGGTTCCACACCAGCTTGAAGACGTGCCGCATCATTTCTTCCTCCTCCGCAGACTCTCAACCGGATGCAGGCGCGACATCTTCCACGCCGGGTAAACGCCGGAGAAGACCCCAAAAAAGAGCGCCAGCAACATGCCGTAGTAGAAGATGCGCAGATTCATGTGGAACTGGACGTACGGAACCAGCTCGATCTCGCTGAGGAATCGCAGTACCCCTGCGGATGCGGCCAAACCAAGCAGTCCCCCCATCAGGGTGAGCAGCACGTTTTCCACCACGAACTGCCCCACCAGAGCCCGGGAAGAAGCCCCGAACGCCTTGCGCACCCCGATCTCGGAGGCGCGCTCCACGATCCGACTCAGATTGAGATTGACCAGATTGAGGGTCGGAAGGATCATGAAGAGAATCATCCCCCCGATAATAAAACCGAGGAACAGCCGTGGATACCTCTCTCCTCTCTCTTCCAGATCGAACAATTCATGGGAAAAGTACTCGAAGAATGTTTCGGCGTATCCATGCACACCGATGACCCTCAGTTCCTCCTTCGGAAATTCCAGCACGGAGAGACGCTGCCGAAATTCCTCCTGAATCAACGGGAGATCAGAGCGCTTTTCTGCGAGGATCATCGCCTGGAATTCACCGCACAGGTCCCACCAGCCTCCTGTCAGCGGTCTTGCCCGAAAACGGTCGTTTATGCTGTAAGGCACCCATATATCGGCAAAGGAACCATGGCGGAATATCGGCACATTGGCCACCACGCCAACCACGCGCAGACGCTGTTTGTCGACCTTCACAATCCTGCCGACGGCCGGTTCATCGCCGAAGAGTTCGCGCCGTGTGGCCTCGTTTATCACCGCCACTCGGTCTGCTTCCTCCACCTCCCGTTCCGTGAATGCATTCCCCTCCAGGAACTCGAATTCCAGGATGTCCCAGAAGGCGGCGTCCGTGTGCTTGAGCCAGGAGTCGACCTTGTCTCCACGGTCGTTGTAGTGGGTGACCGAATGGGCGAATTCCTCGCGGACGGAGACCTTTTCCACGTGGTCCAGAGGGCGAATGAAATGATCGACAAAATAGAGGCTCAGGTCCTGTGAATCCGTTCCCATATGTTCCTGTTCGGGGGGATATTCCAGGTGGATACCAAAGACGAACAGTGTGCGATCCTGCTTTACCTCCGGCGGGAACGGACCGAAAAAGTGGTCGAAAAACGACGCCACTACCATCAGCACCACCAGCGTTAAGCTAATCCCGAACAGGCTGATAAAGGTGAAGAACTTCCGCCGCAGGAAAACCTTGAAGGCGATCTTGAGATAGTTTTTCAGCATCCCTCCGCTCCCGAATAGACAATCATTCGTAATGCAGCGCTTCCACCGGCTGGACCCGGGTCGCCAACCAGCTCGGGTACAGCGCGCAAACCGTCACTACCAGATAGATGACAAATGCCGAGCCCAGCACCCCTCCTGCAAACACTTCCCCCCGATCTATATCCAGCAGGTCAAAAATGGCCAGCTGGCCGATGAGCGCCATGCCGAACCCCACGGCGATCGTAGTCACAACCAGTAATTCTCCCAGGATCTGCCCAGAGATATTCCTGGCCGACCCACCCAATGCCCTCCTGAGCCCTATCTCGCTGGTGCGCTGCGTCACGTTCTGCCACAGCACCCCCAGCAACCCCAGACTGGCCATGAGGACCAGCATACCCGCGACAATGCCGCCGGCTGCAATGAAGGCCCAATGGCGTTTGTGCGTAGAAGCTCTGTACTGCTCCAGACTTTCCAGTTGGAATGTCCACCCTTTGCCCGCACTGCGCAGTCGTTTCAGCAGCGTTTCGCCAAAGACGGCTCCCGTGCCTGAGCGTAGCCTTATCAGCATATTGGGATAGCGGCTGTGCTCACCCTCCGGGTAAAATTCCATGAGAAACGGAGCAGACGGTTCAAATTCATTGGTGCGAAAATCGGCGATGACACCGACCACTCTGAATGGTTCTTCAGTTACCATTTCCGATGATTGCTCCAGGACCCTTTTCCCATTCTTCTCCTTCCAACTCGACATAAACTGCCGATGAGGAACTCTCTCAATGGACTTCCCCACGGGGTTTTCCGAACCGAACAGAATATGGCTGAGAGACGGGTTGATTATCACCGGATCCCCATTCAACGCCTCATCCCCACGTTCGAACCACCTCCCCTGCACAATCTCCAACTGCAGAACATCCTTCACCCCAATGGAGGCCCTGTTTGATCTGACCCTCAATTTCTCTCTATCCCTCGAATAAATGAATGCGGTGCCTCCGAGGTCTTTGAAAGGAACGAGAAAGACGTACCCAGTAGCTTCGATCTCATCAAAGCTCTCAAGCGCCAGAGATACTTTCGTCTTACTTTGCACGAAATTTGAATGGACCTTTTGCGGTTGATCCGACTCCGGAGATCCTATATGCCTGTCACCTAGGCGCACATGCCAGACATCCTCATAGGAGAATCCAAGAGGGAGCTGGTAATTAATCACGTAATACGCTCCCGTAGTCAGGACGATGCACAGAACCAGGAACGAAAGAAGAATCTCGATGCTGATCCACAGATTAGCTCGCTTCTGGTTCCACGCCATTTTGAGGAGATGCCTTATCATTTCTTCCTCCTCTGCAAAGCAGCCACCGGATGCAGACGCGACATCTTCCAGGCCGGATACACCCCGGAGAAGATCCCGAAGAAGAAGGCCAGGAGCATGCCGTAGCCGAATATGCGCAGGTTCATGTGGAACCGTGCATACGGAATCAAGTCGATGGCAGCAATGAATCTCAAGATGAGAAATGCCCCCGCCAGCCCCACTATGCCGCCCACCAGAGTGAGCAATACATTCTCCACTACAAACTGTCCCACGAGGGTCCGGGAAGAGGCCCCGAATGCCTTGCGCACACCGATCTCCGAGGCGCGCTCCATGGTGCGGCTGATACTGAGATTGATAAGATTGACTGCCGGTAGGAGCATAAAAAGAACCATGCAACTGATGATCACTCCGAGTAGGAACAGGCGCGACCATCTCACCTCTTCCAGGGGAAATATGAGTCTGGACGCTGTGTCAAACGTAGACTCAGCGTGCCCGTGCACCCCGAGTACAGGAGGGCGTTCTTCCATAAATTCCAATCCGGCCAGCCGGTGGCGGTATTCCTCTTGTATCCCGGAAAGATTCCCTTGATCGTCTGCGAGGATCATGGCCCCAAAATCACCGCAGAGTTGCTGCATTCCGCCGATGAGCCGCTTATCTTTGAAACGACCCGATGTGCTGTAGGGAATCCATATATCGGCAAAGGGGATCAAGCGAAAGATCGGGACATTGGCCACCACTCCGACTACGGTGAAGCTCTGATCGTCCACTCTGATGACCTTGCCGACGGCAGGCTCATCGCCAAAGGCCTTTCCCCGCGTCGCCTCATTAATCACCGCCACATGCTTCGCCTGCTCCAGATCCTGCGCAGTGAACCCGCTTCCCTCCAGAAAATCGAACTCGAGGATCTGCCAGAAATCAGCATCCGTATATTTCAGCTCGGAGTTTATCTTCTCTCCTCTGCTGCTGAAATGCGTAATATGGTCGGTTTCTATTCCGAAGATGGAGACCTTCTCTACATGATGGAGCGGACGAAGATACTCTTCGGCAAAAAAGGGACTGATCTCATACGAGATCGACGAACCCTCTTCCCCCGGACGATATTCGGGAATAATCCTGAAGACGAATAGCGTCCGATCCAGCTTTACCTCCGGCGGGAAAGGGCCGAAGAAGTGATCCAAAAACGAAGTCGCAACGATCAGCACCGCCAGGGTAAAACTGATCCCGAACAGGCTGATTGAAGTGAAGAACTTCCGCCGCAGGAAAACCTTGAAGGCAATCTTGAGATAGTTTTTCAGCATCCCTCTACTCCCGACTTGCGCAGACATTGCGGCAATAACTGCTTGATTTTCCGAAGGTCCCTGGGGGGTGCCCCGGGAGCGGCTTCAATCGTCCCGGAGCCGCAGGATTGCGGCGCAGAGATGATTGCCTCGGAGCCGGACAGGATGTCGGGCGAGTGCCGAAGGCCGTGAATTCTAAGAATTCAACGTCATGAGCGACGGGGTGCCCCCAAGGGACCGTAACCTGCCAACAACTTCCGCCAGACAGCGATAGAGACAGTCATTCGTAATGCAGCGCTTCCACCGGCTGCACCCGGGTCGCCATCCAGCTCGGGTACAGGCCGCACAGGACGATCAGCCCGTAAATCACCGCCAGCGCGACCGACAGACTGTAGAGATACACCTCGCCACTCGCCCGCCCCACCAGATTATCGAACAGCTCGAACTGGACGATCACGGCCGTCCCGGCAACCATGGCCACCGTCGTCATCACTAGCAGTTCACCCAGGAATTGCCCGTAGATATTCCCGGCTACTGCGCCCAGCGCCCTTCTCAAGCCGATCTCCCGGGTCCGCCGGGTGATGTTCTGCCACAGCACCCCGCTCAACCCCAGGCCGACCATGAGCAGCAAAAAGAAGGCGATGATCCCTTCGGCGATCGGGAGGATGAGCAGATTCTTGAGGTCGGTCTCTCGCCGCTGACTCAACGTCCCGATATCGATGCCCCAGTTCCTGGACGCATCCCGCAGTTCGTTCCTGAGCCTCTTTTCGAACACCTGCGCCCCCTCCGGTGACGCCCGGAACAGAAACTTCGCGGGCAAACCGTGCCACTGGTCCGCCCCCTTGCTCCAGCTTGCCCGCTTGAACGCAAAATTGCCCGGCGCAGAGAACACTCCGGTGCGGAAAGCGGCGATCACGCCGATCACGCGCAGTTCGTTATGTCCTCTGGCTTCGAGCTTTTCACCCACCGGATTCTTCGTTCCGAACAGCGCCCGGGCGAGCGTCTGGTTGATGACCACCGGCTCCCAGTTCAGTCCGTCATCGCTCCTGTCGAACCACCTGCCGCGGACCAGTTCCAACTTCATTACCTCCTCGAATTCGTCGGTCACGCGAAAGTAGGGGACCGAAACATTCCGGCCATCCTTGCTGAAACTATCCATTGAAAGCCCCCCTCCGAACGGCACGTGCTCGCTTGCCGCAACCATCTCAACCTCGTCGAGATCCAGCAGGGCCTGGTGCGTTTGCTTCAACGTTTGTGCCTCCTCCCCTTTAAACCCCATCGAACCCGATGCATGCTTCTTGTTCAGAGAGACATACCAGATATCTTCGTAGTCGAATCCCAGGGAATGGCTGAAATTGTTGGCGTAGATGACGCACTGGGCCACCACCATCGCCACCACCAGGAACGACAGAAAGATCTCGCCCATGAGCAGCAGATTGGCCCGTTTCCGGTTCCATACCAGCTTCAACAGATGCTTGATCATAGCGATCCCCCTCTCAGCGCTTCCGCCGGATGCAGACGGGACATCTTCCAGGCCGGGTACACTCCGGAGAAAACCCCGAAGAAAAGGGTGACGAGAAGTCCAAAAAGAAAAATCCGGTAATTCAGATGGAACTGCCCATACTGGATGAGCTGACTGTGGGAGAGCGCGAACAGGACCCAGAAGGACAGCAGGAAACCGACGACGCCTCCCATCAAGGTGAGCAGCACGTTTTCCACCACGAACTGGCCCACCAGACTCCGCGAAGAGGCCCCGAACGTCTTGCGCACCCCGATCTCGGACGCCCGCTCCATGATGCGGCTCACGTTGAGATTGATCAGGTGGAGCGCCGGCAGCAGCATGAACAGCAGCCCGCTCCCTATCAGGGTAAACAACAGATCGTCCACATAAACCTCTGTAAAAGCCGCTGTACTGAAACCCTCGCCATAAGCCTGACGAGAAATCTCTTCGAGCGGGGTATAGGCAGCCGCCTGGATCCGATCGTACCGCCTCGGATCGGGGAATTCCACCTGGGCGAGCCTCGTTTGGAACGCCTCCTTGAGCAGGGGAATATCCCCTGAATGCCAGGCCAGGATCGCCGCCTGAAAGTTCCCCCTGAAGGTATAGGAGCCATACCCTTCTGACGGCGCGTACGTGCGATACGCCTCTGACGGCGAAGTGCTGACCGGAACCCATATATCCGCAAACGTCTTCTGCCTGAAAATCGGCACATTGGCGACCACCCCGCTCACGCGGAAGTTTTGCCCGTCTACCTCGATCCTCTTCCCGACAGCCGACTCCTCCCCGAAAAACTTCCTTCGCGTCGCCTCGTTGATAACCGCGACGAAACTGCCCTCCCGCGCCTCCTGCTCCGTATAGGGCCTCCCTTCCAGAAAATCGAAGGCGAAGACATCCCAGAAAGATCCGTCCGTGAGCATGACGTGAGACTCGATCTTCTCCACATCATCATAGGAGACACTGACTCCACCCTTAGAGAAAACCGACACCCCTTCCGCCCCCGGTAGACCGCGCACGTACCGGTCCAGAAAGGCATAGCTGGGGCTCCCACTGTTTATCTGCGACCCCTCCTGATTCGTCGCCAGTATCTCGACGACATAGAGGGTGCGATCCGTCCTGGTCTCCGGCGGATAAGGTCCTGCAAAATGATCGAAAAGCGCCGCAGCCACCATCAGCACCACCAGCGTAAAGCTGATCCCGAACAGGCTGATGAAGGTATAAAACTTGCGCCGCAAAAAGACCTTAAAGGCGATCTTGACGTAATTTTTCAACATCTCGCCGCTCCTCAGTCCACCTGCCGACCGTCGAAGAGCCGCACAGTGCGCCCCGTCCGTTCGGCCAGACGCGAGTCGTGAGTGACCATGACCACTGTGGTGCCTTCTCCATTGAGATCGTCCAGGATGCCCATGATTTCGTCCCCCATTCGACTGTCCAGATTTCCCGTAGGCTCGTCGGCCAGCAGGATCTTCGGCTTCCCCACGACCGCCCTCGCAATCGCCACCCGCTGCTGCTGCCCACCCGACAGCTGCGAGGGGAAGTGATGCACCCGCGAACTCAACCCCACCCGCTCCAGCGCCTCCAGCGCCATCTTCCGCCGCTCCTTCCCCGACGTCCCGCGTCGGTAGAGCAGCGGAATCTCCACGTTGTCCACCACGCTCAAATCGCTGATCAGGTGGAAGGTCTGAAAGATGAAACCGATCTCCTCGTTGCGAATCCTGGCCAGATATCGATCCGCATAGGAATCGATCCTCCTGCCGTTCAGGCTCACTGCCCCCTCCGTGGGAGCGTCCAGCAAGCCAATGACGTTGAGCAGGGTGCTCTTGCCCGATCCCGAAGGCCCCATCACCGAGATGAACTCCCCTTGCTCTACTTCGAGATTCACATTCCCCAGGGCCAGAGTTTCGATCTTTTCCGTGCGATAAACCTTCTCGACGCTCTCCAGCTTGATCATCTGCTCCTCCTCTATTTTATCCGGACTTCTTCCATATGCAGATAGTCCCTCATATCCGAAATGACGATCTCATCCCCTTCTAACAACCCCTCCACCACCTCGTAGTATTCAAAGCTCGAAAGCCCGATGCGCACCTTTGTTCTGAGCGCCACCCCGGCGCGAATCACAAAGACGTCGTGCATTCCCTCTCCGCCGTTGACAAAAGGCCCCTTCTCTACCCTGAGCGTCCGCACCCGACGCGTCGTGACGATATACACATCCACCCGCAGGTTGGATCTCAACAGCGAACTGGACTTATCCTCCAGGATCACCTCCAGGTTGACGATGCCGTTTTCGATGGTGGGCAGGATTCTGGAGATGCTTCCCCTCAGATAGTCGTCTTCGTTGAGCCGCAAACGCACCGGCATCCCCTGGCTCAAACGGCCGGCGTGGATATCCGAAACCGTGACATCGACCCGAAACGAACTCAGGTCCGCCGTCCGCGCCACCACCTCTCCCTGGTGCACCGCAGCCCCTTCCTCCGCCAGCACCCAGGTGAGCACCCCGTCCCGGCTGGCGCGGATGTGCCCCCGCTCCAGGCGACGCTGCGCCTCCTCTCTCTCCTTCCCCAGGATCTTCATCTCCAGCTCCAACCCCTCCACCTGCGTCTGCGTCGCCTCCCGGATATGGGCCATATCCTTTTCGAGCTTCTTCAATTCCAACCCGGCCTTCGCCACGTCCAGCTCCACCTCCTGCATACGCCCCTTCGCCACGGCCCCCAGTTCCAGGAGTCTGCGGTTCTGCTCCACCTTTTCCCGCAGGTTTTCCACCTCCATCTGCTTGATCTGCCACCGGGTCTCCAGGTCGTTCAAACGCGTCTCGAGATCCTGCCCAAGCTGCGTCTGCCGATTTCGCTTCAGGGCCAGTTGCTCCGTCAACTTTTCCACGGCCAACCGCGACTCGCTCAGATCCAGTTCCACTATCGGTTGCCCCTTTTTGAGCAGTGCCCCCGGCCTTTCCAAAACGGCTACCATACGGGTGGAAACCGGACTGACGATCACCCGCTCAAACTCGGGCACCACCGTCCCCGAAGCGGTGATGCTGGCCTCCACTTCTCCCCACTCGACCCGCGCCGTCCGAATGCGCTCCCGCTTTAAGGACGGCCTGATCCAGCCCGGCAGCCAGACGAAGAGCCACACCAGCAGAGCGCAGCCCAGAAGGGAAAGGGAAACGCGCTTGATGAGCTGTCTTCGCTTGAATACAGGATCTACGGGTCGGTCCATTTTTCATTCCTCCTGCCCATCTCTTCGCAAGCTCCGTGCCACAGCCTCAAGTATCTTATTTTTCATCACTTCCCCTTCTTTGGAGACTATATACATTGTCCACTTCCGAACGACCACTGTTCGGAATCGAACACATTTCACCAACCCAACAGCTTCTTGCAAAGCCGCAGTTTATCGAGTATTTTGCAGAAGATTCAGGGAAGCGTTTATTCCGGATGGGTCGATGGAGAGATTTCACCCTATCGTCCGCTCGGACAACCAGGAAAGGAACTACATTGGAGAGCACGCTGTCGGCGCTGACCCGCGCCAGAGGAGCCAAAATTTCGGAATTCAGCGGCTGGCAAATGCCCGCCCACTACGGTGACACCAACGCCGAGGTTCGGGCCGCCCACCAGACCGCCGTCCTGCTCGACGCCTCGCACTGGGGAAGGCTGCTCATCTGTGGGGCCGACCACCTCGGCTTCCTGCACCGTATGACCACCAATCACTTCGAGTCCCTTAAACCCGGATCCGGGCTACGGGCGGTCTTTCCCGATAACCGGGCGCGCATCCTCGACCTGGGGACGTTCTACCGGCGCAGCGACGCAACCCTTGTCGTGCTCAGCCCACAGGCCGCCGCATCGATCCTCCCCTGGCTCGACCGCTACCTGTTCGCCGAAAAGGTAGAGCTGCGAGAGGTTACCGACGGATCGGCGATGATCGAACTGGCGGGACCAGAAGCGGTTCGAATCGCCATGGAAAATCTGGATATCGACCTCTCCTCCGTGCCTCCCGACCACCTCCTCGAATCATCCGCCGATCTCTGGCTCGCCCGCCTGGACCGCTGCGGCCATCCCGGCCTGCGCGCTGCGGGGAATCCGGATGTCATCGGGGAACTCTGGGAAAAGCTGGAAGCGGCCGGTGCCTCCCCGGCCGGCGAACTCGCCTGGGAAATCCTGCGCGTCGAGGACGGACTTCCCGCCTACGGCCGGGAACTGACCGATGACCACAACCCGTGGGAAGCCGGCCTCGACGACACCATCCACATGAACAAGGGCTGCTATATCGGTCAGGAAGTAATCGCCCGGCTGGACTCCTACGACAAGGTCAAGCAACATCTGGTCGGTCTGCGCTGGACAGAGGGTCCTCTTCCTCCCCCCGACACTGAACTCACCATCGATGGGAAAGCCGTCGGACGCGCCACCTCGGCCGTCCATTCTCCACATCTGAACCAGAACATCGGCCTGGCCTACGTCCGCCGTGCCCACTGCGAATCCGGCACCCATCTGGCGTTCACCATCGACGATCACAAACAGGTAGTCGAAGTAACCGCCCTGCCGTTTTCCCCAGGAGCATGAGCCAGCCAATCCCTCCTCCTCCGACCGGGCACCGCAAGATCATCCATCTCGATATGGATGCCTTTTACGCCTCGGTCGAGCAGCGCGACGATCCCGATCTTGTTGGCAAGCCGGTAGTCGTCGGCGGCGATCCGCAGGAGCGGGGCGTCGTCGCCGCCGCTTCGTACGAAGCCCGCAGCTTCGGCATCCGCTCAGCCTTGCCCATGAAGACCGCCCTGCGCCTCTGTCCGCAGGTGGTGCGCATCCCCCCCGACTTCGACAAATACCGCCAGGTTTCCACACAGATCCACGCCATCTTTCACGAATACACCGACCTGGTCGAGCCGGTCGCCCTGGACGAAGCTTACCTGGACGTCACTTTCAACAAACCGGACATCCCCTTCGGCTCGCGCGTGGCCAAGCTGCTCAAAGCCGACATCCGCCGCGAGCTCCACCTGACTGCTTCGGCCGGCGTCGCTCCCAACAAGTTCCTGGCCAAGATCGCCTCCGATCTGGAAAAACCGGATGGCCTGGTGGTGGTCCTTCCCGAAGAGGTGGAAAAATTCCTGCGCGAGTTGCCGATCCAGCGCATCCCGGGCGTCGGCAAAGCCACGCAGCAGCGGCTGGAAGAAATGGACATACACACTATCGGAGAACTGGCCGAATTCGACGGCACCCTCCTTGCCCGTCGTTTCGGCAAGCGGGGGGCCCGCTTCTCGGAACTCGCCCACGGCCGCGACGACACCCAAGTCATCCCCGAACGCGAGCCCAAACAGGTAAGCCAGGAAACCACTTTCTCCACCGACGTGTACGACCCCGAGGAGATGCGCGATGCCCTGCGCCAGCTGGCCGATGAGTTGGGCGCCCGTGCCCGCCGTCGCGATCTGAAGGGCCACACCGTGGTCCTCAAAGTCCGCTATCCCGACTTCCAGACCATCACCCGCTCCCACTCCCTGAACATTTTCATCGACCGGGCGGCTCCCATACTCGAGCAGGTGCTCCAGCTCATCGAACGCACCGAGGCCTACCAGCGCGGCGTCCGCCTTCTCGGCATCGGCCTCACCGGCTTCGAGGAAGAGCAGGCGGAGCAACTCGACCTCTTCTCCGAAAAAAAAGCCGACGCCTGAGACAGGCGCCGACTTTTTTCCATTCAAGATTTTCCCAATGTCCTACTCCAGCTTCCCCGCCGCACGCATCTTCTTTCCGTAATCCCCAGAACAATGGCAATTATCCTACAAAAAAAGCCGACTCTATACAGAGCCGGCTTCTCGACAGTCCTTCTGTGCAGCAGTTCAGTTCATCGGACAGCTGCCCCCGGCCATTGCCGGACAGCCCTTCTCACAGGCCGCCTCCGTCTGACAGGGGGAAAGCTGCGGGCCGTTGTTGATCACGGCGAAGGCGGAGAACTTCTTCTCCAGCCGTTTGCTGTCGCAGGAGGGACAGACCACTTCCTGGCTCCCCTGCACGATCGCCTCGAACTCGCTGTCGCACTTTTTGCAGATGTACTCGTAAATCGGCATCGCCATTCTCCCGCTTACTGGTGCAGCGCCGGCTGATACAGTCCCACGCTGTAGAATTCGTACGAAGCCGCCTTGTCCGGGAAGTCGATCAGGTGGACGGTGAAGCGGGACGGCACGCCGGTCTCGGACATATGGTCGGCGAAGAAATCGCTGTACGCCTTGCCGTAGTCCTTGTAGATCCGCTGCTGCTCTTCGTGGAACTTCAGCGGATCGGCCATTGGGTTGATATTCTTCGGCTGGGCGCCAAAGGCGTGCACCTCGATAAAGTCGATCTTGCTGATCGAGTCGCAGATCTCCGCCTCCTGCAGCCACTTCTCCCAGCAGCGGAAGACCATCTCCACCTCCTTGAGCGGCTCCATCGTCACCAGTTCATCGTTCCCCAGGACTCCCTTGGCCGAATATCCCCCGGTGAGTCCGGCGAAGTAGATCTTCAGATCTCCGTCACCCAACTCCTCGGTCACCAGCGCCGACAGCGTCGGCCGGTCGCCGCCGTAGTAGTAGGTAACCCGTCCCCGTTTCTTGACGCTGAATGCCATGACATCCTCCTTTTTGCGATAGATCTTTCCCGCGGAAAGACTGATTTACAGGGAACTTGTGGAATTATAGATCCTATCGAAACTCAGACTCATTTTCCGAAGATCTATAGAATTGACAATCCATAGAATAATACGGCCAGAAGTCGAAAAGCAGAACCGGAACCTCGGAAATTCTCGTTTCTCTACCCTACAGCGCCTCCACCATCAGCTCCACCCAGTGGCGCGCCTTGCGCTCGGTGCCGTCGGCGATCTGATGGCGACACGAGGTGCCGACTGCCACGATCTCCACGCTCGGATCGGCCGCCTTGATGGCGGCGAAGAGCCGTTCCTCGCCGATCTGCATGGAGATATCGTAGTGCTCCTTCTCGTAACCGAAGCTGCCCGCCAGGCCGCAACAGCCCGAGTCGATCTCCATCGCCTGGAAGTTGGTCGGCATATTGAGCACCCGCAGCGTCGGCGCCATGCCGACCAGCGCCTTTTGCTGACAGTGGCCGTGGACCAGGATCTGCTTCTTGGAACTGGTGAATTCCAGCTCCAGCTTCCCCTTGTCCGCCAGATCGACCAGGAACTCCTCCAGCATAAAGGAGTTGTCCGCCACCAGTTGGGCCCGCGGGTCGTCTACCAGGTCCAGATAGTCGTCGCGCAGCGTCAGGATACAACTCGGCTCCAGGCCGACGATCGGCCAGCCCTTTTCTGCATACGGAGCCAGCACCTCGATGTTGTGGCGGGCGTTTTCCCTCGCCTGGCGCAGGAACCCCTTGGAGATCAGCGGCCGGCCGCAGCAGACTTTGTCCTCGGCGATCACCACGTCGAAACCCGCCCTTTCGAGGATCAACGTCGCCGCCATGCCGATCTGCGGATCGCTGTATTCGGCGTAGGTGTCGTGGAACAGCACCACTGTCCGTCCGCTTCCCCTCTCCACGTAGTCGCGCTTATTGAACCATTTGGAAAACCGGTGACGCGAAAATGTCGGCATATGGCGCCGCCGATCGATCCCCACAAAACGGTCCAGAATCCAACGACTCAACCAGCTACCGGCAATCCAGTTGGAGAGCGGGGCGAATGCCGAACCCCAGCGGCTGAGCAGATCGATGCGACCAAACAGCTGCGAACGCAACGGATATCCGTGCTCCTCGTAGTAGTGGGCCAGGAACTCGTATTTGAGCTTGGCCATATCCACGTTGGACGGACACTCCCCCTTGCATCCCTTGCACTCCAGGCACAGATCCATCACCTCGAACAGCTCTTCGCTAGCCAGTCCCTTCCCGTCCAGATTGCCGGACAGTGCCGCGCGCAGGGCATTGGCCCGACCCCGCGTCGAGTGCTCCTCTTCGAGCGTCGCCATGTAGGAGGGGCACATGGTGCCCACCTCCTTTTTCCGGCAGTGTCCCACCCCCGAGCACATCTCCACGGCGCGCTGGAGCCCCCCTTCTTCCCCGAAACGAAAGAACGTTTCCAACTCCGGCGTCTGGTAAGTCTCCCCATAGCGCAGATGCTCGTCCATCCTCCCGGCGCGCACGATCTTGCCCGGATTCATGATATTGTCCGGATCGAAGGCGTCCTTCACTTCCTCGAACAGCCCGACCATCTTCTCCCCGAACATCTTGAGGATCCACTCGCTGCGAGCCAGGCCGTCCCCGTGCTCAGCCGACATCGAACCGCCGTACTCCTTGACGATATCGCTGATCCGCTCCTCCAGTGCCCGCAGGGTTTTGATCCCCTCCGGCTCCTTCAAATTGAGGACCGGCCGAATGTGGAGCACCCCGACACTGGAGTGGGCGTAGTAAACCGCTTCGGCGTCGAATTCGGCCATCAGCGCTTGGACCCGCTCCACGTACTCGGGCAGTTTGTCGGTCGGCACGCAGGTATCCTCCACGCCTGAGGTCGGCTTGGCATCCCCCTTCATCCCCATCAGCAACCCCAACCCCGCCTTGCGTAGCTCCCACATATTTGTCTGCTCGGCAGGCTCCCAGGCGCGGACGAAAGCGTATCCCAGACCCCGCTCCCCCAGCTTCAGCTCCAGCTGGTCCATCTTCAGTTCCAACTCTTCTTCGCTCTCCCCGTAGTATTCCACGAAGAGCAGCGCGTCGGGATCTCCCTGCAGGAAGCTCCGACGCCGTGCGTGCTCGAGCGATCCCTTCGTCTGGTCGAGGAGAAGTCTGTCGGTCAACTCCACCGCCGACGGACCGGTCTCCAGCGCCAGGATGTTAGCCTCCAACGCCTCGATCAAATCGGCGAAGTGGCAGGCGACCAGCACCTTGCCTTGTGGCAGATCGACCAGATTGAGTTTTGCCTCCAGCACCGTGCACAGCGTTCCCTCCGAACCGGCCACCAGCTTGCCCAGATCGAAACTCCCCCCATCGCGCACAAAGGCGTCCAGATTGTACCCGGAAACGCGACGCATGACCCGGGGAAAGGCGCGGTCGATCTCCTCCCTATTCTCGTCGATCACGCGTCGAACCGTCCGGTAGATCTCCCCTTCCAGATCCTGTTGCGCCTCTTTCCGGCCAAGCTCTTCCTCGTCCACTGTCCCAAACGTGGTCACCGTGCCATCGGCCAGCACTACCCGCATCTCCAGCAAGTGATCGAGCGTCTTGCCGAAGAGCAGGGAGTGTGCCCCCGATGAGTTGTTGCCGATCATACCTCCGATATTCGCCCGACTGCTGGTGGCAACGTCCGGGCCGAACATCAGGCCATGTGGTTTGAGGAAGGCGTTGAGCTCGTCCAACACCACTCCCGGCTGCACCCGCACCCACTTCTCCTCCCGGTTCAATTCCAGGATCTGGTTCATGTATTTGGAGAGATCCAGGTGGATGGAATCCCCCACCGCCTGCCCTGCCAGGCTGGTTCCTCCTCCTCGGGGCAGGATCGACACCCCGCGTCTGCCCGCTATCTCGATCACCTGCACCACATCCTCGGCATCGGCCGGCACTACCAGACCCACCGGCTCCATCTCGTGAATGCTCGCGTCCGTCCGATAGAGCATCCTGGAGACGTCGTCGAAGCGCACCTCTCCCTTGATCTTCTGCTCGAGTTCACCGACCAGTTCGTCCATCACCTGCGCTGCTCCGATCCCCAAAAGCTATAAGCTATTTTTTAGAAAGGAAGTTAAACGACTCTGAGCAAAATTGGGGCATTCCCCCGCCTGCTGAATTTCTCTTTTCAAACGGCTTAGAAACTAAAAATCCTCTCCTGAAGCGTCAAATTTTTTCTCCGCTCGACCCATTCCCGAGGCTCATCATCCCCAAAGCGGGTTTCTCTCCCTCGATCGCCCAGTTCCCGGTGCCGTGAACCGCACTGCCAGAATCCGTTAAGGGGTCCGACTTAGCACTCAGGTTCGTTTTGCGCTGCCAATCTTTTGGCTCCAAAGCGGTTCCCAGAAAAAATTTGAAATTTACCAACATATCGTTGACAAACGATTCCACCCCCAATATATTGCTTGGCAACCACGTGGTTAGCGCGCAAAAGAGGGGGCTTCCGGGACCAGGGGAGATCGCGGAAGTCCCCCACTTTTTATCTGTTTTTCCCCCTATTCCAGATATCATCCATGGCGCAGGAAAACGTCGTCTCCGTCCAGATCTACAACCAGACCTACCACCTCGGTAGTGACGATCAGGACCCCGCCTATATTCAGCGCGCCGCCGCCTTTCTGGACGGCAAGATGCGCGAAGCAGAGGCCGCCGTCGGCACTCGCTCCGCCCTCGACATCGCCATCCTCGCCGCCCTCGATATCGCCGAAGAGGTTCTGGCCGCCCGTCGGGAACGGGAGGATCTGCTCGACGAAGCCGATCAGCGCATCAGCACTTTCACCCGCCTGCTCGAAGGAGAAGGGGATTCCTCCTCTTCCTCTTCGTCCCCCCGCTTCTAAAAAAAATCGAACGCCCCAAATCGTATCCAGACACCATCTTGCAGCCTTTTCTCCGCTGGCAACAGGCTCCCCGTACGCCTCCACATCTCCCCTGTCCGATCCATCAGATATAGAGACCGTCGGCAAAGGGACGGTCTTCGCTGGGGTGTGAACTGTTGAGAGGACAGCGGGCCCGATACTCCGCTCCCAGCTTTGACCACACGTGTTCCAGGGCGGACTGGTTCCAGCCGAAGAAATGATCCCTGCCTATGTAATCCATGCAACCCGTCCGCTCCAACACCTCCCGGAACTGCTTTTTGGCGCCGGTGACAAACACGTCGATGCCAACACCGCGAAGCCGTCCAACCAGGTTCCGCAGGGTCTGTTCCCCGGTGGCATCGACCTGATTGATGCCACCGGCGTCGACGATCAGATATTGGAGTCCGGGTAAATGGGCGACAATTTCCAGCACCTTATCCTCGAAATAGCTGCTATCGCCGAAGTACAGCCGCCCGTCAAAGCGGATGATGGCGATTTTCTGGTCCGGTTCCAACCCGTGGATTTCGGCACCGTGCAGGGAGCCATCCGGATGGCGGGCGAGAAAGACGACGCGGGGACGCATAGTGCGCAAAAGATAGCTCAGCAGAGAGAGAGCAACCCCGATGAGTATTCCCTGGTGCAGGGCCGGAGCCAGCACCAACGTGCCCAGAAAGGTTACGACGGCGATGATTCCATCCTGTCGCTGAACCCGCCAGGCAGTGACGATCGGCTTGATTCGGATGAGACTGATTACGGAAATGACGATGATCGCACCCAGCGTGGCCTGGGGCAGATGGTAGAGCAGGGGCGTAAACCAGAGCAGAGTAATCATGACTACCAGCGAGGTCACGACCGATGAAAAACCGGTACGCGCCCCGCTGGCGTAATTTACCGCCGAGCGCGAAAACGAACCCGAAACCGCATAACTCTGGAAGAAACTGCCGACGAGATTCGCCATCCCCTGGCCGATCAGTTCCTGGTTGATGTCGATCTGCTGTTTGGTCTTCGTGGCGATCGTCTTGGCGATTGCCATCGCTTCCATGAGGCCGACGAGGGTTATCGTGATCGCCCCCATCGCCAGTTCGGGAACAATTCGCAGATCGAGGACAGGTGCTCTGAATGAGGGGAGTCCCCGGGGAATCTCTCCCACGACCTTGCCACCGTAGCCGACCAGCCAGGAGGTGAGGGTCGTAGCTACGACCGCGATCAACACGTATGGCAGCCTGCCGGACGCCCTGTTGCGCAATCCGAGCAGTATCGCCGTCGCCAGCGACGCCATGCCCAGACTCTCCCAACGCGCGTTCCCCGCAATCACTTCGATGGTTCGCCATACCGTCTGGAAGTGATAATCCCCCCTAACGGCACTCACCCCGAAGAGGTGATGCATCTGAGAGGTGGCGATGACCAGCACTGCGGCGTTGGTGAAACCAATCACTACCGGACGGGACAACAGGTTCACCAACGCTCCCAGGCGCAGCGCCCCCAGACAAATCCTGAGCATCCCCACCATCAGCGCCAGGAGGATGGAGTAGGTGATGAAATCGCCGGTCCCCGGGGCCACAAACGTCTGTAAGATCCCGACGCTGAGGAGGGATGCCATGGCCACCGGTCCAGTGGCGAGTTGGCGCGATGAGCCGAACAAAGCAGCGACGGCCGGAGGCAGGAAAGCAGCGTAGAGTCCGTAGAAAGCAGGGAGTCCGGCCAACTGGGCATAGGCCATTGCCTGGGGGATGAGGATCATAGCCACGGTAATTCCGGCAATCACATCCGCTCGCAGGACCGCCCCGTCCCGCAGCTCCACCATCCATCGAGTAAAGGGCGTATAGGGCAATAAGCGATGTAGTATACCTCTCAGCTCTGCCGTGCCCCTCATGTACGCTCACTTCGAGTTTGGGGGAGAGAGTGCGATACCCAGAGATTTTGAGCTGCCCCGGAGAGAAGCTGAATCTTCGGATCGCGGGATTGGGTACCGGAGAGGGGGAATTCATGCAACCCTCTGAACTTGGGTATCCCCTCCTTTGAACCGGGAGGAAAAGTTTTTACTTGCCGAAGGCAAGCAAAACCAATTAGGCTTGTTTTGGGTTAGTGCGTGTGTGGTGAAGAATTTAGGGCTTTCCTATCAGAAGGCAATATGACAGCGATCTCCTTTCTCCTCCTTCTCCTCGCCGTCTCGACGGCCACAGCAACTCCCCCCTCTTATCGGGAGTTGCCCGCCGACCTTCCTTGCCGCTACGGCTCCATCGGCGTCCGCCCCTTTGCGGCAGCTCCCGACACGGTGGCCGTCGGCAGGGTATCCCTCCACAGTCCCGCCGACAGCGCCGGCCTCCTGCAGGGGGATCGCCTCATCGCCGTCTCCTCTTACCGGGTGCGCACCCCGGATGAACTCAGCCGCTGCATCCAGAGCTTTTCTCCGGGGTCTACGCTCGAAATTGAGATCCAGCGCCAGCAGCAATCTCTCACTCTCTCCTGCACTGTCACCGACGTGCGTCGCCTCTACTTCCTCATGGGCGAGCAGAAAACCCACCCCGGGATCCCCCCCGCTCCCCGTCACCGGCGCTGGTCCGCTCGCGTCGATGCACTGGAAAAAGCATCCCTGAATCTCATCTCCCGATCCGGCGCCAATGCCGAGCATAGCGCCTTCCTCGACGCCATGGCGGACGAGTTGGACCGCTACGCCGGCGACTGCCGTCTCCGGGACGTCCACCACGCTCTGCTCCACCCATTTAAAGGAAGCCAGATCGCCCGCGAACTGACCGGGGAATTTTCCTCCTCCCCCAATCTGGAGACCTACCTCGCCGCTGCCGCCGTCCACCTCGACCTGGATCTCCCCCCCCTTCCGGCTTCCGTTGAGGCCATTCCCCCCGTTCTCCTGGACCCGGACAATCCCCTCCTCTCCCGCCACCTGCTTGCTCCCTTCTACGCTTCCGATAACCGCGCAGGAGATGCCTTTGCCCCCCTCACTCCGGCGGAATGCCGCCGTCTCGGGGCCGGCATTCTCCCTCTCCTGGATCGCTTCGGGCGGAGCTTTTATCTGGACGAAGGGAAGCGCGCCGAAACCGCTGCCCACATCACCACCCTGCGCCTGGCCAAAGAAGTAGATCTCGCGCATCTCTTCGCCGGAGCCATCCTCCTTGCCCGAGCCACCGATCCCAAGGCACTCGCGCAGATCCGCCGGTTCGCCCGTAGGCTGGAACCATCCAGGGTTCAGCTGCCTCCCACTCTGAGCGGCGATTTCCTCTACGCCCGTTCGACCCCTGCCGGGTGGATACTGATAGGGGACGAAGGGGCGAATTACTACGGAGAAGACGCCGCTATCATCGTCGACTTAGGGGGAGATGACGTCTATGCCAACAACCTTGCTACGCCACTTCCACTCACCGCGGAAGCTCTCCCCGGATCCCGCGTCTCCCTGATCGTCGACTACGGCGGGGACGACACCTATAACGGCTCCGCAGGCGCGGGAATAGGAGGCATCGGCCTGCTCATCGACCTGAAAGGGAACGACCTCTACCGGGGAAATCTGCTGAGTCAGGGAGCCGCCTTCTGCGGCATTGGCGTGCTGTGGGACAGAGGCGGAGACGACATCTATTTAGCCCGCGAAAATGTCCAGGGAACCGCCTTTTTCGGCGCCGGTCTGCTCATCGACGAAGAGGGCTCCGATCTCTACGTTGCCTCCCAGTACGCTCAGGGTTTTGGAGGTTCCCGGGGGTTGGGTTTGCTGCTCGACCACCACGGCAACGACCGCTACCTGACCGATCGGCAAATCCCCTCCATTTACGGCACGGAAGGAGTTTATCGGGGCTGGGCCCAGGGAGTGGGCTGCGGCTTCAGGGGATTCAGTTCCGGAGGGCTGGGGCTGTTGATCGATGCGGCCGGAGATGACGATTATCAGGCGGGAGATTTCTCCCAGGGTACGGGGTATTTCTTCGGGCTGGGAGCGTTGGTCGACGCGGCTGGAGACGATGAATACCGCGGCAGTCGCTACGCCCAGGGAAGCGCCGCCCACCAGGCTATCGGCGTGCTCGTGGACGAGCGTGGAAACGATCTCTATCGGGCAAAAAGCGCAGCGTCCCAGGGAGCTGCCTGGGACGCTGCAATCGGCCTTCTCGAAGACCAGGAAGGTGATGATACCTATAGCGGACGGGAACTGAGCCAGGGAGCCGGTGCCATGAACGGCCTGGGTTTGCTCCTCGATTGGCGGGGCAAAGACCGCTATCGAGCGCTCACCGGCCAGGGCCACGCCGGTTCCACTGCGTACTGGCAGGGGCGGGGCGCGGGCAATATCGGCCTGCTTATCGACTTTGGCGGCCAGGCCGATGAATACGACCTGGCCGACCGCACAGACGACATCCTCGTAAAAACACCCGGCGTCGGGCTCTTCCTCGACCGCTGAACCTGTCTACAGTCTCAGTCTGGTGTATTGCTGGTAGCTTCGTCGCTGTTACATAGGACGCAGGATTACCGACATCTCGCGGCCTTCCATTTTGGGATCCTGATCGACTACGGCCACATCCTTCAACTGCTCGACCAGCCCGACGAGAAGAACCCGACCCCGATCCTGGTAGGCCATCTGTCGGCCCCGGAAGCGGACGCTCACTTTGACCCTGTTCCCTTTGGCAAGGAATTCTCGAATGTGCGACATGCGATATTCGAGATCGTGCTCGGAGATGTTGGCCCCGGCAATGCGGATCGCCTTCATCTGCACATTGTGCTGTTTCTTGCGCGCTTCCTTGACCTTCTTCTCTCTGTCGTAGTGGTATTTTCCGTAGTCGACGATGCGACAGACCGGAGGTCTGGCATCGGGTGCCACTTCGACTAGATCCAGTTCTGCGGCTTCTGCCATCTCCAGAGCCCTACTGGTTTCGACGACGCCAACCTGCTCACCATCCTGGTCTATCAAACGGACCTGCGGCACGCGGATGTCGCTGTTGACTCTGGTAAAAGATTTTCCCCTCGCGGCGATAGTTACTTCCTCCTGTTGGTGGGTGGTATGCAGTGCCTCATCCACACGGATGAAAGGCACCTTTGCGGAAAACTCGCCTCGGGCGATTCTCCGACTGAATATCTTTCTCTATCGGCACTGAACGACGACGAGCCCAGCCATATCATTCCAACTGCACAGCTTGCATAGCTATATCTTAAACCTCTCTCAAAATATAATCAAGAGAATAATGCCTTTTTTTTGAACCGGTTTCATCCACGAGAATCCCTTTATGTTTCTCCTCGCAGGTTTTGAATCCCCGCTGCCAGAGGATCGAGCAATCGCCTGAATCAGTCCCGGAGACCGCTTCTCAAAATGGAGAAAATCTTTTACACGCCCAGGCCGAATGTTTATCTTCCTCCCGCCGCCCACCTTTCCACCCTTTTTCCATCTAAAAAGGAGTCCGATGTCTCGCACATACGACATCTACGGCGTAGGACACGCTCTCGTCGATATCCAGTATTCCGTCCCCGTCCCCCTTCTCGCCGAACTCGGCATCGACAAAGGGGTCATGACCCTGATCGACGAGGAGCGTCAGCAGGTAATCTTGGGCGCCCTCACCCAGGATCCGATCGCCTCCGCCTCGGGCGGCTCGGCGGCTAATACCATGATCGGCGCGGCCGGCTTTGGGGGCCGGGCGTATTACGCCTGCCAGCTGGGCGAGGACGAATGGGGTGATTTCTACCGGAAAGATCTGGAGAGCGCCGGGGTCCACAGCAATCCCGCCAACCGCGTCCCCGGCCGCACCGGGCAATGCGTGGTATTTATCACCCCCGACGCCGACCGCACCCTCAACACCTTCCTGGGGGTCAGCAGTTCCATCGGCCCGAACCAGCTCGAAGAAACGCAGATCGCAGCCAGTCAGTATCTCTATCTGGAGGGCTATCTGCTCAGCTCCGACAGCGGTTTCGCCGCCTGCCGCCGAGCCCAGGATATCGCCCGCCAGCAGCGAACCGCCGTCTCCCTCACCCTCAGCGACCCCTTCATGATCGCCACGCACAGAGAACGCTTCACCGAGTTGGTTGCAACCGGCGTCGATCTGCTGTTCTGCAACGAGGATGAAGCCCGTGCCTACACCGGTCTCGAAGATCGCGAAGCCGCCTGCACAGCGCTTGCCTCGCAGGTAGGCATTGCCTGCATCACCTGTGGCGCCGAAGGGGCGATCCTCTACGAAGGGGGCCAGCGCATCCATATTCCCGGTATTCCCGTAAAAGCGGTCGACACCACCGGTGCCGGCGATCTCTTCGCCGGCGGACTCCTCTTTGGCATCACCAATGGCTACAGCCTGGAAGCAGCGGGAAAGCTGGGCTCGTACGCCGCAGCTCAGGTTGTGGCACAGTACGGTCCCCGCCTGAACCGCCCACTGGCGGACGAGATCGACTCCATCCTCGCCCGCTTTGCCCATTGAGTCCAGGGCAGTTTGAGAGACCTCGGGGAATGCTGATATAGGCGTTATTGCCTGTAGAAATCCAGCTTTATCGACTGCGCTGAATTCAACCATTTCCACTCGACGGGAGCAAAGAGATGAAAATCCTGGTACACTTCGACATGAACGAGGAACAGCGCCAGGCTCTCCAGGATACCGCCAGCCGGCACGGGAATCACCAACTGCTTTTTGCCTCCAGCGAGGCAGAGGCGATCGCCCTCGCCTCGGAGATCGAGGTGCTGATGGGCCACTTCCTTCCCTCTGTCTGTGCCACTGCGCTCGGTCTGCGCTGGATCCAATCGTTCAGCGCCGGCATGGACAACTTCCTCTTCCCCGAAATCGTCGAACGAGACGTGGTGGTCACCAACATGGCCGGTCTCTATGCCAGCCAGGGGGGAGAGCACGCCTGGGCCCTGCTCCTGGCCCTGACGCGTGGCATAGCCGAATCGGTGCACGCCCGAGAGCACCGCCAGTGGCGGGGAGGAGCCACCATCGAACTGGCCGGCGGAACCCTGGGAGTCATCGGCCTGGGCGGCTTCGGCTGGGAGACCGCAAAACGGGCGGCCGGCTACGATATGACCGTTCTGGCCCTCGACCCGGTGCGCCGGGACTGCCCCCAAGGGGTCGACGAATTGAAACTGCCCACTCGGGAAAATCTCTTCGATCTGCTGCGCCGCTCCGACGCCGTAGTCATCGCCTGCCCGCGCACCCCCGAAACCTATCACTTCATCGGCCGCGAGGAATTCGCCGCCATGAAGTCGACTGCCTATTTGATCAACACCACTCGGGGAGGGATTATCGACGAGGAGGCCCTGGCCGATGCTCTGCAGAATGGCGAGATCGCCGGAGCCGGCCTGGACGTCTTCGAACGGGAACCACTGCCTCCCGAGAGTCGGCTCTGGAATGCTCCCAACCTGATCTTCACCCCCCACCGGGCGGGTGCCTCTCAACACCGCTCCCGCAAGAGCTGCGAATTCTTCTGTCAACAATTAGAACGCTACCTCGCGGGAGAGCAGTTGCTGAACGTCGTCGGCAAACGGCGCGGCTATTGATAAAGATGACATAGCGCCTCACATTGAGAGCAAAAGATCTGATCTCTTTCGATCCATCGGCAGAGAGCGAGAAAATCTTTTGTCGTCTGTGTGAGGAGCCATTGGATAAGAAAAAGGGGGAGGCGTCCTGAATTCTGGACATCTCCCCCTTTCTGTCTATTCCCGCACATCGCGTCAAATTCTGACGGCTGGCCTATTCGTGAACCGCCGAAGCCGCCCCATCCTTCCTGGAAAATCGGGGGAATTCGACTCCGGTCAATCCGAATACCCTAAAACCCCAGCCCTCTCAGATATTCCCGCATTCGTGCACTGCGCCTCGCCTCGCTGATCGGGTCCTCTTCCCCCGGAATCGGATCCCCCGGACAGGCGGTCACCCAGCGATCGAATCCCCTTCCATCCAGCGTTTTCAACACTCCTCCGAAATCCAGACATTCTGCCTGGCCGACGTCGACCCATTCGGGGTTGTAGCGACCCGCCTCGCGACAGGTGCACGAACTGTAGTCCTGCAGGTGCACGTAGTTGAGCTGATCCCAGAAGTCGACAATCGACTGCACGGGATCGTACCCCCACAGTTCGGCGTGCGACACATCGATGCACAGTTTGGCCTTTTCGAGCAGCTTCATGTAGAGCTTCCAATCCTCGACCGAGTCGACCAGCAGATTGGTGTGGATGTGATAGCTCAGCTCCAGGCCGTACTGGGCGGCGTATTCCGCCCACTGTTCGGCTCCTTCGGCCGCCGCCTCGATATCCCTCTCGCCCACCTCTCCCCCTTCCGGCTTGGGGCCGCTCATGAACATGAAGCAATCGGCCCCCGCCTCAGCGGCGAAATCCATGCGTCGCCTATTGCGCTCCACATGCGCCCAGTCCCGATTCTCGGGAGAACCGCTGGCCGTGTACACCACCAGCGGCATGCCCGTATCCTCGCAGACCTGTCGCACCCGCTTGGGCGTCCCCAGCCAGTCCAGGGGAGCGCGCCCCTCCCAGCCATCCCAGCCCGCCTTTTTCAACTCATTCAGGGCCGCCTCCAGATCCGGATTCTGCCATCGCAAGGTCGCATATCCCAGCTTTAAACCCATGAGATCTCCTCCTTTTTGTTCACCGTTTTTCCTCGGGGTGACCCTCCGCCGTGCCTCCAACAATTACGAACTTTACCCGTCAAGTGCAAGGTCGAATGCCCCTCATGCGCTTCTTTCCTTCTTTCCTGTTGACCTTTTGCTCATAGGGGTCGATATTTCCCCCGTTCGCCACCACTCATTCCCCCAATAAGATGGACCGACCAACAACACTCACCCGCGTCCAGGTCACCCGCGGCCTGCGAGCCTTCATCACCGCCAGCGGCATCTGGGGAGCGTGGGGGCAAGCTGTCGGCATCGGCACCGCGGTCTTCACCGGCTACGCTCTCCATCTGGGCGCCGACGAGTCGTTCATCGCCCTCTTCACCTCCATCGCCTACTTCCTCGCTCTCGGCCAGCTTCTCTCTCCCCTGCTGAGCACGCGCATCGCCAACAAGAAGCGCTTCATCCTGGGTGCGGGCTTCTTCGAAATCCTCTTCCGCGGCCTGGTGGTCGCCATCCCCTTCGTCTTCGCCCCCGCCCTCTTCCTGCCTGCTCTGGTAGTGATTATCAGCCTCGGTCTCCTGTGCGGCTATTCCATCTCTCCCTTCTACAGCACCTGGATAGCCAACACCGTACCCGAAAACACCCGGGCCCGCTTCACCAGCAACCAGACCATCGTCAGCACCCTGGTCGCCATGGTCGCCGGTTTCCTGATCGGCCAGTTCATCGATCTATTCCCAGACGCGGAAAAACAGACCGGTTTTACCTATATATTCGCCCTCGGAACTCTTTTCGGCTGGTTCGGGTATCTGGCGCTCAGCCGCGCCCCTTTCCCCAGCACTACCAGTTCCACCGACGAACCACCCCCGAATCTCAGCTCTCTCATCACGCCGTTCAAGGATCCCAACTTCCGCCGGGCGGTCCTCTTCTACGGTACGTGGACCTTCGCCATGGGCGTGGCCGGGCCACTCTACAGCGTCTTCATGCTCGACCGTCTGCACATCTCCTACACCGAAATCTCCATCTTCAACGCTCTGTTCATGGTCACCAGCATCGGTGCCTATCGGGTATGGGCGGTGCTGATCGATCGCTTCGGCAGCAAACCGGTGCTGCAGATCCTCCTGATTCCGGCCACTCTAACTCCCTTCATCTGGATCTTCAACCGGCCGGATTTCTACTATCTGGTGCCGCTAGCGCTCTTCCTGAGCGGCATTATCTTTCCGGGTATCGGGGTCGGTATCACCCCCCTGCTCTACGGCCTGCTACCGGAGGGGGAGCGGCGGACATTCTATATGGCCTCCTGGTCGGTTTCGGTTAATCTGATGGGCGCCCTCGGGCCGCTAGCCGGCAGTTTTCTCGCCCATTTTTTGCAGGATGTCGATTTTTCCCTTCTCGGCTTCCCCATCGGCAATCTGCAGATCATCTTCGCCATCAGCGCCGCCGCCCGTTTCCTTCCCATCCTCATTCTGAGGGGTGTACGAGATACCAAAGGCGTATCCTCCCGCCACCTCCTATCCCAGATGCTGCGCGGCAACCTGCTAAGCTACGCCTACAACGCCGTCGTCTACAACATCGCCACGGCCGAGAAGCGCCGTGCCAAAGCGGCCTTTGCCCTGGGAAAATCCGGCAACCCCCTGGCCATCGAACAGCTGATTCAGGCGTTGACCGACGCCAGCCCCCGGGTGCGCAGCGCCGCCGCCCGAGCCCTGGGCGAGACTCAGTCCGAGTTGGCCACCGATTCACTGATCAAAGAGCTGGTGGATGGGGAGTCCGACATTCGCAGCGAAGCGGCCGAAGCGCTGGGACGTCTGGGACGTCCCGAGGGCATCGATCCGCTCATCGACGCCCTCGAAGATGATGATCCCCGGGTGCGCATCAGCGCCATTCGCGGCCTGGCCAGCATCGATCTCGAAGAAGTGCACGAATTACTGTTCTGGCATTTCAGCAGCGACCTCGACCCACTCACCTTTCCCACCCTGGTCGATGTGCTGGGAGAGTTGGGGGACAAGCGCATCGTCAAGCCGACATTGGAACAGCTCCGGGAATACCGTTCCCCGGCCATTCGCCTGCAGTTGCTCGACAGCGTCTGCCAGGCTCTGGGGGGCAACAATCAGTTTTACAAGCTCCTCTCCCAGGAGGAGACCAAGCGGGTCGGTGAAATCAGCCGCATACTCAAACGCGCCACTTCCAGGCTGAGCAAGAGCCCCAATCTGGACGTCAACTCCCGCCACCAGCTACAGCGTCCCTGCGAACGGTTGGTGCAGGCCTACGAAGACGAGAATTCCGAGTGGATGATCGAGTCTATCCAGCAAATCGTCGGCATCGTCCGCGATGGCCTGTCGGCCGAAGGGCGCCCCCCCTACGAAGTGCTGTCGGTCTTCCTCGTCATTCTGGCCATCAATACCTTCCTGGCGAACAAATCCAGCGACGACCCGCTGATTGTCCAGGAGATCTACCTAACCGTCTGCCTGCACCGCCTGGCCGATCTGGTGAAGGAGATCGAGGTCTGACGGCATCTGCCGCACCCTCTTCATACCCAAAACCAGAACATACTTCCGGATAGGAATATCCACTTGAGCGCATATGCTTTTACGGGGACACTTCGAAAGGAGTGAAAAGCTTATAAGGAGGGGAAATTCAAGATAGGCGATCGGCGTTTCTATCTGCGGTGCAGCCAGTGGATATGGAGCAATTCCTTCAGGTCGCGTAGCGTCCCGGTAACCGGGTTGAAACGGCTGTCCGGATCGTCGCTCCACACCACCGGTATCTTGGCGATGCGGTAGCCGCAGCGCGAGGCCAGCAGCAAAATCTCCACATCAAACATGAAACCGTCTATCTTCTGACGGGCGAACAGATCTCGGGCAACCGGTGCCTGGAAGAATTTGAAACCGCACTGAGTATCCCCAAAATCCTTTAACCCCATGAATTTGTGCAGCAAACGCCGAAACAGTTGCGAACCGAGTTGGCGGAAGCCCCGGCGCGCCACTTCGATGCGGGTTTCACTCAAACTCCGATCTCCAATCACCCCGTCGCATCCTTCCGCGAGTAGCGGCATCACCGCGTCCAGACCGGCGATATCGGTTTTGTAATCGCCGTCCATAAAACCGACGCAGTTCCCCTGCGCTTCGCCCACGCCGTGACGGATCGAATAACCCTTGCCGCGATTCCGGCCATTCTCCAGGCAGCGGATCAGCGGCTCGGCTTCCCTCTGGGAGGCGTAATCCCGCACCCGCTCCACAGTGGCGTCGCCGCTGCCGTCATCGACTATCAGCAGTTCGCAACTCCACGGGCGCTGCGCGAGAAACGTCGTCGTCCTCTCGAGGGTGATGAGGATGCGTTTCTCTTCGTTGTAGGCGGGAATGATTATGCTCACATCCATGGGAAGAACCAATATATTTCCCCCGCTCCCCCGGGTCAACGCCGGCCGTTACCGGACTCTCATATTCCGCCCGGCGCAACGTATGTTCTGTTGTGGCATTCTCTTCCCAGAGCGACCTTCAAACTCGGAGACTTCCTATAATTTCAATAACTTGACACGCCCGCCTCTCCCCCTATATTGCGATTGTTTACATCGCCCGGGTGCCGACCGGCACCCCCTTCTCTACAGCGGCCTCTAAACCCCTCCAAAAATATGACCACGGTTACTGTTGACGCCGATATTTTGCTCGCAACTTGCTCCGGCATCCTCCAGCGCCAGAAGGTGCCCGCCGCCGATGCCGAGTTCGTTGCCCGGACCCTGGTCGATGCCGACCTGCGCGGCATCCATAGCCACGGCGTCCTGCGCTTGGCCCGCTATGTCCGCGAACTCCGTTCCGGCATCACCAACCCACAACCGCAGATCCGCACCCTCGACGAAGGCCCATCCTATGCCCGAATCGACGGCGACGGAGGCATGGGCCCCCTCGTTGGCCGACATGCTATGAATGCCTGCATCGCCAAAGGGGAACAGACCGGAACCGCCACGGTGACCGCCTGCCGTTCCCGCCACTTCGGCACCGCCGGCTTCTACTCCCTCATGGCAAGGGATCGGGACCTGATCGGCCTCACCCTGACCGTGGCCAGCCCGCGTCTGGCCCCGACCGGCGGTACCCAGCCGCTCTTTGGCAACAATCCGATCGCCATGTCCGCTCCCGGTGATCAGGAATTCCCCCTGCTCATCGATTTTGCCGTGGGCCGCACCGGTGCCGGACGCCTGGAACTGGCAGCTGCCAATGGCGAAACCATTCCCGAAGGCCTTGCCCGGGATCTCGACGGTAGCCCGACGACTGATCCCAACGTGGGGTTAAAGGGAAGCATCGTGCCGATCGGCGAGCACAAGGGATACGGCATGACCCTGCTCATAGAGATCCTCGCCGGCCTGCTGAGCGGCGCCCCCTACTTCGGCGTCGAACGGGAGCAGGTCCCCGAGCATATGCGCGAAAGAGGCATCGGCCATTTCTTTATGGTCATCGATCCGGCCCGTTTTATGCCTCTGGCACAGTTCAAGGCAGCCGTAGCCAGCATGGTCGAGGGAATCAAATCCTCTCCCAAAGCCGGGGGGGGCGACGAAATTCTGGCCCCCGGCGAACTGGAAGATAGGCGCTACCAGGAGCGCAGCCGCAATGGCCTACCCATGGCCGCTTCTACGATTGAAACGATTCGCATCCTCGCCGCAGAATGCGACGTGGACTTCTCCATGTGAGGTTGGGACAATGACCGAGGAGACCATTTTCAGCAAGATCATCCGCCGGGAGATCCCCGCTGACATCGTCTACGAGGACGAACTCTGTCTGGCCTTTCGGGACATCAATCCCCAGGCCCCGGTTCACATCCTCATCATTCCCAAAAAGCCTATCGTCGGTCTGCAGACGGCCGGGGACGAAGACCAGCAGTTGCTGGGCCACCTGCTTCTCGCCAGTCATCGGATTGCCGCGGAGCAGGGAATTGGCGACAGTGGCTACCGCTGCACCGTTAACGCCGGTGCGGATGCCGGCCAGGAGGTCCAGCACCTCCATATCCACCTTCTCGGAGGGCGTGGCTTCAGCTGGCCTCCAGGTTGAAATCGGAGTGTACGCAAAAAAGGCGACCTATTCAGGTCGCCTTTTCAAAAAACAATCTCTTCCCGTCTCGGGAACTCAGCTCTTGACGATGGTTAGATAGCCGTTTACGCCGCCAGGGATCGCCCCTTTGACGAAGAGCAGATGGCGCTCGGGATCGACGCGAACGATCGCCAATCCCTTGACCGAGACCTTGGCATTTCCCATTTGACCGGGCATCTTCTTGCCCTTCCAGACCTTGCCCGGAGTGGTCCCCTGACCGATAGAACCACCGTGACGCACCCGGTTGGGAGTTCCGTGCGTGGCGCCATGGCCGCTGAAATGGTAGCGTTTGACCACCCCGGCGAACCCCTTACCCTTGGAGCGCCCCGTAACCTTGACCATGTCGCCCACTTCAAACTGGGTGACATCGAGGACCTGCCCGACTTCGAACTCACCGGTGTCGCCGCGCATCTCCTGGAGCACCCGGTGCGGTTTGACCCCCGCTTTGGCGAACTGTCCAGACCGCGGTTTGTTCGCCTTGCGCTCCGGAATTTCGTCAAAAGCCAGTTGCAGCGCCGCGTATCCGTCGGTCTTCTCACTCTTGACCTGGACGATCGGACAGGGGCCGACCTCCACTACCGTTACCGGGATCAACTTCTCTTTTTCGTCGAAAATCTGAGTCATCCCGAGTTTCTTGCCGATGAGACCAACCATAAGACCAACTCCTTCAGTTCATTGCTTGCGTATACTGATACAAAAGTTAAAAGTTAGGTAAAACTCACCCGTTCGGCAAGAGCCGACCTTTTCCAAATACTGCAGAGTGTCCGCCCTATGGCCCAAATAACCGTGATCCGCGGGGGAGCGATCGGCGATTTCGTCCTTACTCTCCCGGCCATCGATGCCCTACGCGCCGCTTTTCCCCACCTCCCCCTCCATCTGATAGGCCACCCGCCCACCGTGCGTCTGGCCCGCCCGGACCGAATTCTCGACCACGACAGCCGCCTGCTGACTCCCCTCCACACCCCTGGAACCGATATTCCACCGGCAACCGCTACCCTCTTCGCAGATATCCATCTGCTGCTGGCCTATGCGACGGATCCGGACAACATTCTGAGCACCCACCTCCGATCCCTCGTTCCCGGCCCGGTCCTGGTACACGACCCGCGTCCTCCCGAAGGGACTATCGAGCATATCACAGACCATCTGCTGCGCCCGCTGCGCCGGCACGGCATCCACATCCCAAACCCATCCCCCCATATCCACCTCCATCCCGAGGATTGCGTCTACGCCGAAACCTGCTGGCAGCAACGCAAATTAAACTCCCCCAACGTCGTTTTTCACCCGGGCAGCGGGGGCCGCCACAAGTGCTGGCCCCTGGAACGCTTTCTCGAATTGGCCGAGGAACTGCAGCAACGTCGCATCCAGATTCTCTTCCTCTGGGGACCGGTCGAAGAAGATCGGTTGGGGCGACTTCCCGATCCTCTGCATCCTCTGCATCCCCCCGGACTGCTGGATCTGGCGGGTCTTCTCGCCCGGGCCGACCTGTTCGTCGGCAACGACTCCGGACCGAGCCACATCGCCGCAGCCGTAGGCACTCCAACCCTCACCCTCTTCGGCCCGACCGACCCCCGCCTCTGGTCTCCACGCAGTTCCCGAGCCCGTATCTTGCGGGCTCCGCACAGTCAACTATCTGCTCTGGACGTGGATTTGGTGTTGGCAGCCGTTCTCGCCGCTCTCGATGTCAAGTGAATTTTGCGGAATTTCCATCGCCCCGCTCTCGCCTCTACAGGCGGGCACGACAGATCCAGATACTGAGGCTGGGAAACAGATCTCCCGATGTTGGCGAGGTTTCCTGGGGCAAATATCGCCGCACAAAAAAATAAGAGAACCCTCTTATAGATGTTATGGTGTGCGGTTGATTTACTTATGAAAGAAGCTTTTCAACCATCTCGATAAATTCTTGTTGATCGACCGGCTTGGGAAGGTAACCCTCCGGAGGGGGCACCTGACGGCGATTGGAGATGAATTGTTCAAAATCTTCCGATAAGCCGGTAATGATGATGATGGGGATTCCCTTGTATTCTTCGCTTTCTTTCATATCGCGATAAAACCGCACCCCACTTTTTTCCGGCATACTGATGTCGAGGGTGATCAGGTCGGGACGCTGATTTTTGACCTTCTCCAAAGCTTCCTGTCCATTTTCAGCCATGGCCGTTTTGTGGCCGGCATCTTCGAGCATAGTGGTGAAGAAGGTCCGCACATCGGGCTCATCATCAATGACGAGTATCCTCTTCGGGTCGGCCATAATATCTCCTTTTTGATATCTTCCACAACTCGATCTGTCGGGCTGTATCCAGACTATAATGCACTATTCAGTGTTCTGTCAAAAAAAATCGACAAAATTCCGATCGAGATCTTACAGCAAATTCAGACATTTGCGTAAATCTCCCTATCCAAAATTAGTCCTGACAGACTATTCTGTTCCCTTGAACAAGCCCGTTGACAGATAGCGTTCTCCTGAATCGGGCAAAATCACCAGAATAGTTTTATCGCGGAATTCCGATTCTTGCACTAGGCGCAAAGCCACCGCAACGGCAGCCCCGCTGGAGATACCGCAGGTTATCCCCTCTTCATAGGCCATCCGTTGAGCATAGTCGAAAGCCTCTTCATCTCCAACCGTTTCCACCCGGTCGACCATCTCCAGGTCCAATGTATCGGGGATGAATCCGGCGCCGATCCCCTGTATGGCGTGGCTCGATGGTTTGATTTCCTGCCCGGTCAGAGTTTGGGAAATAACCGGACTGGCGGCTGGTTCGACCGCCACGCTCACAATCGATTTGTTGCGGATCTTCTTAAAATACCGCGAAATGCCCGTTATAGTCCCACCCGTCCCCACACCGCTCACCAGGACATCGACATCTCCATCCGTATCCTCCCAGATCTCCGGCCCTGTGGTCTTTTCGTGTATGGCCGGGTTGGCTGGATTCTTGAATTGCTGGGGGATGAATGTATGTTTGGGGTTTGAGGCCGCAAGTTCCTCAGCCCGTTGAATCGCCCCACGCATTCCCTGAGCGCCCGGTGTAAGCTCAAGCCTTGCCCCGAATGTTGCCAGCATACGGCGACGCTCAATGCTCATAGTATCGGGCATGGTTAAGGTCAGGGGATAGCCGCGGGCCGCACAAACATACGCCAGGGCAATACCCGTATTGCCGCTGGTGGGCTCGATGATCTTGGTACCGGGACGAATCAGCCCTTTTTCCTCGGCATCCCATATCATGGACGCTCCAATCCGACACTTCACCGAATACGCAGGGTTCCGGCCTTCAATTTTCACCAGGATGTTGGCACAGAAACATCCTGCAATCTTGTTCAATTTTACCAGTGGGGTATGACCAATTGAATCGGCGATATCCTGAAAAATTCGCATTAAACCTCTCCAAGAATTCCCGGTGATCTGCAGGAAGATTGAATCGGGCTTGCCGTTCACAGGTGAGCCGGCAGAAAACCCATGTTAACTACGGGTTATGGCTCTTCACACAGAAGACTAAAGATTTTTGTGTCGTCTACCAGATGATCCCGGACGAGTGGATCTTAAGCTCTCAATGTGAAGCGCTATAGTTTCTCAAAAACAGGGAGCTATTTTCGCCCCGTCCGCACGGGTTAACTGCGATCAATGCGCCTGTTTTCTAAGTATTCTTACTATAAAACGAGTTCCTTTATCAACTTCAGATTCCACCTCAATACTGCCTGAGTGAGCTTGAGCAATATTGTTGGCAATGAACAGTCCCAAACCAGTACCCTCTGTTCCCTTGGACGAGAAGAAGAGGCTGAACACCTTTTCGCGGGTTTCCCGATCCATCCCGATCCCATTGTCATCAACCTCGAATTGAATGTGTTCCGGCTCACCCTTCATCCGGAGAGCCACCTGGTGCTCGGTCTTTTTCTTGTCTACTCGACAGGCATCCAGGGCGTTTTCCATCAGGTTGATGAGTAGGGAGCGCATCCCCCTCGGATCCACGCTGAAATCCCCAGCGCTACTGTCAAAATCGGATTTTAAGACGATATCGTTTTCACTGGCTCTGGATTCGACGACACCCAAAACCTCCTGACCCAGTTCAACGGCCGATATAGTCTCATAGTTCGGCTCGCGCTCCTTGGCATAATAGAGAATATTCAGCACTGAGCTGCGAATACGCTCCACATTGCGCGTCACCATCTCCCAGCCCTGCTTGATGCGCTGGGTATTGTCCTTCTCCAGACCCGAATTGACCAGATACATGCCGCCATCCAGACCGGTGAGCAGTCCCTTAATTCCGTGGGAGATGGTGCTCACCAATATGCCCGTCGATTCGAGTTGGCTCTGGAGTTGCCGGATCAACGTGATGTTGGTGCTCATCTCCATAACCGCCTGGATCTCGCCGGCGGCATTGTAGAGCGGAGCGGAATAGACCAGCGTGTTTATCTGTTCTCCGGTCCTGGAGGTGACCACTTCTTCGCTGTGATGCACCTGACCGTCGTTGAAGGTCTGCATAACCGAACAGGGAACGCACTCTTCTTCGCGGTGCTTGTAAACCTGGTGGCATTTGCAACCGAGGTAGTCCCCGAAATCCTCCCGAAACCGGCGATTGGCTTCGATCAGATTCAACTCCCTGTCTTGAATGGTGATATAGCACGGAACTTCTTCGAAAAGCAGGCGATACCGCTCCTGGCTCTGTTTTACCTGCTCCTGGAGAAGTTTGATATCCGTGATGTCGGTAGACATCTCCATTACCGACGTAATCTCGCCGTTCTCATCGCGGACCGGCGTGGTATACGTAATGACGGATATATCCTTGCCATCCAGGCAGGTGACGCTCTCCTGACTGCTGTGGCTCTGTCCGTCGCGGAAGGTCTTTTCCACGGGACATATCTCGCACTTTTCCGAACGGTGCTTGTAAACCTGATAACAGTGGCGACCGTGGAAATCCCCGAAATCCTCCTTGAAACGGTTGTTTGCCTCTGTGATCTTGAAATCCCGGTCCTGGACGGTGAGGTAGCCGGGTGTCTCATCAAAGAGGTGATGATAGTGGTCTTCCATCATTTGCCCCCCTTCCGCGAGTGGCAACTATGGATCCTTGCGTTTCATACCCCCTCTTGAAATTGCCGGCGAGCTCCGATTCCGCTCGCATGCGAAATCGGAGCTCGTGCATACGAAACGCTCAGCAGCATGCCGCTGAGAGTTCGCAGAGGGGGCTTCCTGGTTTATTCCAGGCGGAGCTCCTCTCATTTCTATATATAAAAACTATTCATCACGCCGACAGCTCAAAAATCATACGGACATTGCGCAGGAGCGTGTCCTCTGTAATCGGCTTGTCCAAATACCCATCCGGCCTCTTGATATCCGGATTGTAAATCAACTCCCTGAGCTCCGGCCTGCCGGTGATGATGCAAACCGGGATGTCGGCCAACTCGCCATCGTCGCGCATATCTCGATAGGCCTTGACCCCGTCTGTGCCCGGCATGGAGAGGTCGAGGGTCACCAGGTCTGGTTTTTCCTTGCGCGCCAATTCCAACCCCTCCTTTCCATCGAAGGCGGTCAGCACCGTGGCCCCGTTGTCCTCCAGGACTGTGGAAAGGAAGATGCACACATCCGGTTCGTCGTCGACCACGAGGATCTTTTGCCCCTGGAGACTGAGCTCTGCTGCCACCACTTCGGGAACCTCGGGAATCTCCACCTGTTTTTCCAGAACCAGGGCACTCTCGACCAGATCCACCAGCTGGCGCACCTCGCAGTCGAGCTTGTAGTGCTTGATGAGATCGTTGAGGGCATCGACGCAGTTGTGGCACGAAGTGACGACGATCTTAGCCCCGGTAGCCGCGATCTGATCCGCCTTGACTTTGGCGGATGCGAGACGGTTCGGCGTGTATTCCGACATGGACATGGCACCACCGCCGCCGGTGCAGCAATAGTTTTCGGCGCGGTTGGGATACATTTCGCGAAATTCGGTGGTCACCAGGTTCAGAAGCTCCCGCGGTTCCTCGTAAAACCCGCAGCTTCGAGCGTTGTTGCACGAATCGTGGAACGTGACGGGAAGGGAATTTTTGGTCTTATCGACCTTGATACGGCCTTCGTTGATATAGCGCAGCATGGTGATTACTGAGCTCTCCATGACGAAATCCTGATCGGTCTGCGACCAGTTCGGCCCTTCACACCGAGTGGACCGGTATCCGTGGCCACACTCGGAAATGACCATGAGTTTTCCCCGCAGCGCCTTGTGATTTTCCGCCAGGTGCGTGTAGGTGGCCCCACCCAGGGCGTCATCGCCGGAGAAAAGCCCGAAGTTGGTTTGATCCCAGCCCCAGGAGGGCATAGTCCAGTTTTCTCCGGCCGCGTAAAAAATCGCGGCCGCCTTGGAGATGGTACGGGGATCGTACTTCACCTCTCTGGGATTGATGGAATAGACCACATCCGCATCCTCTTTATCGAGGGGAATGGCTGCGGCTTCGTCACCCATCTCGTCGACCAATTCCTCGGAGAGCCATTCGATGGTATCGATATAATCTTCTTTCAGGACCCCCATCTGATTTCCGAGCTCCCAGCTGTCCTTGCTCACCACCCGGACCCCCTCGGGCATCACGCCGACTCGGGTCAACAGACCTCGGGTAATCCGATTGAGAGTCGCAGTATCCACACCCATGGGACAATTGAAAGTGCAGCGACGGCAGTTGGTACAGGTGCCAAAAGCGATATCCTTGAGCTCCTCCAGATCCTCGTCGGTGACCGGCGGATCCGCCTTTACCCACCAGGGAAAGACACGACCGGTCCAGTCGTAATACCGCTTGAAAATTTTGCGCAACTGATCCGCCTTGTACGAGGGCGTCAGCTTGGGATCATCCGGATTGCTCAAAACGTAATGGCAGGACTCGTTGCACATACCGCAGTGCACACAGCCGACCAGTGATCCCACCACCTGGCGAGACAGCTTGGGGCCCAACAGCTCGACCATCTTTTCAACTTTATACGATTTCTTCTCGTCGCCCATGATCTTCTCCTTTATACCTGTGCTCTCGCCGCCGGCATGCTTCCGCGATGTCCCAGAGTCTTGCCAATGTAGTACCGCGTAAAGGGGTAATAGAGATAGTGGGATATCTTTGAGAACGGCACGTAAACCAGGAAGAAACTGGTGGCGAACAGATAGGCCACCAGAAAGATTTCACCCTCCACTATACCCACCATGGAAGCGACTGCCGGAACCCCCAGGGCGAACCAGACGGTCAGGGTAAAGAGAGCAAAATAATCGTCCGGCGAGCTGATCAGACGCAACACCGAGCTGATGAAACGGCGAAAAATGCGGATGATCGAGACCAGCAAGGCGCCGCCGATCATGGCCATGAATGCATAAGCGACCACTGGAATCTCAAAAAGCGGAGGATAAAAGGAGTTTACAAAAGCGAAGAATATCCCCGCCGCCACGCCAAGATGGAAGATTACAAAAGACAGGTAGAAGAGGAGATTCTTGCGCGTGCTCTCCATAGCCCAGGGCATGACCACATTCATCATGGAATACACCGCCGGAGAGATAGACGTATCCCCAAAGCGCTCACCCGGCATCTGGCGATCCCGCCCCGCCTTGAAGCGGAGCAGCCAGAACAAGCGAATGGAGTAAACCAGAATCATCACCCCAAAAGCGGCAAAGTGAACCATCTCCGCAGTGTGGAGCAGGCTCCCCATTTGTGTCTGTTCCATCTCATGCACCTCCTTCGAGCTTGGACTTGAGGGGGGTAAACTCCCGCGTATCCAGAGCCACGAAGAACACTTCTTCGAGGCTCGTTTCTCCTTGCAAATGCTCTTCCACGGTGTCGAGCATCACATTGGCACATAGATCCAGAGGCACCTGATAGAGACCGGTGCCGACCGGTGGAAAGGCGAGCTTGGAAACGCCCTTCTCCTCGGCTTGCTTCAGGGCCGCCTGAGTCGCCCGTTGGAGCTTTCCCTCCGTGTCGGGCTCGTGGAATTTGGGGCCATTCAGGTGAATGATGTACTCGGCTTTCAAGTTCCCGGCCGAAGTAGTGACCGCCTCCCCAGTAGGCACGTTCCCGATGGCATCCAGCTCCTGCTGGATGCCCGGCCCACCCCGCTGGGCGATGGCTCCGCCATAGCCAGAGCCGAGTTTTGCATCGGGAGTGATATCGAAGACGAACGCCTCGACTTCGATATCGGTGATATCGTCGACGATGAGCCGGATCAGCTTGTCCCCTATCTTCTTTTCTACCATGGCAGTCCTCCTGGACCAGACCATATTCGAAGTATGGTCAGCGTTAGAAATCTGCACTCCTCAATCGTCTATTCCAAAATCGATCTGGGTCATCAGCCCCCTAGCCACTTCCCTGGGTGACAGGGGATAATTCTTCGTTGGGCACATTCCCCGCCGCCAGATCAGCCAGAGAGAAATCGTTCAAGACCTCGGTGATTCGCTCGTTTATGCGCTTGTAGATCAAACGACAATCACAGTAATCGACCTTGATGCACGTTTCCGGCACGAGAACACAATCCACGATATTGACAGGCCCGATGGTCGCTTCTACGATCTGGCCGATTCTTATTTTTTCCGGGGACTTGGTCAAGATATACCCACCCCCCTTTCCACTGATTCCAGTGATGAGAGAGGCTTTTTTCAAATCGATGGCAAGCTGTTCCAGATACCTCCGTGGGAGGTCGGAGGATTTGGCGACCTGACTCAGGCTCACCTTCTCACCGCCGTTCGTCTTTTTGGCGATCTCGACCATCATTCTCAGTGCATATCGCGCCCGTGTTGAAAGCTTCATGATCTCCCTAAAGTGGATGTGTCCAACTCTACAACTCTTATATTCCTACTAATCTAATCGGAATATAGTGAAAAAAAAATGAGCCATCAACCAACAATTTTGGAAAAAATCAATCGGTTAGTTTTTAAATCCAAAATCCTCCTCCTCGACCGTTTTCGGACTGGAGATAGTTCATGCGATGGGTACTTTGTCTGCACTGCGATGAGTTGATTGAACAACATTGTGAACCGGAATTTGGTCGATCGCAACAGGGCCAGATCACTGCTGAATTGCCTTTAGCTGCGGGGTTCACTGGCGCTCCGTACCAGCTTTCCCCGCCAGCTTCAAGACATCTTCATGCACACCTCTCGACAACGCTGGAACCGATTCTTGCCGCCGATCGGCGCAGGATCGACCTGAAAAAGTCCATATCCCTATTAACCGTAGGGATACATTCCCTTCTTGATCGCCTCGAGTTTGTCCAAAACCTCGTTGTGCTTGTCCTCATCGATCATCAGATAGTTCAGCAGGTATTCCTGCACCATCATCTTTTTCCCCTTCATCGTCTCCAGCGTCTCCTTCGCGATCTTGACCGTTTCCTTCTCGAGCTGGATATGGGTCTCGATTTTCCCCCAAACCTCCGCCAGTTCATCCGGATTCAAGTTGACCGTTTTGGATTCCAGGCTGTCCACTATGAATTCCTGCACGCGATAGTGCATCTGAGAGTCGCGCTGAATAATCTCCATGATCAATCGCACAATCGGATTTTCCGTCTTCTCGATAATCTGTCCCGTAGAGGAGACGGACGCATTCTCGATCTTCTGCCAACGCTTCATGTTGGCTACGATCTTCTCCTGGATCTCCTTTGTCGACCTCTTCGCCATCTTCTGCTACTCCTTCCCGGGGTCTATGCCCTTGGTGATTGACAATTGCCGCTATCGAACAGGATCCGACAGCAACAGGAAAAAGATTTGATTCACCAGCACTGTAAATAGCCACATTCCCGAACCGCTTTACTCGCTGGAACTCAATACCTGTATGCTCGCATCTTTGGGTAATGCAAGACCAGCGGCTACTTCAACAGCTTTCAATATTCCCGCCGGCACGGGACACGCCGGATGAGGCAGGTGTTTGGCAAACATTTTCAAGGTAAGCGGCCCTTCTCCGTGGAAACCGATCTCCACCATGGGGTCGACCTGCGCCAGTTCTTTGGCCATAGCCCGAACAGGTTCACATTCGCAAGTTATTTCAAGCGCACACATCTCCCCTTCCATTTCGGCGACTACCTCCGCCAAAAAGCCGCATATACCGGGGTCGATTATTGCCTTTGCCATGATTTCCGCCTCCATAAAAGGTGTATGCTGAGGACTCTATGTGCTCGGACCTGAAGATCCGATATTGGTCAGGAAGCTGAGCTGCTCGAGTTCGGCGGCGACGTCGATGTTGAGAACAGTGACGTCCGGCGGCGAGTTGAGCCGGGTGGGGGCGAAGTTGAGAATGCCACGGACACCGACGGCGATGAGTTGATCGGCGACCCTCTGTGCGGCGGGGGCCGGAACGGCGACGATGGCCAGGCGCGCAGCGTGCTGGCTGGCTGTCTGGGGCAGCTCGGTCATCGGCTGAACTGAAAGCTGACCGACACTTCCCCCGATCTTTTGCGGATCGTCGTCGAACACCGCCACCAGTTCGAAGCCCCTGGCTCGGAAACCCTGGTAGGTGGTAACCGCTTTGCCGAGGTTACCGGCCCCGACCAGCAGGATGTGGGAGACGCGATCGGTGCCAAAGATGCTGCGCAGGCGATGGATGAGCGGCATCACTTCGTAGCCGACGCCAGGGCGACCAAACTGCCCAAAATAGGCCAGATCCTTGCGAACCTGTGCGTCGGTGAGTCCGAGCGACTGGGCGAGTTTGCGGCTGGAAACGGTCGCGACCCGATCGGCCTCGAGCGCTTCGAGCTGGCGCAGATAGAGGCTGAGCCTGCGGACCGCGGAGTTGGGCACCTGGGATAGCTGGGGACTCATTTTTCAGTCTCGCTGGGTTGAATTGGGATCCGCCAACAAGTCCATGTACGTCGAGTAAATATACCTTAAGCACGAATAAGCCCCGGCAGGCGTTGCATCACCTTCTTTAGAGGGCATTGTTGGATATCTTCATCCTCAACGAAGGCATGTGCATCCTCAAAAACCTCTTCGCCTGCCGATGACACGACTCGCGACAAAGGAAAAAGGCTTCGCAACATGACATTACTACACTCAAACCGTGACCGAATCCACGTCTTGGAGCAGGATTCGCGTCATCTCCTCGAGCGCCGCATCCTCCTGCCCCTGACGGATGAGAGTGAGAATCTCGGAGCTGAGCACAATACCGGTTCTCTCGGTGATGATCCCGGGGGACAGGCCGAGCCGGAGAAGATCTGGACGAATGTCGGAAAGCATGCGTGTGAGCACCGCCCACTCGGAACCGAATTCGTTCTCGAGGCGACGCCTTAAGGCAGCGGACAGACCGGGACTGCGGGCGTTTGTGGACACGCTGACCACGAGAGAGCCCCGAATCACGCACGCCGGCAGGGTGAAGTCGCAGGCGATCGGGTCATCGGCCACGTTGACCAGAATCCCGCGACGCCTCGCCTCGTCGGCCACCTGGCGATTCGTGGGCGTGTGGTCGGTAGCGGCGAAAACCAGGGCCACATCGTCTATATCGTCCGGATCAAACCCCCGGGCCACGTGCTCAATCGCGCCCCGGTCCCGCAGTTCCCCGAGCTTCGACGACAGCTCGGGGCTGACGATTCGGATCCGCGCCCCGGCCTGCAGCAAGCGCTCGACGCGTCGCTGTGCCACCCCTCCACCGCCCACGAGGAGCACGCGGCTCCCCTCGAGCGCCAGATGGATCGGATACAGCATGGAACTGCCGGGGGTACGGCCCGAATGAAAACCTGGCTGCGCTCCCTGTTCTTGCTTGAGATCCCGGTGCACCTGTTCGAGATGCTCATGGATTCCAACCACATTCCCGACCAGAAGCACGGCAGGTGGTTCGATCTCCTCCTCCTGGCTGCGGGATGCGATTTCAGCCAGCGGTGCGAACAGGACCCGTTCCCCCGGCCAGTAGGCCTTCTGAACCAGTGCGGCCGGGGTTTCCGGCGGCTTGCCGTGTTCGATCAGGAGAGACGCGATCCGTTCGAGATTTTTGACCCCCATCAGAACAGCCAGTGTGTCGATCCGGGCGAGGGCGGCCCAATCGTGCTTCGTCCCCTGTTCCGTGTCGTCCCGCTCGTGACCGGTAACCACGCAGTACGACGACGACAAGTCCCGGTGCGTGACCGGGATGCCTGCTGCAGCTGGAGCTCCCAGAGCTGAAGTCACACCTGGGATGAACTCAAAGGAGATTCCCCTGTCCGCGAGATACTCCGCCTCCTCCCCACCCCGCGAGAAGAGGAGCGAGTCCCCCCCCTTTAGGCGCACGACCATATTGCCGGCCATCGCCTTGCGGGCCAGGACGTCGTTGATCTCGGGCTGCCGGGAATCGTGGCGCCCCGGAGCCTTGCCCATGTAGATCCTCTCGGCGTCCTTCCGGGCGTGGGCAACGCACTCCTCTTGAACTAAGCGGTCGTATACGATCACGTCCGCCTCCCCGATTAGCCGATAGGCCTTCACCGTGAGCAGGTCTGGGGGTCCAGGTCCCGCCCCTACGAGATACACCTTACCACTCTTCATCGCTCAATCCCTTGGGACCTTTCGGGCCCCTTCCCCTGTTCCATTCTCGTGTCGAACAACATCTTGGCAAATCCTATCGCGTCGCATGACATGAAGCCGCTCCGGCAGTCATCGCCGCCTTGAAACGGCCCGCCGCGCGGACGATACCCGGAGCCCAAGCCTCTACTCCCAAGGCATGTACGTGCGTGTAGACTGCCAGCACGTTGTGACGGCACAGACCATCCTTTTCTCCATCGAACCCATGCCCACGTCGCACGCGGAAGGCGAAGGTCAGGTCATCCGCAGTGGCCGACTGCATATAAGTATAGTGAAACTCGTGCCCGCGCAGCCTACTCCCGACGGGCAAGAACGGATTTTCTCCGACCGTTTCAAGCTCTGCATACCCGTGCCCCTGGGGTTTGGCTCCGAAGGCAAAGACCGCCGGCAAGGCACCGGTCATGGTGTATTCCTTCTGCTCGAACAGGAGTTTCTCCCCGAGGTAGACCGCCCCACCGCACTCGGCGTAGACGGGTAACCCCCTGTCGATCAATCGACGCAGCGAACCGAGGAACACCGTGTTCTGCGATAGAGTTGGGGCCAGCGTCTCGGGGAAGCCGCCGCCGATATACAGGGCGTCCACTTCCCCTACCTCCGGGTCTCGCAATGGGGAAATTTCAACCAGACGAGCGCCTTCCCGGATCAGCGCCTCCAGGTTCTCAGGATAATAGAATTGAAAAGCCGCGTCGCGAAACACGCCGATGCGGACCGATTCCGAGTTCGAAGCGTTCCCAGTCGACAGCTGGCGGCCGGCGCGTTCGATCGCTGGAGCCTGACGGGCCAGATCCTCAATCGCCTCCAGATCCAGGTGCCGCTCTGCCAGATCCCCGGCTTGCCGGATAGCCTCGGGCAGTTGCTCGTGCTCTTGGGGCGGAACCAGACCCAGGTGTCGTTCCGGAAAGGGCAATCCAGGAGCCTTGGGCAGGGCGCCCAGCACCGGCAGTCCGCAGTGTTTCTCAATCGCCTCGCGCAGCACCGACACGTGCCGGGCACCCGCCGTCCGGTTCAGGACGACTCCGCGGATGGGGACCTGCGGATCGAACTGCTGGCAACCCAGAACGATCGCGGCAATCGTACACGTCGACTTGGTGCAATCGACGACGAGAACGACCGGGGCATTGAGTAACTTGGCCAGCTCGGCCGTGCTGTAGGAACCCTGGGCATCGACGCCGTCGAACAACCCCCGGTTGCCCTCGATGACGGCCACGTCGGCTTCCCCGCAGGAATCGACAAACGATTGCTCGATGGTCTGCGGCGACATGAGGAACAGATCGAGATTGCGGCAGTCCCTCTCGGCGGCCATAGACAGCCAGGACGCGTCTATGTAGTCCGGCCCCTTCTTGAACGGTGCCAGGTGCTGGCCGCCCTTTCGCCAGGCGGCCAGCAATCCCAGAGACACCAGGGTTTTTCCACTACCCCCGCTCAGACCGGCAATGAGGATTCGCGGGGTGCCCATCCTTTATACCATGTCGATAAAGCCGCAGGGACACTCCTCGGAGCACTTTTTGCACCCCGTGCAATTCTCCATCTTGAAGGAAAAGAGCTCGGTCTTATCCATCGGCTTGACGACCGCCTGATCCTGGCAGAACAGCCAGCACTTTTCGCAGTGGAAGCACAGCCCGCAGCTCATGCAGCGCTGCGATTCGGCGAGAATCTGCTCCTGCGAAAATCCCTGGTTCACCTCCACATCCACCGAATTCAGGCGCTCCTCAACGCCCAGAGCGAACGCCTTCCCCCGTTCCACATTCTCGTAGTGGTCCAGGCGCATCCGATCGGGGCGGACGACCGGCATATTCTCTTCCTTGGCTTCCTCGCCCAGGAACTTGCGTTCGATCGCCTCCGCCGCCTGGCGTCCGTGGCCAACGGCCGTAGTCACTAGATCGAGCCGCGTCACATCCCCTCCTGCCCAGACGCCTTCGACCTTGGTCGCTCCCTCCCCGTCCACCTTGACCCAATCTCTTCCTTCGATCAGCGATTCAAAACCGCTGAAATCCGGTTCCTGACTGATGGCTGAGATGATCGCACTGGCCGGAATATCGAACTCCGATCCTTCAATCGGAACCGGCCGACGGCGCCCCGATGCGTCCGGCTCACCCAACTCCATGCGGACGCAGTTCATGGCGGTGACCAGTTCCCCCTCGCGCTTGAAGCCGACGGGAGCGGCCAAAAACTCGATCTGAATCCCCTCCTCCATGGCCTCTTCGATCTCCAGGCGGACGGCCGGCATCTCCTCGAGTGTCCTCCGATAGAGAATGGTCACGTTGGCCCCGAGCCGCTGGCAAATCCGGGCCGCGTCGATGGCCGTATCTCCACCCCCGACCACGATGACCACCACGTCTTTGCCCACATCGAGCTGTTCTCCGTGGTGGAAGCGACTGAGAAAATCGACCCCTGAGAAGACATTGGGGGCATCTTCCCCCTCAACTCCGAGCGTGCTCCCCTGCTGGGCGCCGAGAGCCACGTACACCGCATCGTGGGACTGCTTGAGCTCATCGAGGCTGACGTCCTTACCGACCTTGACGCCGTATTTTATCTCAACGCCGGTATCGACGATTTTCTGAATCTCGGCATCGAGCGTCCCCTCCGGCAAGCGATAGCCGGGGATTCCCCAGCGCAGCATCCCACCCGCCGCCTCGGTCGACTCCATAACCGTCACCCCATAACCTCGACGCGCCAGTTGATAGGCACATGACAAACCGCTGGGACCAGCGCCGATCACGGCGACTTTTTGAGGCTTCTTCTCCTCGCTGAGAATTTTGAGCTTGAGGTCCTTCTCGAGACCGAAATCGCCGATGGCCCGTTCGATCTTATTGATGTTGACCGATCCCTCGAGCTCTTTCCTGTTGCATTCAGTCTCGCATGGGGCCGGACAGACCCGCCCGCAGACCGCCGGGAACGGGCTGGTGTCGGTGTAGATCTCCCAGGCGTCCTGGTAGGCCTGATCGATGGATTTTCCCAGACTCTCGGCATGGGCGATGGCTGTCACGAACTCGCGAATGTGGTTGCCGCTGGGGCAAGTGTCGCGACAGGGCGGCATCTTCTCGACATTTCTCGGTCGCAGAGGCGACTGCTCGCGCGAGGTTCCACTGGAAAACGCTCCCCCCGAAAGCCCCCTCTTCTTCTTTTTTTTCTTCACAGCCATTAGTCACCTCACAGCAGACGGGTTGGAACTACCAAAGCACGCGACAAACGCCCCGCTCGGGATCGCCGCACCGAACCAACCACAGGTTATTATTTTTTAATATTTTACGCTCTTATATCTTCAAACGAATCACCCATTACTCCGCAGTCTGCAATTCAATCGAACCGCCATAGAACCGACCCGCTTGGTCAGGGAACCCGCCGCAGCGTGCGGCAAGGGATCCCATGACCAAGCGGATTCCGGTCGGCCAACGGAGCTACTAAGTGTTCTGGGCAGCCCCCTCCTCGTGCGGAACTTCGATAAAGCTTCCGCCGAAGTAGGTGTACACGCAGCGCCCGGAATCCATGAGCGTGCGAATGGCTGCTTTGCACAGCTTCTTGTCGCAACCTTCAGAGCCGAATTTTTCGATCATGGCCTTGGTCAAATCGCCAGCCTTGAACTTCTTCTTGCCCTGGTATTCGCTCACCATATCGAACATGGCATCTGCGACTGCTTCAGGTGTAACAGCCATCGTGTGCCTCCTAGTGTCTGAGCTGTGCGGATCTCTTGTAGGTGAGTCCAGCATGCTTGAAGTCGTCGATATGTTCCTTCTCGAATTCGATGCCGGTGAGTTCGAAGAAGCGCGGCCATCCGATTCGCTCGATGAACTCGCCCATCCGCTCAAACTTGCGGGCGTTGCTGGCCCAGACCTCGACGATATTGCGAACCGCGTCGGTCACCTCCGGCCAGCGAGGCGGGTTGTTCGGAATAAAGGGGATGGCCAACTTGGAGAACATCGGCTCCGAACGGGCATTGGAGACCTTGCCACCGACCCAGATGGAAATTCCGTCGTTGAGAGGATCGTTCAGCGGCATGGCGGGGCAGACAGAGAAGCAGTTGGCGCAGAACATGCACCGCTCCTCGTCCACCTCGACGGAGGGCTGTCCGTCCACGGTGGCCGGTCGAATTGCCGCTGTCGGGCAAGAGGCGACCAGGTTGGGGATCTCGCAGACCTTGTTGAGGTTGGCGTCGTCGATCTGGGGCGGTCTGCGGTGGACGCCGAGGATGGCGATATCGGAGCAGTGGACGGCGCCGCACATGTTCAGGCAGCAGGCCAGGGCCACGCGCAACTTGCCGGGCAGCTTGCACTCGGCAAAATACTCGTGAAGGTCGTCCATGACGGCCTTGACGATACCGGAGGCGTCGGTGGCCGACGAGTGACAGTGCACCCAGCCCTGCGTGTGGACGATGTTAGAAATCGCGTTGCCAATGCCGCCGACGGAGTGGCCCACCTCTTTCAGGTCGCTGATGAGCGGCTCGATGTTGGCCTCATCGGTGAGGAGGAATTCAACGTTGTTGCGGCTGGTGAAGCGCAGGTGCCCGCCGCAGTATTTTTCGGCCAGGTCGGCGAACAGGCGGATCTTCTTGGTACCGAGCAGCCTGGGTGAACCCGCCCGCACTGTGAACAGTTTGTCGCCAGACTCGCCCACGTGCACCATCACGCCGGGTTTGAGTCGCTCGTGGTATTTCCACTTGCCGTAGTTCTCTTTGATGACCGGCGGCAGGAACTGGTTGTAGTCGGGAGGGCCTATATCGGTCTTTCTTTCTGCTGTCATCAGTGTATCTCCAGGTTACGGTCTTGTCTGTTGACGATTTTGGTCGCTATGTCCCGGGATCCGCTACGCCTCTTCCTCTTCCTCTTCCTCTTCCCCTTCTTCGAGATAATCTTCAAAGAAGATGTACGGATTTTCCCGCGGATGGGCGAGCATTTCGGGAGTGGCTTCGACCTCAATCGCCTCCAGGAAGTTGCCCATGCCAACGCGCTGGATAAACTCGCCGACGCGCTCGCGGTTCTTGCCGTGCTCTCCCCAGACGTCCCAGATCCGCTCGATCAGGTCCTTGATCTCGTCATAGGGCGGCTCGACCTTGATAAATGGAACGAGGACAGAGGCGAGCAATGCACCTTCCACGATGGGAGCCTTGGCGCCGATCAGGAGGGTTGCGCCGCGGTCGTCGCCCGGACTCAGGGCTTTGGGCATCGCATTGATGCAGTGCATGCACTTCACGCAATTAGAGTTATCGATGCTGAGGGTTTCGCCGTCCCAGTCGATGCACTTGGTCGGGCAGTTGCCGCAGACGTCTCTGTAGATGTTCAGACCCGCCTCTTCGGCCGCCTTCACTTCGGCCTGGTCGATCTTGATGTCATCCCGCCAGGTGCCGATAATGGACAGATCGGACCGGGCGATGGAGGCGACGCAGTCGTTCGGACAACCGGAGGACTTGATCTTGAACTTGTACGGAAATGCCGGCCGGTGCAACTCGTCCTGATAATACATGGTCAGTTCCTGGGTGAGCGCCAGCGTGTCGTAGCACGCCCACTCACAGCGTGCCGGCCCGACGCAGCAGCTCGGGGTCCGCATATCCGAACCAGATCCACCCAGATCGAAACCCTCATCGGCCAACTCTTTGAAAATTGGCTCCAGTTCGTCGGTGACCGTGCCCAGGAGGACCAGGTCGCCTGTGGAACCGTGCATGTTGGTCAGTCCCGAACCCCGCTTATCCCAGATATCGCATATCTTCCGGAGGGCATCAGAGGTGTAGAACCAGCCCATGGGCTGATTGACCCGCAGGGTGTGGAAATGGGCGACACCGGGAAACTCATCAGCCAGGAACGAATACCGCCCAATCACGCCCCCGCCATAGCCCATCACGCCGACGATCCCGCCGTGCTTCCAGTAGCCCGTCTTGTCGCGGTAGGACTTTTCGAGTTGTCCCAGGAGATCCCGGCACATCTCGTTGTCTTCGGCCATCGCCTTGATCTCGGTGACGAAACTGGGCCAGGGTCCCTTTTCCAGTTCGTCCAACAGCGGCGTACCGTTTTGGCCTGTTTCTGCCATTGTTGCCTCCTATCTTGCCTGGGTGAATGGCCGGTCTCTGTCGTCAGTCTGTGGGACAGAATCCGACCTGTTGTCAAACTCTTGGTTCAACATGCTTTCGATTCAAATGCCTCGTGAGCGATCTTCTTCAATGTCCACCTGAAGTAGACCGGACGGACGCGCAAGGCCCCAATTTCACAGCTCCGTCAAAACTGTCGATAACCGGACCTATCAACGGCTCTCTTCCCGCCAATGGTTCTCGGTCTTTACGCCGTCTCCAGGCGCTCCCGAATATTCAGCGCTACCTTGTAGAGCACGGTCAGCACGAAGCAGCCTATCCCGTAAACGCCGATAGTGATGGCGACCTCGTACCCCGTCGGCGCGTACTCGGTCACCTTGCCCAATGGGGATGGAATAAACCCGGTCGTGATCATGGCCAGGCCCTTCTCGATCCACATGGCGACGACCACCCCCACGCACAGGACGGCCAACAGGGATTCATTGCCGCGTATTTTAGGTATCAGCAAGCCCACCACGCAACAAATGGTCAGCAATTCGCTGGTCCACATCCAGGCCATTAGACCGGTGTGCCCATCCAACCCGACGAATAGATACTCAAAGGGATGCATGTGGTGAGGCATGCCGCTGTAGAGCCCGGTGAACAGCTCGACCAGCACGAAAAAGACGTTGATAACGAAGGCGTAGGTGACTATCGTCGCCAATTTGCCGATCGCCTCCTTGCCCGGATCGAACCGCGTGAACTTCCGCATGATCAGCGCCAGCAGGATCAGCAGAGCCGGACCGGACGCGAACGCCGAGGCCAGGAATCGCGGGGCGAGAATGGCCGTCATCCAGAACGGTCTGGCTGCCAATCCCGAGTAGAGAAAGGCTGTCACGGTGTGAATGCTGACTGCCCAGGGAATCGACAGATAGATCAGTGGACGGACCCACTTCGGAGGGGGACACTCCTTGCGTTCCGCCTCTATAGTCACCGCACCGATTACCAGATTCAGCAGCAGATAGCCGGAGAGCACCAGCACATCCCAACACATCAGCGAAGTGGAATTCGGATGCAGAATGACGTTGAGGACCCGAGTCGGCTGACCCAGATCGACGAAGACGAACAGCATGCACATCAGGACGGCCGGAACCGCCAGGCCTTCCCCCAGAATTACCATCCTGCCAAACGCCTTGTAGTTGTGCAGATAGTAGGGCAGGACAACCATAACCGCCGAGGCCGCCACCCCGACCAGGAAAGTGAGTTGGGCGATGTAGAGCCCCCAACTGACGTCCCGGCTCATTCCGGTGATGTGCAGTCCTCCGCTGTACTGGCGGCTGTAGGCCACCAACCCAATAGCGATCAGCAGCACCCAGATTCCGAGAAGGGTCCAGTACTTCCGACCTCCGCGGAACGCATTTTCCAGCATGATGTCTACCTCTCAGTCCTTGCCATTTCTGCCTGTGGACGAATCCTAAACGATGTAGTACACGTTTGGCCCCGCTCCCAGACTGGGCCGCCTGATTATGGTGTGTTCCTTTTTCAGGATTCGGCTGACCTCGGAGTTGGGATCGGCCAGATTGCCGAACGTCAGCGCGCCCTCGCCTCCCGGCACTTTATTTGCCGCCTCGACACAGGCGGGTTGAAGCCCATCGCGAAGTCTCTCGGCGCAGAAGTTGCACTTTTCGACGACCCCCTTGTCGCGCGTGGGGTAGTCGGAAGGCAGTCGACCGTTTTCGTCCTTCGGAATGTGGGGCCGCGGGTCCTGCCAGTTGAAGCTTCTGGAACCGTAGGGACACGCCACCATGCAGTACCGGCAACCGATGCAGCGATGCATGTCCATCATCACGAGACCGTCCTCGCGACGCCAGGTCGCCTGGGTCGGACAGACCTTCACACACGGCGGATTTGTGCAGTGGTTGCACATCACCAGCACCGGTTCCTCTTTGGTGGCCTGGGCGTCGTGCGAATGGGTCTGATCGGGGAAGACGTTCTGATACTCCTCCGTCCAGATCCACTTGACTTCATGCGCGGAATCGGACAGATCGGGCAAGTTGTGGGCCCGGCGACAGGCCTGGGTACAGGCCTGACGTACCTCCTGACGAAGGCACTTCTTTTTATTTACCACCATGGCCAACTGGGTGGTCGAAGCGTCGACTCGGATCGGCAGCCCACAGCCAATCCCCAGCGCCGCCCCTGCGGCCTTCTTCAGAAAACTGCGTCGGTTCTCGTTCATGGCTCCGTTACCTCGCGGCTCGGATCGAGGTGGCATTTCCAGCAGGTTGGATGAACATCGGTGTAGTCGTGACACCGGTCACAAAACGTCTGCTGATTCTCGTGGCAGCTCATGCAGGTCTTCGAAAGACTCATCTCGTACTGCGCGCCGTCGGTCGAAGTGTATTCCTTCTTGCCTTCGCGAATCACGGTATCCCGCCACTGATTCAGCAGCTGCTGGTGATTGGCACTCATCCACTCGGCTTCTTCGACGCATTGCGACCCCTTGACCGGTTTTGCCAGGTCGGGCGGCGCGGGCGGCGCAGATCCGAATGCACTCCAGATCGGAAACGTCACCAGAACGACGAATATAGCCAATCCGACTGCGATCTTTATTCTATCATTCATCGCTGGAACCTCCTGATTCGTCCTCCTCTTCGTCAGCTGGCTGCCTACCTGGAATCGGCTCCAACCGCAGGTTTTCCGTCCGCTCGTTCTCCCCGGCAAAAACCATCGCATTGGCCACCAGTTCGGTGACGCCCGTAACATTCACCCCAGGAGCCCAGTAGTCGCAGACGGTGACCAAGGTGGCGCGATCGATGGCGCACATGGCGGCCAGCTGGTTCACGCCGTGTTTCTCCTGGACGTATCTGACGGCATTGCCGCGAGGTAGCCCTCCGCGGAGACGCATCTCCATGTTCTCATCGGTGCCCAGTCCCGCCCCTCCACCGCAGCAAAAGGTTTGCTCGCGAATCGTGTTCTCCGGCATCTCGAAGAAGTTGTTGCAGACGTTCCGCAGGACGTAGCGGGGTTCCTCCAAAAGCCCCATGGACCGGGCCGGATTGCAGGAGTCGTGCAGCGTTACCCGGATGTGATCGTTTCGGGACTTGTCGAGCTTCAGCTTGTTGTGGCGGATCAGATCTGCGGTAAACTCCATGATGTGGACCATCTTCGTGGAACTGGCGTTCTCGAATACCGTTCCGGTCAGCGGTGAGCGAGGCACCTCCAGGAAATCGGCCGGCCCATTCATCGTGTCCATATACTGGTTCATTACCCGCCACATGTGTCCACACTCACCCCCCAGAATCCACTTGACTCCAAGACGCTTGGCCTCGGCGTAAACCTTGGCGTTGAGACGCTTCATCATCTCGTGGGAGGTAAACAGTCCGAAATTGCCCCCATCCGAGGCGTAGGTGCTCCAGGTGTAGTCGAGACCCAGCTCGTTGAGCAGAAGCATGTACCCCATACAGGTATAAATGCCCGGATCGGCGACAAAATCACCAGATGGAACGACAAGGAGAATCTCCGCTCCCTTCTTGTTCACCGGCAGATCGACGCGGATGCCTGTGGCCTCCTCGATGTCGTCTACCATGAACTCCAGAGTGTCCATCATCCCGTGCGGTTGAATCCCCAGGTGGTTGCCGAAGCGGAAGCAGTTGGCGACCGGCTCAATGACCCAGTTGACATAGAGCCCGAGTAGGCCGAGAAGTTCCCGGGCCATCATGGTCACCTCGGCCGTATCGATCCCGTACGGGCAGAAGACCGAACAGCGACGGCACTCGGTGCACTGGTAGAAGTAGTAGAACCACTCCTTGATGACATCTTCGGTAAGAGGGCGCCCTCCCGCGAGCTTGCCGAAAACCTTGCCCAGGGCGGTGAAGTCCTTGCGATATACGGACCGCAGCAGCTCGGTCCGCAGCACCGGCATGTTCTTCGGATCCCCGCTGCCGATGAAGAAATGACATTTGTCGGCACAGGCCCCGCAGCGCACGCATATATCCATGAAGACTTTGAACGAGCGGTAACGGCTCAGTCTCTCGGCCATCCCCTCCAGGACGGTTTTCTTCCAATCATCCGGTAGCTTCCAGTCGTCGTCGGTGACCGCCCATTCCCTCGCATTGGGCAAGTCAAGGATCTCCAGGTTCTTGGCCTTCCCGGGATAGATGAAAGTGCCCGGTCTTAAGTCCACGGGAGTGTCCGCCCAGTCCGTCTTGGGCGGCAGCATGTCGACTTGAAGCAGGTCTTCCTTCTGGTAAAAATCAGGTTCGTCGAAAGTGGCCATCGCTATTCCTTCTCGACCGGGACGCCGGCCGCCTTCATTTTGTCCCGCAATTCGTCTTCGTATTCTTCGTAGCTGTGGACTTTGACGGGGTAGTTCCAGGGGTTCACGTGTCGGACCCGCCGGTTGCTGTTCGCCAGGTTTCGGGTCGGGCTCAGGAACACGCCGGCCATGTGCGTCAGCTTGCTGAAGGGAAAATAGGCCAGCAGCACGCACACCAGGAACAGATGTCCGAAAAATAGCGGACTGATCGATTCAGGTACGACCGGGGCAAAATGAGCCAACCCCAGGGCGAGTTCCTTGACCGCCACGACATCCGTCCGGGTCAGATGTCTCAGCCAGAACCCGCTCAGACCGATCCCCAGCAGCAGAAATAGAGGAAAGTAATCGTTCATCAGCGAGATGTAGCGCACCTGCGGCGAACTCAATCTGCGCAGCAGCAAATAGGCACCACCGATCAGAAAGGCGATCGTGCTGATGTAAATGACCGGCAACCCCAGTTCCAGAAATCCATCCGTCTTTTCCAGGAATGTTACGAAGAAGGGGCTGGGATCGGTAACCAGCCGAAGGTGGCGAATCAGAATGGCCAGCATCCCCCAATGCATCGCCAACCCCGCCAGCCAGAGCGACAGAGCGGTGCTGTATGTGAGCCGCTCGCCGTCGACTATCTTGGCCTTGGTGTCGCGCAGCAGCGAACGGAAAAACAGCACCTCCAGCGCCATCCGCCCAATCACGGCGAGCGTGTTGTGGGGATTGTCCAGCGTTTCCTGGCGGATCCAGGGCAGCGACTTCTGTTGCCCGCAGGTCGTGGGAATGCGGAAAGGAACCGGGACATTTGCCCAACTCAGGACGCGAAAGATCAGTCCGCCGAGGAATAATGCTCCGGCGAGGTAGGGCAACACCACCCCGAAAATCCACTCCATTCCCGACGTTGCGCCGAGAAATCCCAACAGGAACAAACCTCCCACGATAATCAAAGGCAGCAAGACTTTCATCAGACTCCCTCTCGTTGCACGTCAGCTTCCTCGGGCGTGGTCACATCCCGATCGAACTGCGCCGATTCTGAATCAGAACCGCTTGCATTCATCTTACCTACGACCCACGCAACCTGTCGTTTTACCTCGTTGACGCGCAGCTCGCAGAGCCGCTTCCGGCATTCGGCAAAGACGTCAAAAGCATCCAGCCCGATCCGGTCGATCTGACCGTCGAGCGTAGCCAGTTCCGAGGCGAACTGCGGATCCTCGGCCGCCCCGCCCAGTTCCTTCCGGATGGCGTCCTTCAGTTCGAAGACGAAACCCACAATCCGGGAGGGCGGAAGTTCCTGGACCGCTCTGATGCTGATGATCTCGTGCAAATGCTGGCGGATCTTTTCGCCTTCCATCTCACCCAGCAGTTCCTCGAAAATCTCTCGCGTTCCCACGCGCAGCCGGTGGCCGACCGGGTTGGCGAACGGATCTTTCTGGCGCTGGAAAGCGGCCGAAGCTTCGTCCGCATAGACAGACAGCGCGATCTTGAGCCACCGCCCGACAATGGCATTCTTGTTCTGCTGCAACAATTCGCCAAACGTCATCATCCCCTCCGTTTGTCACACCACACCTCCCCTCCTCAGCACGAAACCGCGGATTCGTGGGAGCCGCCGTCGACCCGTGCGGACCGGGCTATTCCCAACCCGGGGATCGACGGCGACGACTTCCTCTCAGCCCCTTGCGAGGCTCGAACTCACACGCAGCCGGTCGGCTTGGGCAGTCCGGCGACTTTGCAGGCGCCCTTGGCCGGTCCGCTGGGAAACAGTTCGTAGATCTCTTTCAGCTTGAATCCGCTCTCCTTGCACAGCTTGCGGATCATCGGAGCCATGTTGAATTCGAGATAGTATCCCCGCAGGTAGTTGACCACCTTCCAGTGATCCTCGCTCAACTCCTCGACACCCTCGGTCTTAGCCAGATCGGCGGCAACAGCCTGATCCCACACCTCTGGATCCTGGATGAAGCCGTCCTCATCGATCTCCATCATCTTTCCGCCGAATTCCATCTGAGCCATCGTATTTCTCCGTTTTTAACCGACGCCAGGCGCCGGGGCCATCTTGGTGAACCTGATTCGACTCTATGTGTTGCCCAGCGTGAAATCGATATCCACACTTGGGGGGGTGTTCAGCGTTGCGTGAACCGGGCAGTGTTCGGCTATCTTCCGAACCGCCGCCAGCCTGTTTTCGGGCACATCGGCGGGCAGTTCCACGTCGACGATGAATCCCCCGATCCGCTTGGGATCATCCGCCAGTTCTAGCGTGAGACTGACGTCGACCTTGCCATCGGTGTACCCCTGTCTGTCGCAGTAGCTCTGCACCATCATGGCGATACACGCCCCCAGCGAACATCCCAGCAACTCGACGGGCGATGGCCCACCGTCGTTGCCCCCCTCTTCCGCAGACATGTCGGTGGTCAACTCATGCCCCCGGAGACGGACGGAGCATTCTTTCCCGCCCTTCCCACTGATGGTTATCAGATCCATCTGCTTCCCTTTTCGGCTCGATCGCTATTCTGGCAGCGACTGGTAGTAGCCCATCAGTATCTTGGCCACCTCGGGACGGGCGAACTCTGGCGGCAGATCTTCGCCAGCCGCGAGCATCTCCCGAACCTTTGTGCCGGAGAGGAACACGAAATCCTCTGGCTTGTGCCCCTCCGGGGCCTCGCGCATCATGATCACCTCGCCCACCACCTTGGAGAAAGCGGTGTGATCGGCTTCAAATATCTTCAGTTCGAGAGCCCCTTCGGGAACCTCGTCATGGAAGATTTCCTGGGCGTCAAAGGCACCGTAGTAGTCCCCCACTCCGGCGTGGTCGCGACCGACGATCAGGTGGGTGGCGCCCATATTCTGGCGGAACAAGGCGTGCAACACCGCTTCGCGCGGACCGGCGTAGAGCATGTCGTAGCCGTAGCCGGTGATCTCCACAGTGTTCGGCTCAAAGTAGAGCTCCGCCATCTTGCGTATGGCGGCGTCGCGCACGTCGGCGGGAATATCTCCTGCCTTCAGCTTGCCCAGCAGCATGTGGATCACGGCCCCTTCACAGTTTTCCCGGTCCATGCAAATCTTGACCAGCTCTTCGTGGGCCCGGTGCATCGGGTTGCGCGTCTGGAAAGCGGCGATCTTTTTCCAGCCGTTCTTTTCGATCATCTCGCGAATCTGCCCCGCCGTCCGGAAAGTCTCCGGAAACTCGTCGGCGAAGTAGGAGTAGTTGAGGACCTGGATCGGACCGGAAATGAAGACCTTGCCGACCGTCATGAAGTTCTTGACCCCCGGGTGTTCCGGATCGGTGGTGCGATAGATCTTCTCGGCCATCTGGGTCATCTGTTCGTCGGTCGCCTCTTCGATCGACTCGACGTCCTGAATCGCCAGCACCGGATTCCCGTCGACATTCGGATCCAACAGGGCGATCCGCTTGGCGCCCTGAATCCCGGAAGCGTCCTCGACGACATTGACGACCGGCACGGGAAAGAAGATACCGCAGGTCATCTTCATGCTCTCGGCCACCGCCAGCGAATCTGCCAGGTTCATAAAACCGGTGAGCGGGTTGAAATAGCCGCTGGCCATCATGACCGCGTTGGCGGCCGCCTGGGAGCAGACGAGCAGCTTCGGCAGCCCTTCTGCCTCCTTCAGCAATTCGGCTCGCTTCGCATCATCCTCGACGTAGAGGGGATTCAGCACATCCGAACCGTGGGGCTTGATGAGTTGTGCCATGCTTGTGCCCTTTCTCGATTTCGTGGTTTGCAGTTCAGTTACTCGGTTCTAAAACGTTCTTATTTCGCCCGGAGTGCTCGGCATAGACCAGAGCCACCGTTCTATAGAGGACGTGAGCCAGCTTCGAATACGGCAGGTAGACCAGCAGATCGAATACGGCGATCAGGTGGATGAAGTAGACGGCATAGGCGGCATACACCAGCCCTTGCACTTTACTCGGCTCGGCCACGTAGCGAAGGATCTCGGTCGACAAACCGGTCACCCCGACGACCAGCAGCAGCCCGAGGAAGAGCCAATCGGAGGATGAGCTGGCGGGAGCGTCCTTTTCCCCACTCCGGCGCTCTCGGATGGCCAGCACGGAGCCGACCACCAGGGCGACCCCGCCGAGATTGGCCAATATCTTCCAGGGATTCCAGATCGCGAAGGGATAGATCAGATCCTGGTCGTGGCCCGGAATCAGCGGGTTGATCATATAGAGGGCGACGACTGCCCAGACACTTACCAAGAACAGCGCCAGAAAACCGTAAAACGCCCCCAGATGGGCGGTCCTCCGCGAGGCCTGGCTGGTACACTTACTGAACCGGTCGTGAGCCAGAATCGACTTGATGGTCCGCATCCAGCTGCTCATTACGCTGATGGAGGGCGCCTCCCAGCCGGCAGCCTGGTCGGCCGCTTTCATCGCCTGCCAAAACCGGGCCGCTCCCACCACCCCCCCGACCATTGCCAACCCCCAGAAAAAGGAGTAGAAGCCGATCAGCAGCCAGTGCGGGAAGAGATCCGAATAAAATCCATCGTGGTGAAGATATATCAATACTCCCTGGCCCGAGTCCCAAAGCGAATCGCGGGCGAACAGGGCCAGCCCCAGCAGGATGACCGGCAGCAACAGCAACGGCACGATATTCCCCTGGCCGATCAAGCGACCGAGGAAGCCGGGAACGGCGTAGTGCTGGACCGCCTCCTGGCGAACGGCATTCAGCACGTCGCCTGGTCTGGCACCCCGCGGACATTTCGTCGAACAGTCGTTGCATTGGTGACACTGCCAGATGTCCGGGTCGGCGAGCAGGCGGTCCTTCAGCCCCCACTGGGCCCAGATCATCTCTTTGCGCGGAAAGGGCCTATTCTGCCCCTCCGCTAGTTCGCAGGCCACCGAGCAGGTTGCGCACTGAAAGCACTGCTTCAGGTCTCCCCCGCCCCCATCGATGATGCGCTGGATGAAATCCGCATCTGGTTTTACTACATAGGTCTCTGTCATCGCGTCAACCGCTCCTAAAATTCCTTGAACGGGTTCGGGCCGATATCCTCGATCTGCTGTGAGAATTCGTTGATGATCTCGACCAGCCTGCCGGGATCGGAGATCTCCACCTGCTCCACGCGGACCCGCTCTTCCTCCAGAGCGAGCTGTGTGAGCTTCTCCTTGATATTATCTCCCCGGGTCCCCATCAGCTCGCTACCGCGGATAAAGTGGCACTGATAGTCGTCGCCCGACTTGCAGCCGACCAGCAAAATGCCGTCGTAGCCGCGAGAGAGGGCGTCGGCGATCCACACGACATTGACCGAACCCAAACAGCGAACCGGGATGAAGCGAATCCAAGCGCTGTGCTGAAGGCGATTGAGCCCGGCCGTATCCAGCGCCGGGTACGCGTCGTTCTCGCACAGCAGCCCTAACAGACGCGGCTTATCCTCGAACTCATCGGGAATCTCGACCGACTTGATCATCGAAGAGATGATGTCGATCGAGTAATTATCAAAAGAGATGATCCGCTCCGGGCAGGCGCCCAGACAGATGCCGCACCGCCGGCAACGCGCGAGGCTGATCGGTTCCGGAGTTCCCTTCTCGTCCTCGTTGAGGGTCCCGAACGGGCACTCCTCGGTGCAGCGCTTGCACGACGTGCACCGCTGCATGGCGAAATCCGGATAGGTCTCATCCCCCCAGCGCGGATGGACAGCCGATCCGCGAGCAGTCAGCTCGACGCACTGAATCGCCTTCATGGCCGCGCCAGTGGCATCTTCTCGGCAGGCGTCCGCATCGTTCGGTGCGCGCACGCATCCAGCTGCGTAAATACCCGTTCGTCTCGTCTCGTATGGGAAGCAAATGAAATGCGAATCCGGAAACTCGTACTTCAACCCGGGCAAATCCGGCCCCTGACGATAGTCGAGATTCAGAATCTCCGTACCTTCGAGATCCTTCATTTCCTCCGCCGTTTTCTTGGCGTTTTCGAGCTGTGCCCCCGCCTCGCCCTTTTCGATAATTCCCTGAGCATCCTGAAGCTGGCGAAGGGCCTCGCCGTCGGCCGACACCGGGACCATCCCCGTGGCCAGCACGACCAGGTCGGCCTCGACCTGGATCTTGTCGCCCAGCAGGGTGTCCTCCATGTCGACCACCAAGTTGCCGCCTCCAGCATCTTTCACCCCGGTCACTTCCCCCTTGGTAAAAAAGATGCCCGCATCATCTTGGGCCGCCCGATAGAAATCCTCGTACTGTCCCGGAGCCCGGATATCCTTGTACAGGACGTAGGCCTGGGATTCGCCGTTGAGTTCCCTAGCCAGCATCGCCTGCTTCAAGGTCACACGGCAGCAGACACCCGAACAATAGGGCAGGTGCTCTTTGTCACGAGAACCGGCACACTGGATGAAGGCGATCTTCTGGGCGGGTTTGCCGTCCGATGGACGGTTGATCTGCCCTGAGGCGATCATCTCTTCCATCTGGACGTTGGTGATCACATCCGCACAGTCGGAACCGAGATGGCCGAGTTTGGAAGCGTCGTATGGCTTCCATCCAGTCGCCTGGACGATGGCCCCTACGCGGAACTCCTCGGTCGCTCCATTCTGGAGCGTAACGTCGAACTGTCCGGGTTGTCCCGCGATATTCTGAATCGCCGCCCCCAGATGGACTTTTATCCGCTCGTTCGCATCGATATCCGCGATCTTCGCATCGATATCCACAGGAACGGGCTGATTATAGGGCGGCTTTTTGGGAAACAGCTTGGAGAATTTTCGCAAATTTCCACCCAGCTGATCCTCTTTCTCGACCAGCACGACTTCGTAGCCGGCAGCGGCCGTTTCCAACGCCGCCGTCATGCCGCTCTGTCCCCCGCCTACCACCAGAATGGTCTTGTCGACCTCGGTCTCCAGCGGTGTGGGGATACCCGCCTTTTGCGCCTTGACCACACCCATGCGGAGGTAGTCTTCGGCCAGCATCTGCGTGTCTTCGTCGTCGGCCGGATGGCTCCAGACAACCTGTTCGCGCAGGTTAACCCGCTCGGTCAGGACACCGTCGAACTCGAAGGTATCTGTGTTGAATCGGGGCGAGCAGGCGGCGATCACCAGCGCGTTGGCGCCTTCCTCGATGTCCTTCTTGATGAGTTCGACCCCTTCGTCACCGCACAGATAGGAGTGGCACGAACACTGGTCCGCCCCGCAGTCCCCGGTAGCGAGAGTTTCGAGGGCATCGACATCGATCGACTCGCCGATGTCGCAACCCTGGCAGATCCAAACGGATACTTTCTTTTCTGTATTAGTCACCAGTCTACTCCGTACAGCTCTGCAGGGCTTTCAGGGCAGCGCCCGCCGCGTCCCTCACGGACGTGGCGACATCAACCGGCCGCTTGGCGCACCCGGCCGCCACCATCCCGGCCAGGGGTTGATCGCTCACCAGAAAACCGTGCTCGTCTCTCTCCAATGCTGCGTCGAGTTCGAGTGTTACATTCGTCTCCGCCGGCACGATACCCGTGGCCAGCACGACCATATCGACAGTCTGACTGACCCGCTCACCGGACAGAGTGTCCTCGGCCTCGACAGTCAGATTGCCGCTGCCCTCGTCTTCGGTGATCTTGGCCACCTTGCCCTTGATGAATTCGACCTTCTCGTCCTCCTGCACGGCGGCGTAGAAATCCTCCAGCCGCCCGGGCGAACGGATGTCGATATAGAAGACGTAAATCTGCGCATCCGGGTACTGCTCGCGGACGTACCTAGTCTGCTTCAGCGAACCCATGCAGCAGACGCCCGAACAGTGTTTGAGATAGTTCTCATCGCGCGATCCGGCGCACTGGACAAAGGCGATGGTCTGGATCTCTCCGCCATCGGACGGTCTCTGAATCTTGCCGGCGGTAGGACCGTTGACCGATGCCAGTCGCTCCATCATAGTATTGTTGATGACGTTGGGATAGGTGCCGAATCCCAGCCCATCGATCCCCTTGGCGTCGTACGGCGTCCATCCCGTCGCCCAGACCACCGCCTGGACCTCGACCTCCACCATCTCCGGTTCCATCGCCAGATCGATCGCATCGTAGGGGCACGCCTCGACGCACTTGCCGCACTCACTACCCTGACAGGCGTCGCCGTCGATCGCGTACTGGAGCGGATAGGCCATCTCGTACGGCAGGTAGATCGCCTTGGTCGAATCCATTCCCTGATTGAACAAGTTGGGACGTTCGACCGGACAGGCCTCCACGCACTTCCCGCACCCCGTGCACTTGTTGTTGACAAAGCGGGGATTGCGGCGGATAGTCGCTTGATAGCTTCCGGGGCCTCCGCTGATCTTCTCCACCTCCGCGAGCGTCAGGCACTGGATGTTCGGACTGGTCCTGAGGCGGCGAAAGTTGATCTCCAACCCGCAGGTCGGCGGGCAGAGCTTGGGAAAATACTGATTCGAGCCGGCCACGCGCCCCCCCAGATGGGGATTCTTCTCGACCAGCAGGACCTCACACCCGGCTTCAGAAGCTTCGATGGCCGCAGTGATGCCGCTGATCCCTCCGCCGATCACCAGGATTTTGCCCTGGCTACCATTTCCATTCATCCTTATTCCCTTTCGCTCGACTCGGCCGGAGCCTCGTCGAACAACTCCTTCTTGTCGAGTTTTCCCTTGAACGCCTCTACCACCTCTGGCTTGGCCTTCATGGTCGGTTCCCCGAAAAGGCTATACCGCAGCCACAGAAAGGCGAATCGCAACAGTTCCTCGTCGTTGCGGCGCATATCCTCGACGAAATCCTCGTCCACCTCGAAGCGCTGCAACAGCGTGCTCTCGAACACAAATTCCCGGAACCTGTCCAGGTCGTAACAGGCGGTGAACATCATATGCATCTTCTGAGGAGAGAGCATTCCCCCGTCTTCAAAAAATGGATGGAGCGACAGCTCCTTGAATGCCTCGCCCCAGTCGTCGTATTCATCCATTCCCTGCCCGTCGAGCCACTCGCGAACTGAACACTCCTGCGGTTCTTCATGCCCTTTGCAAACCTCCTCCTGCAGCAGAAAGTAGAAGCGGTCTCCGCGCCAGCCGTCCGGCGTGTCTTTTTGTGACGCCAATCCCAGCGGGTACATGCGGCAGGGCCAGGGACGGTCTGTGTAAATACCGCAGCCGTTTTCAGTCAGAAACTGACAGGACTTGGCCTCGTCGTCGTTCATCTTCAGCACGACCACGGGCGTCTTCATGTCCTTCTGGACGGGTAGGAGGGTGTATTTATCGAGGAAATCCCCCGAGGTCATCCCCAGCCGCTTCTTCATCCGCAGCACGTCGTAAGGGGACAGGAAGATATTGACGTCGCCACAACACTTATTGAAACAAGAAACCCCGGGATGGCAGGCGAACTTGAAGGTGTCGTCCGGCCCCAACCGGGGGTAGTCAGCGAGGATTTGCTCCTGAAGCTGTTCGCGCGGATCGGCAGAGCCGTTGCTATCGGAATCACTCATCGTCTTCCTCCACGATCATCTCGCGCGTCGCCAAGTCAGACCAGACCGGGATTTGCATTGCGGACCCGTTCGTAGGATTGACTGTATAGCGGTACGAGGCATTTTGGTTGTACTGCTCTTTCATCCAGGTCCATCCGTTCTTGTAATAGCTACAGTCGTCGTTGAAACAGACCCGGAAAAACTCCTCGTCCCACGTCGCCTGCTCAGGCACCTGCCATTTTTTCAGACTCGAACTGCAATGAGGGCAAACTAAAGGCGTTTCCGCCATCGGACTCTTCTTTCTAAGGCTCATGGACCCTTCGGGCGCCGCCAGGCGGCACCCGAAGGGCACGAGACCCGAAAAAACTACTGCGAGATGTACTTCACCGGCCTCTTCTGCATCGTCCACTCACCCGAGTTGCGGTCGTAGGTGCAGTTGACGAAAGCGAGCCAGTTGTCGTTGTCGATAGACGGCTTGTCCGACCGGAAGTAGTAGCCGGGCCAGCGCGTCTCTTCGCGGAACAGGATCGAGCGCATGTGGGCGTCCGCCTGGTACATCCGGTGGACATTCTCCCAGCAGCGCATCAGTTCGTGCAGATCCCCGGCAGCCAGACCGTCGACGTCTTCCTTGAGATAGGTCAGCAATTCCCCACCCTTCTCGAGGAGTTTGTCGCTGGTGATGAACTGGCTGGACACGCCACCGGCGTACTCGTCCATGATCTTCTGGAGCCTATACATGAACTGGGTCGGACGGATGTAGTTCGGGTTGATGTCCGGATCCGTCGTCTCGGCGCTGTGCTCCGCAAAGGTATCAAGGGGCTTGAGGATCTCAGCCGTGAGGGCGTCGACCTGTGCCTGATCCACGTTGGGAGCATCGCTATTGTCGACGATGTAGGAGATCGCGGCCTTAGCGGCGATGCGGCCTTCCGCGTGCGAACCAGAGGAGAACTTGTGGCTGGAGGCCCCGGAGGCGTCGCCGGCGGCGAACATCCCGTTGACCGTGGTCATATTCGCGTAGCCCCAGCAGTACTCGTCCTTGGTCTCTTCGGTCTGCAGATCTTCGGGACCGGACACCCAGGCGCCGGAAGCGCCGGAATGCGAACCGATGAAGTACGGGTCGCACGCCATAATCTCGGAAGGTTTTTCCTCGGGCTGAGTGTTCGTCGCCGCCCAAAGGATGGCCTGTGAGATGGTCATGTCCAGGAAGTCTTCCCAGGCTTCTGCTTCCAGTTCGCGCAGCTTCCGCTTGGCCGCCTTCTCGTCGGGCGCCTGGTCGGCGATCGCCTGGATGGCTTTGTGGGTCTGCATGTAAATCGGGCTCTTGCCGTCCATCACATCCAGCATCATCAGCCAGTTGCGGAGGTTGGCCGGGCACGGCTTCACCTTGCTGTAGGGTTCCCATTTGTCCAGCTCAGCGGCATTTTCCTGCATGTAATTGCCGCCCTGAGCATTGGTTGCAGTCGCCTTGAACAGCAGGAACCATGCTCCTACAGGACCGTAGGCATCCTTGAAGCGCACGGGGATGAAACGGACTTCCTGGCAGGTCATCTCCGCACCGGCGTAGATGGTGCAGAAGGCGCTGGCGCCCGAGTTGAACGGGGGATACCAGGAGCGCCCGAAGCCCTCACCGGTCGAACGCGGCTTGAACACGTGGACCGCGCCGCCCATGGAAATCATAGTGGCCTTCGCCTTGAACACGTAGACCTTTTTCTCGCGAGTGCTGAAGCCGATCGCCCCGACGCACTTGTCGCCGTCCATCAGCGGATGGGTAATGAAAACTCTCTCGAAATACTCCCCTTCGGCCTCGGCCAGGGCGTTCTTAGCGGCCTCGGCCACGATCACCTTGTAGGACTCGCCGTTGATCATCAACTGCCAGCGGCCCTCGTGGACGTATTTGCCTTCCTCGTCCTTCCAAATCGGCAACCCCCACTTCTCGAACAGATGCACCGACGAATCGACGTGGCGGGCGATGTTGGCCACCACATCTTCGCGAGTGACGCCCATCAGGTCATTGCGAACGTAATCCAGATAATCTTTCAGGGTATTGTTGCCGCTGTTGAGGTCAACATACTGGTTGATGGCCGACAGGCCCATCGCGACCGCTCCGGAGCGGTCCATGGCCGCCTTATCGACCACGGTGACCTTCAGCCCGTGCTTCTTGGCCCAGTAGGATGCTTCGACCGCTGCGCCGCAGGCGGCCATGCCGCCGCCGCAAATCAGCAGGTCAGTTTCGACTGTTACTGTTTCAAAATCCGCCATTTCAGCTTTTCTCCTTGATGCCTTTCTGATTCAGGTCAGTCCGAAAAAATCACTCACCCAGAATTATAGCGTTGGAACCTTGTCCATTTTGACCGGGCCGTCCTCGGTGTTCAGACCGGACGGTTCGCACATCAGTGTCGGGCTCTTCAGGTCGTCGTCGCCGGTGGGATAGTGATCGAACGCCTGCGCCTGGCCTTCAGCAACGCCTTTGCGGATCGGGAACTTGAAACGCTTCGGCCGGATTCCCTTGTCGCGGAATTGGACTGTCCAGAGAATATCCTCGGTGCTGCGCATCGCCGTCACGCTGGCGCCCAGAGGCACGAAGTCGGCATAGCCGCGCACCTCGATCGCCTGCGTCGGGCAAATTTTCACGCAGCTGTAGCACTCCCAGCACTGCGCTGCTTCCTGATTGTAGGCCTTCGTGGTCTCGGTGTTCAAGACCATCAGGTCGTTCGGGCAAATGTGCTGGCAAGCCGTAGTATCCAAGGCCTTGCACCCATCACATTTTTCCGCATTTACGTAACTTGGCATGAGTTTCTCCCCTTTCTCGTCAAGGGCGTTGTTCGCGAAGCCTGGCCCTGCCCTGTACCCGCGGATCGGACCGGACAGAATGGCAACTGGCAACTCGATTTGTGAAATGTTTCACTAAATGCCGCGCAATCAAGCCTGTCACTTTTTTCGGCAACCGGACCCAACGACCCGGATCTGAGCAGATTGGGGCGGGCTGCAAGCGCCTGATGCGAACCCCCGAACTTATCTGCAGAACGCCACCCCAAACGTGAAACAGCCCCTTGCTGGCATTCGGTTCGGATACTCGTCGGCGCAAAAATACACGGTTAGCAGACCACAGGAGTGAAAAATTTCACGAGGTTATGTGAAAAATTTCACCATTGAAAATCGAGATCAGCCCTCCGTCACTATCTGGTCCTGGAATCGCCGACGCGATAAAAAACAACGGGTAATTCCAATGAGTGATTTATTTCACGAAGATTTGTGCCATATTTCACAAAGTGAAAATTACGCAATGGCCATGTGCTTGTCAAAGTATTTTGGCCTTTTTTTTTTCTCAGACACCTGATAATTTCCAGATCCTGCGGCTAAATAAGAGGTTACGCCATTCTACCGAGACTATCTCTGCCGCTTCCATGACGGAATGTCTGCGGAGACTGCTGTTAGGACGGAGATGGGACGGGAAGATGCAAAAACGGGGCAGCGAAACGAAAGCCAGGAAAAGCCTGCTTTACTCCGCTGGCGAGTCCATTGTCTACGAAGGGCTGAATCGACCACCGGAGAAGACCGGCTGCCGCAGGGAGGCTGAGCGGAGATCCAGAACGTCCTGGACCTCACTATCGAGGAGGGGGTCGACGCGTCGGTCCCAACCTACAGAGATCGGAGTCCGATGGCCTGGAGACCACCAACTCCACGGAGTAGAATTCCCCCTCCAGATACCCGCTTCGCTGCCGGCCCCTACGCACGGCCCTGCAGAGGCCGGCAGCGATCAGGAGATCAGTAACTTCTCAACTGCGGCCAGGAACTCCTCCCGATCGATCGGCTTGGGGAAGAACCCCTCTGGGGGCGGCACCATACTGCGGCTACTGATGAACTTTTCGTACCCGTGCGCATCGCCGCCGTACCCGGTCACCGCCGTGACGATGATCACCGGGATGGAAGCCAGTGCCGGATCGGTCCTGACCTCCTTGTAGAAACGAGTCCCCGAGGCCTTCGGCATGGAGATGTCCAGCGTCACCAGGTCAGGTGGCTCTTTGCGGACACTCTCCAGAGCGGCGGCTCCGTCCCCGACGGTAGCGGTGTCGTACCCGCTGTCCCGGAGGAGCATCTCCAGATAACCGGCGACGTCGGGTTCGTCGTCCACGATGAGAACTTTCTTAGCCGGCTTCGTACCGGCCTGCGTCGATGCAGACATGATGATTCCTTTCTGGAGCTTTCAGTTTGACGGCAATCCAGGCCTGAACCTATCCCTCTTCGGGGTTCTTCCGCTTCAATGCTTCCAGGGCCCGGCGCAGCGCATGGGGTTCGGCTTCCGGGAGGTGGCGCTGCAGTTCCTCCTGGAGGCTGATCCGGTCTTCGTCCTCTTGGGTCTCCTCGATTCCCAGCGCTCGCTGGACGCAGCGGATGTAGTTCAGGGGTTTCACCGGTTTCTCCAGGTAGACCCCTGGCCCGGAGATGACCCGGTTGTCCACTATATCCTTCAGATCCCCCTTCCCCAGTTCGTCCCGGGCGTGTGCCGTGACGATGAGAACCGGAATCCGGGATAGCTCCCGATCCTTCCTGAGTTCGTAGAGGAGCTTGTGACCGCTCTTTCTGGGCATCACGAGATCCAGCGAGATGAAGTCCGGAGGGGCTCTCCGGATCATATCGAGGGCTTCTGCACCGTCGCCGGCCGTTTGGACCTGGAAGCCGGCATCCCGGAGAATCTGGGTCAGATACTCCCGGACATCGGGCTCATCGTCGACGACCAGCACTGTCTTCTCCTGGGCTCGCACCATGAGATTACCTCCTTTTCTCACTTGTTTCCATCTGGCGAAAGCGGTTGGCCGGTGGCTGGCAAGGCCGACCGCAGCTCCACCAGGGCCTGCCGGGGCAGCTCGATGCGGAACACAGATCCCTCTCCCTCCCTGGACGAAAAAGAGATGCGGCCCCCGTGCTGATGGACGATCCGCCGCGTCGTCAGCAGCCCCAACCCCGTGCCGCGATCAGATCCCTTGGTGGAAAAGAATTTGGAAAACACCTTGCGACTGATTTCGTAGTCCATTCCCTGGCCGTTGTCCACCACCTCGTAGACCAGACTGCCATCCTCCTCCCGCGAGGAAAGGGTCACTAAAAACTCCCGATCGCTCTCCGCAAAAGTGCAGGCATCGATGGCATTGGACACCAGGTTGGCGAGACAGGTATGGATTCCGTCCCCGTCCAGGGGAAACGGAGCCAGGTCCTCTCGCAAGTCCTCCTCCAACCGGATCCCGGCCTGAGCCGCCCGTTCCTGGAAGAGATCCACGACCTGCCGGGCCGGAGCATTGGGGTCCAATGGGATCACGACGCTCCCCCTGCCCTTGGCAAAATCGAGGAACTCCTTCACGAACTCGGAGATGCGGTTGACGTTCTCCTCCATCGTGGACCAACCTTTGGCAATCCGCTCGTCGTCTCCAAGCTGGATTCCTGAATTCACCGCGTACATCCCCCCTTCCAGCCCCATGAGAATATTCTTGACGCCATGGGCTACCCCGGCCACGGTCTCTCCCACGGCAGCCATGCGCTCCGCCTCCCGCTTCTCCTTTTCCATCTCCTTCACCGCGGTGATGTCCGTTGACATTTCGATGATGAAGGGAATATCTCCGTTGGAGCGAACCACGGGAACCATATGCACCAGATAGTCGATCTCGCTCCCGTCTTCCGCGATCCCCTGCTCTTCCCTGCTCCTGAGCTTCCCGTCCACAAAGGTCTCCAGAGCGGCGCAGCGGAGACAAGGCTCAGTCCGGTCCTTGTAGACCTCATAGCAGGGCCGATCCTTCCAGGAACCGAAAGATTCCCCGAATCGACTGTTCGCCTCCCGGATCCGATAGCCGCGATCGATGACGCTGATGGCTATCGGCACCGTGTCGAAGAGATTGGATCGGATCCAGGTCTGGATCTCTTCCTTGGAAGTCACGGTAACCTCCATCTATCCTCCCTCCCCTGAAGATGTCGAATGAACTCGAGCCGCCGTCGACTGCTCTCCGCCGATCCGCGCCGGCTCGAGTTGCCGGAGCCGGTCCTCGCGATCCGCATCGTGGCAGCTCCAACACTGATCGAGATCCGCTGGATGGCTGGCCGCCGATTCCGCAAGCACGCTCCGATGGCACTCGATGCACAGATCGTGCATGACATCTACATAGCTGGGAGCACGCCCCCATCTTTCAGAGGGTGGGTGGATTATTGAGTTCGCTACGACCGGATTCCGATGGCACTCCACACAGGCGGTGGAGGTGGCATAGCTCTTCACCTCCGTACCAGCGGGATGGCACTCCACACAGCCGGCGTTGCCTTTCAGAGCGGTCACGTGGGACCCGTGGTCGAAAAGCGATGTGCTGTCGTACACATCCCGATGGCACTCGTAGCACCCCGTGGCGCGGTCCAACGGCATGTTCAGATGGTGGCATATCGAGCAGCCGCTATCGCTGCCCAGCCTTTCTCCATGCCCGGCGTGGTCGAAGAACACCGCATTCCCGTCCCGTCCTCCGTCGATCATGAAGAGGAGCTTCTTCTCCCTCTTCGCGCCGTCCATAACCATCCCGCCGGTCAGAAAGAAAGATTGGCCTTCGCTCCCAATGCGCTCACGGGCGACCCCTTCCACTATCCTGGCGGCAGAGCTTGGAGTCGATACCCCTCCTCCCCCCATCACGGGTAGAAAAGCCAGCGCCACTGCCGCCCCCGCCACCGCCGCCGCCGTATTCCGACGCGGTGCGGCCAGACTCCGCGGCAGAAGTCCGTGGAGGGTCGCAGGATCGTAGCTGGGCTTCTGCTGCGGTGCCGGACGGCCGGCCACGTCGTCGTAGACCCTGAGGTTCTCGGCGAAGTAGATGAAGATGAGCGCGAACGCGGCGACGATTCCGGCACTGACGGCGAACTCCTCCCAACTCGGAAAGTAGCCGAACCCCTCGGGACGGGCAAAAGAGACGATCGAGACGTCCAGCCGGTAGAGAATCATCCCGAAAATCGTGAAGGCGGAACAGAGCCCTACGCCGCGGCGACTGGAACGCACTCGCCGGAAGAGGAGCAGCGTGGCCGGAACGACGGCGCTCACGCCCACTTCGAAGAGGAAGAGAAGCCCCTGCCGGGATCCGTCACCAGCCATCCAGAGATCTCCCCGCAAGGCCAGATCCCCCAGACGCAGCGCCGCGTAGAGCCAGAGAACCACAGAGGCGACCATCCCCAACCCGGAAATCTCGCGCGCGTGGACCTTGTGGCCCAGGAAGTAGGAGGAAAACAGGGACTCCATCACCACCATCATCAAACCCAGTCCGATGGCGGAGACGAAGAAGAGCAGGTAGATGATGGGCGAGTACCACAGCGGATGCAGCCGGTACGGCGTAATGAGGAAAAGCGAACCGAGGGAAGACTGGTGCAGGGTAGAGAGGACGATCCCGGCGATCACCAGCGGAATGGTCGCCTTCTTGAGGCCCTTCAGAGCGGTCTGAAAGAAAGGTCCCGAAAACAGCGGGTGCTCCAGAATCGCCGGTGCGAACTCCAGGGAGAGCACCGTGAGATAGAGCATGACGCACATGGCCACCTCGAACAACACCGAGTGGTGCTGCCAGTTGAACATGGGGTGCCAGATGCGCCAGGGAATTCCAAGATCGTATATCAGGCCGACGGCTACGGCCGCGTAGCCCAGCAGGGCGGTGAGAACCGCGGGTCGCACGAAGGGCCGGTAGCGCTCCAGTCCAAAGATGTATACGGTAGCCGCCAGCACGAACCCACCGGCCGCCAGAGCCACGCCGGACATGACGTCGAATCCGATCCAGAGTCCCCAGGGAGCTGCGTCGGAGAGGTGGGTGACCGCACCCAGGCCGTGGACGAATCGCACGACCGTAACCGCGGCCAATCCCCCCGTCAGAGCCCACAGAATCATCTTCAGCACGGACAGTCGGCGATCAGTCATCTTTCTCCTCCCCCTCTGAAGGGGCAGAGCTGACCTCTTCCCCCTCCTGGCGAGCATCCTCCCCCGCTTGAACCGCCAGCTGCATGCGTCGTCGAATTATCCAGTGGACTCCACCCATGAGACTCGCCATCCCCACGATGACCGGCGGGACCTTAGTGAGCGACGCCCACGAAAGCGAAGGCAGCTGATCTTCGCCGACCTCCCCACCTGCCCCCAGGAATCCCAGAGAGGTGTCTGCCAGGTAGAGGATCGAAGTGCCCCCTGCCTCCTTCTCACCATAGATGCGGGGGAGATAAGCACCTGAATTTGCCGCGATTCGGCGATGCCCCTCCGCCAGAAGATCCTCCCGCGTCCCGAAGAGGAGCGCATCGTAGGGACAGGCCTCGACACAGGCGGGGATCTTCCCCTGCTTGAGCAGGGGATAGCACAAAGGACACTTGCGCACATACGGCACCGACTGATCCCACTCGTAGCGGGGGATCCCGTAGGGACAGGCCACCATGCAATACCGGCATCCGAAGCAAAGTTCCGAATCGTAGACCACCGGGCCTTCCGGTGTCTTCTGCATGGCCCCCACAGGGCAGGCACTAACGCACGCGGGATCCAGGCAGTGCAGGCACTGCTGCTTGACAAAGAGATCTTCTGGGCGACGGAGGATGGTGGTGAAGCGCGTCGACGAGAGACTGTCCACCGCCTCCTGACCAGGTCGGAGCCGATCCGGACCCAAGTTGTTCACCTTTTTGCAGGCCAGGACGCACGTCTCGCACCCGGTGCAGCGGGTAGTGTCGACGAGGATTGCGGGTGAGTCGATCATATTGGCTCATTCTCCTTGCCCAGGGCCACTGCCACCCGGCTGCCGGCATCCGGCGGAAAATGCCAGGCCAGTTCCGAGATGAGTTGGGTAAAGGGCAACAGGATCATATGGCTCAGTTTGGTCAGCGGAACGAGGAAGAGAAGCAGGTCCGCCGTCAAAGCGTGTACCAGCAGAACCGGCTCCAGGGAGAATGGGTTCCACGCCGGGTGCATCACCAGGAAACCGGAGACGAAAACCGCGGCGATCAGGAGCGGAAGAGCATAGTCCTGAAACCGGCTCAGGGGGCGGGCATCCCGGGAGATAGCCCGCTGGATCACGACAGCCAGGGCCGCAATCATCGCCACCACGGTGAGGACTGTCGCCGCGGAGTTCGGCAGCGCCGGCCAGGACAAACCGAGCCCTCTCTTCCACAGCTCGACGTGACCTGCGAGAAAGAGAGGCACCAGAATGACCCCCACGTGGAAGAGAAACGTGGTGAGACTGTACAACCAGCGATTTCGCAGCCGGCCCACCGGCACCAGCCACTTCAAAGTCGCCTTCACCACCTGCCGGGTGGGGATCGTCCGATCCCCCGCTCTTTGGTAAACCCGCACGGCTCCCCAGATCGTGAGGAGCACCTGGCGCGCCAACCCCATAAGCATGATGGTCAGAGCCGTCCAGAAGACCGGGCCGCGAGCCCATTGAAGCCAGAAGTCCATATTCAACTCTCTCGTCTTTTTGCAGTTTGTCGAAATAACTCGGGTTCTATGTCGAAGCGGTCTACTCCTCCGACTCTTCTTCTCCCACCCCTTCTGGAACCCCGAAGTCGATCACGCGCAGCAGCAGGTCGTGCAGCCCCATCACCTCCACCTCCTCCAGGTCGTTGTCCTGGCAGAGCTCTTTCAACTGCTTCTTGCAGTTGGCGCACGGAGAGACGACGATTTCCGCTCCTGTCTCCCGGATCTGATCCACCTTCCGCTTCCCCAATGGGCCGGTCCGAAAGGCCCGGATCTCATCGATGGAAACCGCGCCACCACCACCACCGCAGCAGTAGTTCTCGGTCCGGTTTGGCGTCATCTCGACGTAGTTGGAGCAGATCGTCTTCAGGATCTCTCTGGGCTGCTCTGTGATCCGCCCGACCCGCGCGATGTTGCAGGGATCGTGGTAGGTCACCCGCTCCGGAATGCGCTCCGGCTTCAGCGGAATCCGCCCCGCCTCGAGCATCTCGTGCGCGTATTCCATGCAGTGCACCACCTGCGGCCCCTCAGGTCCGGAAAACGTGGGGAGGAACCACGCGGACCGGGTTGCGTGCCCGCACTCGCCTACCAGGACCTTCTTCCCCTTCAAACGGTCCACCTCAGCCGCAATGTTCTTTACGACGCGCTCCATGATGTGGTCGCTGTAGAATATGCCGTAGTTGATCCCGTCGTAGTTCTGGGTGCCGATGGTCCACGACCCGCCGGTGACGTGCATCACAGCGGCGTTGCCCATGAGGGTGTCGGCCTCCATGATGTAGTCCGACACCGCCGGGAAGAAGACATACTCGGCTCCCTCCACGTCAAAGGGGTACTTTATCTCTATGTTGTAGATATCCTGGAACTCCTCTTCCAGGAACTCGCACGTATCCTTCAGGGCCGGCAGGGGGATGGCCGACGTATTCCCCGTCTCCCCATCCAATTGCTCCCGGACCGATACGACCAGCGCCCTCGGCACGATCCCGACTTCCGCCATAATCCACCGGGCCAGGTGCGTAATGAGGCCGTGGTCGATCCCCAGCGGACAAGTCGCCTTGCAGCGCCGGCACGCCGTGCAACGATAGAACGCCTCCGCCATCTCATCCAGGTAGTCGTCGGTGAGGGTGAACCCTCCGAAGAACCGTGCCTTGAGGACTCCGGACTGCATGAAGTACCGGCGGTACACCCGCAGCAGCAGTTCGGAGCGTTGGCAGGGGATGTCCTGCGGTTCTTCCGTTGCCTCATAGAGCTGGCACGCCGCCGCACAGCGCCCGCACTTGGCGCTCATGCGGGCGTAGGTGTCCAGCGCGATCTGGTAATTGCCGTGGTCGAGGATAGCCGCGAATGCTTCGAGAAACCGCGTCGGCCTCTCGGACAGTTCCAACCCCTTCTCCTCCACGTGATAGCTGTACTTCCTCTGCGTCGTCACCAGTCACTGCTCCCTGATCCGGTTTGTTCCGATGAAATGAAACCCTGTCTATCCCGGTAGTTCGGTGCCGGGAACGAGCTGCCCCTGGAGATACACGTCAAGCAGATCTTCCACCGAGCCGGATACCCACGAAATCACTTCAAAGCCGTTGGCACGCACCATATCTTCATAGATATCCTGCATTCCCCCGCAGATAAGCGTGTCCACTTCCCGGTCGCGCAGGAGGCGAACCCGGTCGAACGGATCCCGACTGCGAAGCGGAAAATCGATCTGATCCACCACGCGGTTCGCCTCGACTGTGAAGATCGCCATCGTGGCGCAGTATTCGAAGCACGGGGCCACCATCTCGCCCATCCGGGGAATCGCGACTATCATGCTCAGCCTCCCAGTTACTTTTTCTTAATAGCAAGCTGGGGACCAGCGTTTAGGCACGGCCAGAAAATTAACGTATATCTTTATTTATTAATGATTTAATTAGGATACAGGAAGGGAGCTCATGGAAGGCTATGAAGAATTTCGTTTCAAAAATGAAACAATTGATGTTTCACATGTTACAAATTTGAAACATCAGTAGAAACATCCGTAAAATCCGCACTGCGCAGACCGAATTTTTTCATCTTCCGCCAGAGCGTCGTGCGACTAACCTGTAGTTCCTGGGCAGTTCGACCCTGGTGCCCTCGGTTCCGGCTCAGGCTCAGGCGGATGGCATCCGCTTCACTTTGCTCCAGAGGAAGGGCTTCCCGCGGTTCCCGCAGTTCCGACGCACCGACGACGGCGGCCCGCCCCTGAAGATCGTCGGGAAGGTGCTGCACGTCGATGAGGCCGTTGTGACAGAGGACGAAGGCGTACTCGAGGATATTTTCCAACTCCCGGACGTTGCCCGGCAAGTCGTGTCGCATCAGGATCTCCATGACCGCCGGGGTCACCCCCTGGACCCGCTTCCCCTGCTTGGCGTTGAAGCGTTCCACAAAGTGCGTTACCAGGTAGGGAATATCCTCGCGGCGTTCGCACAGGGGAGGAATGGAGAGGCGCACCACCGCCAGCCGGAAGTAGAGGTCGTCCCGGAAGAACCCCTGACTGACGAGCCGGGACAGATCCCGATTCGTCGCTGCCACGATACGGACGTTGGCCTGGAGGGGCTCCACCCCGCCGAGAGGATGGTATTCCCGCTCCTGCAGCAGACGGAGGAGCTTGACCTGGGTCTCCGGTGGAAGGTCCCCGATCTCGTCGAAAAAGATCGTGCCCCCCTCCGCGAGCGGAATGCGACCCGGCTTGTCCCGCTTGGCGTCGGTGAACGCCCCCTGCTTGTAGCCGAAAAGCTCGGACTCGAAGAGGTTCGCAGGAAGGGTCCCGCAGTTCACTACCACGTACGGTCGCTTCCGGCGCTGGCTCAGGTTGTGGATGGCCCGGGCCAAAAGTTCCTTCCCGGAACCACTCGGTCCCTCAATGAGGACCGTGCTCTCGCTGACCGCAATGTCCGGAAGCAGGGCGAATATCTTCTGGAAGGCTTCGCTCTTCCCGATGATATCTTCGAAGGTGTACTGGCTCTGGATCTCCCGGCGCAGTTGCTCGAGGGTGGAGAGATCGCGGAACGTCTCCACCGCCCCCAGAAGCGTCCCGTCCTCCGCTCTCAACACGGCAGTGCTCACGCTGATGGGGATGGATCGCGCCCTCTGCGTGAGGATCCGCGCCGATCGGTCGATGACCTCATTGCCCGTATCCAGACTCTCCCGGATGGGACAGGAAACCTCGCACAGACTGGAGTGCAGAACTTCGGAGCACCGCCTCCCGATCGCCCGCTCGGCCGGAACCCCCGTGACCCGCTCAGCCGCCCGATTGAAAGAGGTGATGCGCCAATCGCAGTCTACGGTGAAGACCCCGTCTGCCACACAGCGGAGTACGGCTTCGAAAAATTGAGCTTCATCCACTGCTTCGGGCATTTGCGCAACCATCTCGAACAGAGAGGAGTTTGCCGGACTGAGGCCGGCGCGAACTTCGTCTTACTCGTTCGGCGGGTTGGTGCTCCTCCAAACGAATCTGGAGCAGTTTATTTCAGCATTGCTTGAACAAACTGACGCATGTGGTCCATTCACATTTCCACATTCAGCCGGATCGAGGCTTAGTAATCCTCCTCCCACTTGATAAACGGCTCCTTGACATCCACCATGGCGTTTACGATGAGTTCCACCAGCCCGCCGTAAATGACTCCGCTTTTATCCAGCGCGCCGTAGTAGTCGAAGATATCCCTGATCTGCCCCTTGCAGTTGGAGCAGGGGGCGCACAAGTATTTTTTGACCTCCGGTCCCGGTTGATCGTCAAAGGCGTCCAGAATCTGCTTGAACTTCATCCGCCCTCCAACGCTCACGCGCCAGTCGGCGAAGTTGTTGGGAGACATGATGGCGAAGCCGCTGCCCCCTCCACAGCAATAGTTGTCCACACCATGGGGCGTCATCTCCCGGAACTGAGGACACAAATACCTGAGAATCCGGCGCTGAGGTTCCACGATCCCCAGATTGCGGACGATATTGCACGGATCGTGGAGAGTGACCGGAAAGTCGTTCTTTGAGGGATCGAACTCGATCTTGCCGCTGAAGACGATCTCCTCCAGAAGCGGCATGCAGCTCTCTCGCGACATCGACATCTCCCCGGTCAGGATCCGGTCGGAGATCGTCATGAACGCCTTGTGCTGATGCCCGCACTCCCCCATCACGATCTTGTTGACCTTGAGCTTCTTCGCCGTCTGGGCATGTCGCAGGGCGATGCGCGCCAGCTGCATGTCGTCGTAGAAGAGGCCGTAATTCACGCCGTCGTACCCTATCTCATCCGAGGAAAGGGTCCAGCTGATACCCGCGGCATTCAGGATGATGGCGAAGGCGCCCGGATTCTCCGGCCAGGCGAGGACCTCCCCGGCGTTGTGGATCAAAAGGAGATCTGCACCCTCTTTATCGAACGGGCTCTTCACCTCGACTCCCGTTTCCTCGGTCATGTCTTCGTCGATGAACTCCATGTTGTCCTTCACCACCACGGGGTTCATTCCGGTAGAGGAGCCCACTTCCAACTGCAGCACAGTCCCCTTCTCGTGGAGTTCCTTGGGCGCCCATCCCAGCTCCATGCTGAACAGCTTCCGCAGTTCGTGCGTAACCAGAGCGTTGTCCACGCCGATCGGGCAGGTTTGGGCACACCGCCTGCACATAGTGCAGCGGTACGCCAACTCGTAGAGGCGGGTGATCGTGGCCCAGTTGAGTTCGATGTCTTCGCCCTTGATCTTGGCGGCCAGTTTGCCTCCTGGTTTCACGTATTTCCTGACCAACCTGCGCAACACCTCCGACCGGTATGTGGGCCGGTACACGTCGTTCTTGCCGCTCGAAGTGTAGGTCGGACAGGCATCGTTGCATGTCTGACACGACACGCAGTTGTCGATAGTCAGCAGGAGGGGCTGCAGAAAGGCCCAGTTGTTCTCCTTGGTGAACAGCTTCTTCAGCCCCGACTCAAACTTGTCGACATACTCCTGCTTCTCGGCCTCGCTCTCCGGCTGAGGAAGGCTCAGCCCCACCACGCCGTCCAGATTGCAGACTATCTGCTCCTTGATTTCGGGCTTGATCTCCTTCCACCCCGGCTGCTCCTCCAGTTTGTCGTAAGGAGGGGGCAGCGGAACGAGTTCATCTATCTGCACCGGCGAGAGGACCTCGTCCTCATTTTTAGCTATGTCCTGAATCTGCAATCGGGTACTCATTTCTTCACCTCCTCCGTGGCCAGGTCCACCCAGTTCTTTTTACCATCCGCTCCTATATGGTCCGCCCCCCACGTCACTGTCTGTCCCAACAACTCCTGCGAATCCTTCTCTAACTGAGAGCCAGCTTCCATCGGCCTGTCGTCCCACCGGATCTGATGGTAGGTAAAATACTTGGCGACGAAGTGCATCATCTGGCTAAACGGGAGATAGGCCAGGAAAACCAGGGTCACAAGCAGATGAACGGCCAGCATCCCCGGGGCCGCTACGGATGCATTGGCAGTTAAGAGGCTTCCGACAATTCCGGCCATCCCCCCGGTGAAATTCGGCACGGATAGAATGGCCAGCACGCCGGTGGCGCACACTCCCAACACAAGCAGCAAATTGAAGTACGCCACCCTGCTGGTCATCACCGCCAGATTCCTGTCGATGATGCGCGTGAGCAGTAGACCGAACGCTCCGATAGTCCCAAGAACGTGGCCCGCCGCCGCCAGCATGGGAATCCCCGCTCCCAGCACACCCCGCCCCGATTCCGCAACACCCGCCATCCCCAGAATGCCGTTCAGTATCAATAGCCCGGCCCCCGCAATGAGCAGATACAGTCCCATGTGGAACGGAAAGGAGAACCACCAGAGGCTGCGCTTGTGCTCCCACAGCGCCTTCAGGAAGACGATCTCCTTGCCCATAAACGTCAGCTCACTCACCAGTGATTCCTCCCTGGGTTTCTTCCACCACTCGTACTCCTCCAGGTAGGAACCCCCGTATCGCCCCCGTGTTTTCTCCTTGGGCACGGGAGCGAGTTCCCAGCGGAGGTGCATCGGCAACCTGGCGATTTTCACACACTTCACTACAAAGGCGACAGCAAAGAGGGACAGCAGGGCGTAGCAAAGGACCAGCAGCACTGAACCGGACATCTTGGACTCCTTCCCAATCAAATACCGCGCGGCGTTCCCCAAAGATTGGGTCCGCTGACGCCGGCGGCGTGAACCACCACAAAGCCATTCACGTGAACGTCATAAATTCAATTTTAGCCGGAAAGCCCCCTCGACGTCAAGTCCCCTTATGCGGAACCGTTGCCACCCGTTCGCCCCTTCGGATTGTCATGAAGCTAATCCGCTGTCCGTTTCGACCCAAGCTCAATACCGACGTAACGCGTTCCCCCCAAACCTGTTTGAAGCGTGCGAAAGCCAGCGCTAATGGCCCGTTCGCCCTGTCATCCCTCTATCTCTTCCTCACCCAGCGCACACCGACTCAGCCATCCCACGCTCGTGCGTGTCAGCACTCCATCCTCGTAGAGGTCGACGGGACCGTCGTCACCCAGGAGATCCGAATGATCGGCCAGAAGCTCAGTCCGCCCCAGCCGAGTCAGACACCAGACTGCCATGCCCCGAACCTGGGAATCCGCATGGTTCAACGCGGCGGTGATGGCCGGGAGCACCTCGGGCACATAGTCGTCGGCGTTTTCCCCGAGCCGCCCGATCGCCCACAGAATCCCCGCCCGGAAGTGACCCAGGTCCTCCTCCGCCATCTCCAACAGGAGGTGGATCACGATCGGAACGTAGTTGGCAAAGAGCGCAGGGCGATGGTGGGTAATCTCCGCTATCGCTTCCGGAGCGCGCCAGCAGATTCCCCCCGACTCCTCGTTCAACAGCCACACCAGGCGGCGCAGGTGCTCCCGCACAGGCCCGGGGTCGACATCCGCGATCCGCGCCGCAGCTACGCCCATCCCCTCCACGGCGCGCCAGCCGATCTGTGGATCGGCGTCGAACGTCAACGAAACCAGGCTCCCCAACACGCGCCTCTTCTGCGCGGCCAACTCGGCGATCGCTCCGAACTGCCTCTCGATCAGGAGCTTGCGAAGTTCCCGTTTCATGCAATATACCCCCTTTGACTAGGACTATGTTGTTTTCTTGCCGTGGAATCCGTAGCGCTTGACGGCGCCACCGAATCCCTTACCCTTGGAATGATCGGTCGCCTCGACCGCATTCCCTACCTCGAACTGGCTCATCTCCGATACCCAAGTGGGGTCGTTCCCATGCCCGAGGAGAGGTTCACAGCTGCGCGCCAGCGCATGGTGCAGACTCAGCTCTATCATCGCGGCATCTCCGATCCAGCGATCCTGGCCGCCTTCCGCCGAGTCCCCCGCCATCTCTTCGTTCCTCCCACAGAGCGCGGTCGAGCCTACGAGGACCATCCTCTGCCCATCCCCTGCGGCCAAACCATCTCGCAGCCCTACGTCGTTGCCTACATGTTCCAGAAACTGGAGTTGGACGGTTCCGAGCGCGTTCTGGAAATCGGCATGGGCTCCGGCTACCAGACCGCCCTGCTGGCCGAATTAACAGCCCGCATTTTCAGCGTCGAATTCTTTCCCGAACTGGCCACCGAAGCCCGGCGAACCCTGGCCGAACTGGGCTACGCCAATATCGAATCCAGAGTGGGGGACGGCAGTCGCGGCTGGCCCGAGGCCGCCCCCTTCGACGCCATCATCGGCTCGGCCGCCCCGGAGGAAGTGCCTCAGTCCCTTTTCGATCAGCTGGCTCCAGGGGGAAGACTGATCATGCCGATCGGCCGCTCTCGTCAACACCTGGTCCGAATCACCCGCACGGGAAACGAGCAGTTCCAGCGCACAGATCTGCTGCCCGTGCGCTTTGTCCCCATGCAGTCCGGTTCCCCTGCCGACAGTTGAAGATACGGTTCCACCTCCGGGCCATCTTCCAGAACACACCCGGCCATTTCCCAGAATTCCCGGGATCAGTCGATGCGTTCAACTCTCTTTTTTTGGGAGGCGCCTAATCGATCGCCTGGACGATCTCGATCATCACCCGGGCCGTACCGGCGTTGACCATCTCCAGTTCAAGGGCCGCGGCAAACGACAGGTCGAGAACGCGCCCCTCTATAAACGGTCCGCGATCGTTGACCTTTACTTCAACCCAGCGACCGTTCGCCATATTGGTCACCTTGACGCGCGTGCCCAGCGGCAGAACGCGGTGAGCGGCGGTCAGCTTGTACATGTTGAAGACTTCGCCGTTGGCAGTATTGCGGCCGTGGAACTTCTTGCCGTAATAAGATGCGACGCCGATCTGATACGCTTTTGAGGTGTCGAGTCCGGCGAGATCGACCGGGTGCGCGGTAGAGGAAGGGGGCTTGATGCGGGGCGGTTTGGGGGCTTTCTGCTTCCCGGTCTGCGGCCGACTCTTCGCCGGGGAGACCGAGCTCGTCGCACGCACAGGCGGGCGATCATCCCGGCTGCGATAGACCGGATGCGGCACGCAGGCAGACAGGAAAACCGCGCCTGCAACACCCAGAAGCCAGCTTGTGAAACCATGCGACATGCCGAACCGCGCCAGTGAGATAGATGCTCTGCGGAGAATTCGCCCTGCCTAAATTCGCAACGATGGCCATCTTTGGCCAGCTCAGATTTCCAGGCGCCCCACCAGTTCACCGATCGCGGCGATCCCGTTCTCCTCGCAGTAGGCCTGGAGACCGTCGACAATCTCCTCTCCCACCCCCGGCTGGACGAAGTTCGCCGTTCCCACCTGCACCGCCGTCGCGCCGGCCAGAATGAATTCCAGGGCGTCCCGAGCGCTGGCAATCCCCCCGATCCCCATCAGCGGCAGTTCGACCGCCCGGTGCACCTTCCAGACCATGGCCAGGGCGACCGGCTTGATCGCCGGTCCCGAAAGCCCACCGGTGATGTTCCCCAGCACCGGCCGGCGCCGGTCGACGTCGATTGCCATGCCGACCAGCGTATTGATCAGGGAGATGCCATCCGCCCCCGCTCCTTCCACCGCCCGGGCGATTTCGGCGACGTCGGTGACGTTTGGCGTAAGCTTGGCGATCACCGGCCGGTGGGTTACCTTCCGCACCGCTCCGATCACTTCGGCAGCAGCGGTCGGCTGGCAGCCAAAGAGCATTCCTCCCTGCTTGAGATTGGGGCAGGAGATGTTGATCTCCAGCGCGGCAATCCCCTCCAGTTCCTCGAGACGGACGGCCATCGCTGCGAACTCCTCCGGACTGTCTCCGGCGATATTGACCACCACCCGGGTGCCAATACTGGCCAGGAAGGGCCACTTTTTCCGCGCGAAATCCTCCAATCCCGGGTTCTGCAGACCGATTGAATTGAGCATGCCCGCCGGCGTCTCGACGACGCGAGGAGGCGGATTGCCCGCCCGCGGCAGGGGCGTGATCGTCTTGCTCACCAGTCCTCCCAGACGCGACAGATCGACGAGGGGCAGCAGTTCCTGACCGTAGTTGCAGGTGCCCGACGCCAGCAGCACCGGATTCGCCAATCGCACCCCGGCGTAGTCCACAGACAGATCGCTCATTTCATCTCCCCTCCCAGCGCACCTGGCGGGCGTCGAAAACCGGTCCGTCCACGCAGACTCTGCGATAGCGTCCGTAGTCCGATTCCCCCTCCCCCTCCTCGGGGATCACCTCCACCACGCAGCCAACGCAGATGCCGATGCCGCAGGCCATGTACTCCTCCAGTGAAACCTGACAGGCCACCCCGCGCTCCGCGCACAGAGCCGCCACCGCGGCCATCATCCCATGGGGACCACAGGTGAAGACCGCACACTCATCCTCCCCCCCCAGTTCCTCTGCGAGCAAATCGGTCACCAGCCCGGCGTGCCCCATGCTGCCGTCGTCGGTCGCCCGCCGCACCTTCTGGACATCCGCCATCAGCAGGGAATCGGATAGATGCTTGTCGGCCGTGCGCGCCCCCGCCAGGAGGATGGTCCGATAGCCCTGCGCCCTCAGAACCTCGCTCCAGAAGAGCAGCGGAGGGATGCCGATCCCTCCGCCAACCAGCAGTCCGGTTCGACCGGTAGGGGGGGCCTGAAACCCCTTCCCGAGCGGACCGAGACAGGCCGCCTCGGACCCGATTTCCATCCTTTTCAAAGCCTCGGTTTTGGGACCCACCGCCTCGAAGAGGAGATCGATATTCCCCGCTTCCCAATCCACCGCGCAGAGACTCAACGGCAGACGCAGGAAAGGCGTCTCTCCCTCGCTCACCTGGATCTCGACGAACTGTCCCGGAATCGCCTCGGCCGCAATGCCCGGAGCATCGAACTGCGCCAAAAAGAAATCCTGAGCCACCTCCTCCTTTGTGAGCAGGTGGATGCGCTCGTCCAACATATACACCCCTTCCTCTGCATCGATGGGATGAATGGATTCATCCGTGGGAATGTCAGTCCCCCCCGACCTCTGCAGACAGTGTGTCGGGCGCCGCGCTCCCCACCTCTGGCAACTCGACCGATCTCTCCACATCGACGTTTTTCTCCGCAGATCGCACAAAGGGGATCTCCAGTTCCACCCAGACCCGCACCTCCTCCCCTTTCTTGTCGATGGCCGGATAGAACCGATAGTCCCGAGCTGCGGCCAGCGCCGGCGTCCTGAAACGCTCTTCACCACTGAACAGATCGACCTCCTCCACCTCTCCCTGTCGCCCGATGAGCAGATCGACGAAGACGGTGGCCGAATCTTCCTCACTCTCTTCCGGATAGACAGGTCGCACCAACTCCCGCACCAGCGGCAGATCCTCCAGCTGATTCCGGAACGAAGGCTTCAGATCCTCCTCTGGAGGTTCGAATCCCAATTCCTCCAGGTCCCCCGGGCCGAGTTCCTCGGCTCCTCCGGCCTCTTCCAGACCCGGGAATTCCTGGAGAAGGAATTCCACCTGGGGATTCCGCCTGTCCCGTTTGACGATCTGGCGGAGATAGTGGTTGGCCGAATCGATCTGCCCGGTGGCGATGTAGGCGTCCAGCAAGCGGTACTGCGCCTTGAGCATGCCGCGCCGCATGGCCAGCGATTCCCGATAGAGTTCGATCGCATCCTCCAGAAAATCCTGCTCCCGCATGAGATTCCCCAGTTGATACAAAATCTCCGGCTGGTTCTCGCGCTGCTCCAGACTCAACTCGTAGAACTCGCGCGCCACTTTCAATGCCTCCCGCCGCTGGGCGCGCATGGCGAATCCCAGATACTTGCGGGCGAGCGACACCGAATCGAGGGAGTCCGGCTCCAGAGCCAGTACCTCGATCCGCTCTCCGGGGTTCACCAGACCACCGACCCCTTTCAGGCTGCGCTGCAGCTTGGCGACCAGATCGCCGGCGCGCACGCTGTCGCGCTCGGCGGCGAGACGCCCATAGCGCGAATGGAAAAAGGCTTCCCGAACCTGCAGATAGCGCCGCTCTGCCTCCAGCGAATCCGCCCCCATGTTCTCGTAGGCATAGGCGGCCAGATAGGCCGCCCTTGCCCCCACCTCCGTATCCTTAAAACGGGAACTCAAACTATCGAGCAAAGGGATATAAACGTCGAGTGCGCCGGTATCCCTCAGAAGTACCGCTTCGATCTCCTCGAATTCGGCTGCGGCCAACTCTTCATCCGTAACCTGGATTTTCAACCCCAGATGACGACGCGCCTCGTTGGCGTGACGCGTAGCGGGGAACTCTTCGATCAACCGCTCCAGATAGGGGCGAGCACCGACCTCGTCCCTCCGCATCTCGCGATAGACCCAGGAAATGCTGTAAAGGATGCGGGGGACCGATTCGGAATCCGGATAACGATGCAGAATTTCGCTGAAATAATGGATGGCCGAATCCGGTTGAGCGACCCGCTCGGGGTCGCGATAGAACTCGGCCACGGCCAGCAGGTCGAGCATGACTTCCGGTGTGCGCGCCACTCCTGCCGATGACAGGTCCCCACTCTCTTCGGCAGCCAGCGAATCGGGGGGGCTGACCAATTCGACCATCGGTGGGGAATCTGGAGCAAGGCTGGTCTCTTCCATTCTCGAGGAGTCGGCCGAACTGCCCGTCCCTTCCGGCACGAGCGGATCCACTCCTCCGGCAACCCCCTCCTCACTTGGCACATCGGTCGATTCCCCGTTCCCGTCAACAACCAGTGAATCCATATCTCCGGAGCCACCCACTACGGCTGCTGAATCGGGTATATTTTCCACTCCCTCCAGTGCCAGCGAATCCGGCGCCTCCCCAACACTATCCGTGGCCGGGGAAACGGGGAGGTCTCCTCCGACCTGCCCCGCGACCAGTGAATCTGCCTGATGAATCCGGTCGGTGTGTTGCTTGAGCTGGGCGAGGTAACCGAGCATCTCCTGAGCCAACTTGGATGCCTCGGATCCCCCTTTTTCCCTTTTGGCTTCCTCGAAGTACTCTGCACCCCGCTCGCTTTCCCCAAACCCCCGCAGATAGAGCAACCCCGTCCGATAGAGAGCCATGGCCGAAGAGGGCGTCTGGGGAAAGTCGTCCCGCACCTGTCCGAACTCCTCCAGGGCTCGATCGAGCTGGCCGTTCTCCTGATAGTATTGGCCGATCAGAATCCTCGTCTGTCCTTCAAATGGGCGAAATCGACTTTCCTCCAACAGATGGGTATAGGTCTGCAGAGCCTCTCCGGAGTCGCCGCGCATATCGAGCAATCGACCGGTGCTGAGACGTGCCCGATACTCCATTTCGATAGTCGGCTTCTCCTCGAGCACCCGGGCGAAGGCTTCCAGCGCTTCGTCGTAACGGGATTCGTCCTCCAGAGCGAAGATCGCCTCCCCCAGGCGCAGCCACAGCTCGGCCCGCAACTCGGTATCCGGAAAAGCCTCCAGAGTGGCCCGGTACTCCTGGATGGCCACGACGTAATCCTCCGCCCCGAAGGCGATCTCGCCCAGGCGCAGTCCCGCTCGGGCGGCTATGTTCTCCCGACCTCCTTCGAAAAGAGTTCGGTAGATCGGCGTCGCAAGATTGTCGAGATTCTGGGCTTCGTGACTGAGGGCCCGCCAGTACAGCGTTCGATCGTAGAATTCGCTTTCGGGGAAATTCTTCTCCAGATCGCGGAAGGATTGCACCGCGCTCAGATAGTCCCCCTGCCAGTAAAAAGCCCGTCCCATGAGGAACATGGCATCGTCAATCAGTTCGCTCTCTTTGTACTTTTCCAGAACTCGGGAGGCTTTTTGAGCGGCCTTCTCATAGAGCGGTTTGGCCAGACCGCTGCTCCGCATCTCTTCGCGTTCGAGTACCCGCCCCTGAGCAAACGCCTCCCGCTCCTGCTTGGCACGCGCTTTCTCCGCCTGGCCGAAGGCCTTTTTGGCGTTGTAGAAGGTATTGAAATAGACGCAGGAGGTGTTCGCCAGTAACCCTAGCAGAAGGGCATAGATGACGACCGCAGAATTCCCTGCGCCAAACCGACTCCAACGGCCTTCGAATCTACATCTCACTGTGGTAATCCTGCAGAGCGCGCACGCCGATATTCCCCCCCTGGAGCGCCTCGATACCGGCAGTGGCTGCCCGGGCTCCGGCCAGGGTCGTGGTATAGGGAATGTTGTTCATGATGGCCGCCCGCCGCACCACGAAGTCATCGTATTGAGAGTTCTCATCCAGCGGAGAATTGATGATCAGCTTCACCATGCGGCTGCGGATGGCGTCCTCGACGTGGGGTCTGCCTTCGTGCACTTTGCGCACCATCTCCGTCTCGATCCCGTGGCGCTGGAGGAAATCTCGCGTCCCCTGGGTGGCCATCAGTGCGAATCCGGCCTTCTGCAGCCGGCGGGCGAGCGGCAGCACCGCCTCCTTGTCCCGATCGTTGACGCTGATGAAGATCTGCCCCTCGGCCGGCAGCATCGATCCAGCTCCCATCTGGGCTTTGAGAAAGGCGGTGCCAAATTCCATCCCGACACCCATTACCTCACCCGTCGATTTCATCTCGGGCCCCAGCAGGCTGTCCGCCCCGGGGAATTTTATGAACGGCAGCACCGCCTCCTTTACCGAAATGTGCCGGGGCACCACTTCCTCGGTGAAATTCTGCTCCTTGAGACTCTTTCCGGCCATAACCCTGGCGGCGATCTTGGCCAGCGGTCGACCGATCGCCTTGCTCACGAAGGGGACCGTGCGCGAGGCTCGGGGATTCACCTCGAGGACGTAAACCGCGCCCTGGTGGATGGCGTATTGCACATTCATCAATCCGATTACCTTGAGCGCCCGGGCCATATCGCGCGTGTGTTCGCGCAGCTGCTGCAAATGCTCCGAACTGATTTCATAGGGCGGCAGGGAACAGGCGCTGTCTCCCGAATGCACCCCGGCGTGCTCGATGTGCTGCATGATGCCCCCGATCACCACATCCTGGCCATCGGCCACGGCATCCACGTCAAACTCCTGTGCTCCCTCTAAATAACGATCGACGAGGATCGGACGTTCCGGTGAAACGTCGATCGCCTCGCGCATGTAGGTCTCCAGGCTGGCCGCATCGTACACGATCATCATCGCCCGCCCGCCCAGCACGTAGGACGGTCGCACCAGCACCGGGTAGCCGATCGACTCGGCTACCTTCTTGGCCTCTTCGAGGCTGCGCGCCATGCCGTTGTCCGGCTGCTTGATCCCCAGTTCGCGGATCAGATTCCCGAACAGTTCACGGTCTTCCGCCAGGTCGATGCTGCTGGGAGAAGTACCGATGATGGGCACTCCTTCTTTTTCTAGCTCGAGGGCCAGATTCAGCGGCGTCTGCCCTCCAAACTGAACGATCACTCCGTCCGGTTTCTCCCGTTTGGCGATATGGAGGACATCCTCAACGGTCAGCGGCTCGAAGTAGAGCTTGTCCGCCGTATCGTAGTCGGTACTCACCGTCTCCGGATTGCTGTTGACCATGATCGTCTCGAAGCCGTCCTCCTTCAAGGCGAAACAGGCGTGGACGCAGCAGTAGTCGAATTCGATCCCCTGTCCGATCCGATTCGGCCCCCCTCCCAGAACCATGATCTTCTTCCGCTCGGAGCGGCTCGCCTCATTTTCCCGCTCATACGCTGAATAGTGGTAGGGCGTGTGCGCCTCGAACTCGGCCGCACAGGTGTCGACCGTCTTGTACACCGGCTCGATCCCCAACGCCAGTCGCCGCTTTCTCACCTCCGGCTCGGAGATCTTGCTGAGGGATGCCAGCTGCTGATCGCTGAAGCCGTATTCCTTGGCCTGCCGCAGCAGCGCTGGGTCGGCGAATACATCTTCAACGGCCAGGCGCTGTTCCAGTTCCCAGATCTGATAGAGGTTGTCCAGAAACCAGGGGTCGATGCCGGTCAGCTGGTAGATTTGATCGTGCGTATACCCCTTCTGGATCGCCGCCTTGAGATAGAATAGGCGCTGTGAATTGGGAGCGATGAGATGCTCTCGCAGCTCTTTGTCAGCCAGTTTTTCCAGATCCAGGTCTTTGCCGTCCGCCCCCCAGCCTCCTCGCCCCACTTCCAGCGAGCGCAGCCCCTTCTGCAGCGACTCCTTGAAGGTGCGCCCGATGGCCATCGTCTCACCGACCGAGCGCATCTGGGTGTCGAGGAGATCCGGAGTATTCTGGAATTTTTCAAAGGTGAAGCGCGGAATCTTGGTGACCACATAGTCGATGGTCGGCTCGAACGAAGCCGGAGTCTCCCTGGTGATGTCGTTGGGGATTTCGTCCAGGGTGTAACCGACCGCCAGCTTGGCCGCAATCTTGGCGATTGGAAAACCGGTCGCTTTGGAGGCCAACGCCGAAGACCGGGAGACCCGCGGGTTCATCTCGATCACCACCATCCGGCCGTCGTCCGGATGCAGGGCGAACTGAATATTCGAGCCGCCGGTATCGACACCGATCGCGCGGATCACGTCGATGGCCGCGTCCCGCATCCTCTGGTATTCCTTATCGGTGAGCGTCTGTGCGGGAGCCACCGTGATACTATCCCCGGTGTGCACCCCCATCGGATCGAAATTTTCGATCGAGCAGATGATGACCACGTTGTCGTTGTGGTCGCGCATCACCTCCAGTTCGAACTCCTTCCACCCCAGCGCCGATTCCTCGATCAGCACCTCGTCTGTCGGGCTCAGGTCGAGCCCGTGGATGAGTTTCTGTTCAAACTCTTCGATATTGTAAGCCACGCCCCCACCGCTCCCTCCCATGGTGAAGGAGGGACGCAGAATAGTGGGGAATCCCAGCTCCGTTTGCAGGCGGAGCCCCTCTTCGAGGGAGTGGACGAATTCCCCCCTGGGCATCTCCAATCCGGCCTCGTCCATCGTCTGCTTGAACAGTTCGCGGTCCTCCCCCTTTTTGATCGCCTCCAGTTTGGCCCCGATCAGTTCCACTCCGTAGCGCTCCAGCACGCCACTTTCGGCCAATTCGACCGCCGTATTTAGAGCGGTCTGTCCCCCCAGCGTGGGCAATAGCGCCTGGGGCCGTTCGCAGGCGATGATCTGCTCACAAACCTGGGCTGTAATCGGTTCGATATACGTCCGATCCGCCATTTCGGGATCGGTCATAATCGTGGCCGGATTGCTGTTGACCAGTACGATCTCGTACCCCTCCTCCTTGAGCGCCTTACAGGCCTGCGTCCCAGAGTAGTCGAATTCACATGCCTGTCCGATGACGATCGGCCCGGAGCCGATGAGCATGATCTTATGGATGTCGGTGCGTTTGGGCATCTTGTCTTTTCACTTAGCGGGAGAGTGGAACAGATACAAAAATAGAGACGCGCCGGAGCACATCTCTGTTCATCGCGAAGAGAACTTGAGCGCTTGGAAGATGAAGGTTGCGAACGTCTTACTCCTCGAAAAAAGCGCCATCAAAAAAAAATTAAATCCTAGGGTTTTTGGTTCAATCCCAGGTAGATCAACAGGATGATGATAACTACCGTGGTGGCGTAGCCGAGTTTGAGGAGCAGCAGACGATAACTCTCCCAATTGCGGTGTTTCTTGATCTTGAACTTGGGCCTTTCTACATCGTGGAGATCGACCTGGAAACGCTGCTCGTCTATTAGGCGCACCAGCCGAGGATCGTAATCGCCTATAGTCTTCAAGATCATCCGCTTGCGCCGAGCCACCTTCTCGGCGAAGAGTTCCTGCTCGCTCCTGGCCCCCTCCTCTCCCTGCCCCTCTTGCACCATCCCCGCCTCCTCTTCCTGCGAGCGATCGACGATGAGGATACAGGTCTTTTCACGCGCCAGGTTCTCCGCCAGATCGCTGATCACTTCGCGGTCCTTTAGATTGGCGTGGATAACCTCGTAGCAGGTGTCGATAAAGCGCGAAAAATCGCGACGAATATCGTCGTCGGAGAGTCCCAGGAGATAGGACTCTTCAATCATCTCCTCGATGGCTTCTTTGACGTTGGGCATTTTCTGCTTCTTGGGGTAGGCAAGAGATCGGTCCAGCAGGGCATTTAGGCTCTTCATACATTACAGCATACCTGCGGGGATGTCAAGTTTTGGGACCTCCCTATCTCCTCTCGGCATCCGCCGCGTAGGTATCGAGGATGGCGCGGGGCAGCAGATGGCCGATATCCCCGGCACTCATCCCCCATTCCCCAATTCGATCCCGGGCCAGATCTCCCGCCCGCCCGTGTAGGTAGACCCCCAGGCAGGCAGCCTTTTCCGGACTCATCCCCTGGCCCAAAAGTCCGGCGATGAGCCCGGTCAGCACATCCCCGGCTCCCGCCGTCGCCATTCCCGCATTGCCCGTCGGATTGACCAGACATCGACCGTCGGGTAGGGCCACCACCGTCGGGCCTCCCTTGAGGACCAGCACCACCCCGTGCTCCACGGCAAACCGACCCGCGTGACCCAGAGAATCGGCGGCCACCTCCTCCGTCGCCAATTCGGTCAGGTGAGCGAATTCCCCGACGTGCGGAGTCAGGATGATCGGCCCCTCCCTCTCTTTCAGCAGATCGGTCGCCCCTGCCAGAGCGAACAGACCGTCGGCATCGAGCACCAGGGGCCGCTTCACCTGCATCACCAGGCGGCGCACCAACTCGACCGTCTCCCGGTACCGCCCCAACCCGGGCCCTAACGCCAGACAATCGGAATTCTCGCTCAGTTCGAGGATCTCTCCCAACCCGCGCAGGGCCAAACAGCGACGCTTGCGAACCTCGGCCAGTGGCAGGGTCATCACCTCGGTCAGCTTCACCTCGACGATATCGTTGAGGCTGGACGGCAGTCCCAGCGTCACTCGCCCCGCTCCCGCCCTCAGAGCGGCGTCGGCGGCCAGCGTTGCCGCCCCTGTCATGCCCACCGATCCGGCGACCACCGCCACCGTGCCGCACGTCCCTTTGTGGGCATCGTCCGGCCGCCGGGGGATCAACGCCGCCATCCCCTCCTCGTCGAGCAAAAAGGTGCTGACCGGACTAGTTCGGATCACCTCGGCAGAAAACCCGATATCGACCAGGCGGAGGATTCCGCAGTAGGTTCGTCCCGGAAAAAACAGATGGCCGATTTTGGGCAGGCCAAAAGTGACCGTCAGAGCCGCCCGCATGCAGGCTCCGTGCACCAGACCGGTTCCCGCTTCCAGCCCGGAGGGAAGATCCACAGCCACCACCGGTCGGTCAGCCCCCATCACGCACTCAATGATCCGGGCCGCCTCCGGGCGTGGCGCTCCCTTCAACCCGGTTCCCAGTAGGGCATCGACGACCAGATCCCCCTCGTCCAGCGCTTCCCGGAGCACCCCGAGGTCCTCGTCCGACAGCAGCGGTTCCACCCTCCCTCCCGCCTCTTCCAGCAATCTCAAATGGTGCGCGGCATCCCCCTTTACCATCTCCCGCGACATCGTCAAAAAAATCCGCAGTGCCACTCCCGCCTGGTGCAGCAGACGAGCGATGACAAATCCATCTCCGCCGTTGTTCCCGCGGCCGCAGACAACTACTGGACAGAGCCCTTCCAAACCCTCCCATTCTTCGACGATGGCATCGAAGACCCGGCGACCGGCGTTCTCCATCAACTCGGCTCCGGAAGTGCCAGCCGCAATAGTCCGTCGATCGATCTCCGCCATCTCTTCTCCCGTGACCAGCTTGACGAATTCCACCCAGTTCTCCTTTCAACTCTCCCAGGGCCGTATCAGCTCGCGCCAGCTCCGCCGCGGCCCCTCCGGGAGCGATTCTCCGGTGTATTTTGGCAGCAGACTCCTGAAACCGATACTGACGAACAGAACCAGGGCGGTCAGCATACCACAGAACAGTCCCAATCCGGAAACCACCCCGATGCCAAACGAGAACCCCGTTCCCAGCAACAACCCCAGCGACAGGCGGACATTGTCGATCACCAGCAGAAAGCTCTGACGGATTGTCTGCCAGACACTCCCTTCCTGAGCAATCAACACAGGAAAGAGATAGAGACCGATCAGGGCGACACCCAGCAAAAACCACAGCATGAGTCCACTCAAAGCCAGCCCCACCCAACTGGCGAACTGGTGATAAAAGAAGACGTTGACCACCAGCGCACAGGTCGCCCCAATGGTGAGTATCCCCAGCGCCTGAGCCCGCCAGGCAAATCTCCTCCACTCGGCCAACAGCTGCCCGAACCCCACTTCTTCCTCTCGCACCCAGCGTCGTGCGGCCAGGAAGAGCAGCAGCGTCGGCGGCGAGACCAGGACCAACTCCAGTGCCATCAGCACCGCGGCCAGGCCTCTCCCTCCCCCCATTTCACTTCCGGCTCCCAGCAGCAGCGCTCCAAGCAGCAGCCAGGGCAGGCTCAGCCCGGTCCACACCAGGTTGAACAGCACCAGTCCTCCCAGATGGTCGTAGGCGACCCAGAGGAACCGCCGCAACACCTCCTCACTCCCCCCCTTCGACGCCCCGGAGCATGAATTCCGCGTAGGTCCGTGCAGTCTGCACCAGGTCGTGCACCCGCAGTCTTTCGTCCACCCCGTGCGCCTGCTCCCCCTTGACGCCGTAGCCGACCCCGGGTAATCCTTCCTCTTCGACGAAGTAGTGCAGATCGGTAAAACCGGTGGTCACCCGGAAACCGGCCGGCCCCCGGCGCACGGCCTGTACTGCCCCGGCGAAAGCCCGGGGCAGCGGTTGGGTGGGCTCCACCACGCAAGGGCTGATGCGCAGGGGCGACTGGACCTTGCAAGCAATCCCCTGTGCCCGGGCGATCTTCTCGATCTCCTGGCGCAACTCCCCCTCGACCTGGCGCAGCGTTTCCCCGGGCACGATGCGCCGATCGATAGAAAAAACCGCCCGCGCCGGCACCGTGTTTACCTTGTCACCCGATCCCCCACCGAACACGCCTCCAATATTGACCGTCGGGCTGCGCAACTGCCCGTTGAAATCGCGAAACCTCCGACTTGGGACGGCCAAC
>Ga0233431_1000368_pt1 | contig 103737 bp, 124 predicted proteins | sample SI_118_April2016_FD_179867 | JGI IMG/M metagenome (GOLD analysis project Ga0233431, IMG submission 179867) | Seawater microbial communities from Saanich Inlet, British Columbia, Canada - SI_118_April2016_200_MG | ecosystem: Environmental > Aquatic > Marine > Inlet | place: Canada: British... | reverse complement strand
TATCGCAGCTATCCGTTCCCTCGTTACACGAGTCAACAGTGCAGGACACTGTGTCATCACAGTCTATACTTGTTCCTGCCTGGCAGTCATTTATTATATCACAAGTCTCAGCTCCATTACACCATAAAATATCATCACAAAGTACATCACTTGGAAGATTATCGCAGCTATCCGTTCCCTCGTTACACGAGTCAACCGTGCAGGACACTGTGTCATCACAATCTGGGATATTCTGAACTTGGCAATCTTGGGTTAAGCTACAATAATCCTCTCCGTTACACCATAATCCATCATCACAGACAAAGTCATCTGGAGTGTAAACACAACTCTCAGAAACACAACTATCGACCGTACAACTTATGCCATCATCACAATCTCCATCAACCTGGCACTCTGGATCTTGATCTATATAATTTAAAACATATTCACTCAAACTATTGGCCAAACAAAAGCCCCTATTGCCATCAATTTCTGGGTTATTCCATCCTCTAGCAACAGAAAAATCTTCTCCAGGAGATAAAATATCTATATAATATTTATTAGGTTCCCAAATTGGATTTTCACAATCTACAGTGGAGGGAGCATAAGGTCTACCTGTAACCAAAAAATTATCTCCATCCACACAAAACACTAAATATGGCATGTGTTCGATTATCCCAAAGTCTCTTCCATCAGGTAAACTAGTGCCTGTGAAAGAAACTTTATCACTCTCCAATAATCCATGTCCAGGACATGTAAAAAAATCAGTCTCAACATCTACACTACAACTGGTCCAACCACTTTCCAAATCTTCTCCTGGAGCCTTATATAATGAACTCATACGTTCTTTAATTATTTCTTCGTTCCCCCAAGGAAATAAAGGAATATCTGTTTGTGTTACATTCCAATCAGCTTCCCCATATATAGTTCCAGGTTTACCAATTAAATAATCTATTGTAGCGCCTCTTTCCCTCCCATCATCTGCTTGATCAAACTCATCATTAGGATCATCAAAGTTTAGAATGCTATTAAATGAGTTTATAGGATCAAGGGCATTCCCATAATACGCCGAATGGTCAGTTCCATCTGGATGGGTACAATAAATACCACTACAAAGATCATAATCTTCAGAGTTTCCATAAAAAATATTGTGACTAGAATTCATATCATCCAATGCAACATATCCTGGTGCAGTCTCAATATTATAATATATTGAATTTCTAGATGTAGCTTGTTCCCCTTGAAGATCCCCATATTCATTAATAAATTGTCCCTCTGCAGAAACTTTAATATTTCCAAAAGTATTATGGTCATAGGTATGTATATTGGCTCCAAGTACATCATTTGAAATAAATCCACTTCTCCCGATATAATTTTCATAATTGTGGATATCTTCATTAAGGGCAGGTTCAATATCCCAGAAAACATTATCAATTAGTTGGGCCCTCCCATTATGATACTCATTTGCCCCAGTAAAAATGAAACCAATTCCATTCCAATTTAAAATAATATTTCCTCTAAATTCAAGATTTGAATGCCCTGCAGCACTACTCATTGCTGTAGGAACAGCATGTATAACGCGTACCCCTCCAGCAGTCCAATCATTGTAATTAGCACCAGTGCCATCAATTATAAGATTATTAAAAAAGAAAGCATCGGGTTGTAAATAAGATGTCATCGCACCAGTTGGCTGATTAACAGTAGAATAATCCCACCTTACAACGTTCCTTCTAACAACATTATAAAAACTACAATTTGCCCTTGGATCTGCAGGGAAACCAGGAGAATGTTCACAACCAGAACTCCCTCCAGTAATCTGTAGATGGTATCTTCCGTCACCATAAACAAAACAACCCTCTATCAAAGAATAATTTGTTTTATCAAGAACTATAGATGATTGTTTTGCATCTACAACTGAACAATTAATAAATTTAATATGATGAGAACGTCCTGCATTCATTGCACCTTGAGAAATATCCCTAGAACTAATACCTATTATTTCAATATACTCATCTTCACTAATAATAACTGAACTTCCCTGATGATTAGAACCATCTAAAATCACATTAAAATCAGTCTCGGATTTTATTGTAGTATAACTCCCCGGAAAACCACTTGGGACATGGTTAATTACATTTCCTTGTGCAAGATCATAAATTCCATCTGCAATAATTAAAGTATCTCCTCCAGACATCGCAGAAATGCCAACTCCTATTGTCTCAAAAGCATCACCCCAAGAGCTACCCCCATTTCCATCATCCCCATTCACTCCATCAACATAATATATAGTCTCCTCAAAATTATAACAGCCACTTGTATCAAATCCTAAGCAATCTGGCAAACACGCTAAATCTCCTGCATCATATCCCAATCCAATGCAAGTTTCCCCGCCTAAGTCCGTCCCATCGCAAACTTCATCCCCCTCTATTTCATTATTTCCACACTCTGGCCCTGATTCTCCACAAATTTCAACTGGGCAAGGATTTCCCAAATATCCCCATATATATTCAGTCAAACTATCATTCAAACAAAAGCCTCGGTTACCAATTACCTCAGGATGCTCTGGATTTGAATACGAGCATAAAAATTCTTCAATAACCTCTTCGTTATACCAAGGCCATAAATCGATATCTGTTGTTTCATTCCAGCCGGTTTCATTAAAGAGGCACTCCGAACATCCAATTTGTTTTAGTACAGTTGCTCCAACATCGCCCCCATCACTAGCATTACCATCAAGTGTATATCCTTCCTCAATTCTAGGCAAGTACAATAAATCGTTCTCAGTAATATTAAATTCATTACCATTCTGCTCAGACCAATCATGTGCCCCAGGACCTTGTGAACCATAATTTATAGTGTTATTCCAGAACGCATTGTAATCCGATAGAAAATCAGAATCAAGCACACCCCCATCAGGAGGATCTATCTCTGCTTCCAAAAATATAGAATCCAGTACTGTGAGTCTAGAGTATGCTGGATCATGTTCTGTCATAGCAACCCCCTGACCAGTTTTAGACCCACCATAAGTTCCATGACCTATATACCAAGTCCCATCATCATCAGTAAGGTAATCTGTCCCATGATAAAAATAAACCAATGGACAATCTGTCACTGCATTCTCCCTCTGCAAATGCCAAGCAATATTATTTTCAAATACAAGGCCTTCCCAATCCCCCCCCTCTAGGAGATATCCTGTGCCTTCATGATTCAAAACTATATTCCCCTTCAGTTGAGTATTTTTTGCCCCCTTTGGTGTCCTAAACCCATTTGGATCATCATATGTACAACTCCCAGTAGGCGGAAAAACCAATGCCCTGCCATCAATAGCAATATTATTGAAAAAATATGAATGTCCTTGGTTATATGCAGTAAAACTAGATTTCGGCTCATAACTCTCAGAGTAATCAAGCCTAGCTAAATTTCCCCTAAATACATTATAAAAAGAATCTGGAGGGCCATCAGAATCTAGCTTGGGACTACTAACACCTATCTGATACCTGCTTCTTCCCCAAGCAAAGCAACGCTCTATCAAGGTATAATTAGAATCTTTTATGCCAATTCCATTTGCATGAGGGGATAGTCTCCCAGGATCCCCAGAACCACACCTCAATACCTTGACATATTCCGTGCCATCTACATAAATATTGCTCGAAGGAGAATTTAAAACAATGAGTCCCTCCAAACGGTAGTAATGTTTATCCAAAAGGGCAACTAAATTCTCTTGACCGACAAGATTGCTTCCATTCAAAATAACTCCGAAGTCATCCTCTGCTTTAATAGTTATCCAAGCAACAGCAGATCCATCATTTACAGTATCAAGAATTTCCTGATTTACAGAATGCCCATAATAAGTTCCGTTCTTAATAATCAAAGTATCTCCTGCTTGAAGTATATTTACTCCATTTTGGATATATTGGAAAGGATTTACTTCACTTCCATCCCAAGGGCCAGCAACATTATCATCATCCACATAATAAGTCTCATATTCCTGAATAATTTCATTTACACTTAATTCATCAACTGAATCCATCACCTTTTCAGAATCAGAAACCAACTCTCCCCGAAAGATAAATTCTGGATCGCCTACTCCCCCATTATCATCTGCATGCCATTCTGCAGTCCAAGTGCTAGTTGCCCAATCTAAGGTCCCTCCCTCAGCAAAAGTTACAGTAATCGGATAAACTTCTACATCAACTAAGTCCGCATCCTCCCAGCTATCTGTTCCTCCCAACATATCATCTTCCCTAATATCAAAACTGATTTGTTCCCCAGCACAATCCGTTCCCATAACATTTAATTCAACAACCTCTCCTTCATCAGCCTGATCATTAGAACCATCATATTCCCAATAGGCTCCAATTAATGTGCAAGGGTCTGGATTTGAGACAACTAAATCAATTTCAATTCTTGGCCTAAAGCTAATATCTGAATATTCCGAAGAGGCAAACAGATAATATGGTGATCCTTCATTATAACTCATTGGAGCAAACATAACCATACCCGCATCAGAATTATAAGATCCATCAACCCACCCCTGAACCAAAGAAGTGATATCAAAAACATGCCAAAATCCATCATCATCTGCATGAAGGGACCTATTAATCGCACTATCTTCATAATCTGCAGAAGGAAGCAGAGTCCAGCTATCACCAGTATAATCATCGGTACCAGTCCACTTATTAATCATCTGTCCACCGGAATACAGCCATTCAACAAATGTTGCCCCTCCCTCGGTCCACTGATCTTGTATCATTGGGTAAATTTCAATATATTCTTGAATTCCATCTGCAGAATAATCATCAGTATATAAAAATAATTCTGCAGATTCAATCTGAGAACCAGTTAAAGAAATCATATCCCACTTCATAAGAATATTGCTCCTTGCAGTCCCCCTTTCACCATCCAAGTGCAATTTATCTTCTTCACCATAATTATCATTCTCATGATTATTGCTATTGGTAATATAAGTATCATTCAAATAGGTATAATTTAAAACAATCGTGCTCAAAGGTTGAGAAGTTACAAAATTATCAGTCCCTTCAACACAATTATCTCGAAGATCACATAAATCCAAGTCATAATAATAACTTGTTTCCGACTCCAACCCAATAACAGTTACTTGCCAAATCTCTTGATATGTAGTATAATCACTTTCATCAAAAATTATTGGACCTGCTAAATCTCCCTCTCTAACAACTAAATGATAATTCACTAGTTCAGATGCCCCCCACTCAAATGAAGCAGAATTTGCAAACGGAACAATATCAATTTCACTATAATCATCATCATGATCCCAAAACAATGGATCAGTAATATCTACATTCACATACAAATAATCTGATTCATAAAAAATTCCTCCAGATACAACTTCAGCATAAATTTTATACTCATTTATATTTGAAGTAGAATCTCCCACATCATCAACCCATTCAGAATCCCAGATATAATTTACTCTATCTGAACCTATATTTAATTGTATAGACAGTGGTTGAATCCCACTTTGAATGTTTTCATCATAATCATTAATAGTCAAATCCACCAAATTTCCAATACACCCAACACTGTCAAAAACCAATCTAACCTCCCCTGGTTCTTCGATATCCGAGATTATAGTATTTATATCATTAACATCTCTCCAAGAGACATTTACAATAGAACAACTTAAACAGGCAGGGTCATTCCCATTTGCCTGACCATTACAATCCTCATCATACTCCGTTGAATCTTCACAATCCTCTATTTGATCTGGATTACAACTAGCTCCGCAAGCAAGCGGATTATCATCACAATCACCACTAATCCCTGACAATTCAGAGGCAGCAAAATAGCCAATATATCTTTCACACTGAACAATATTCGTTCCATCTGAATATCCATCTCCATCCTCGTCTTTATACCAAATCTGATTAGGAAATTCCAACGGGTCATCATCATCACAATCTTCTTCTGATCCATGGGGGCAAGAAGGATCTCCAGGCAACCCATAACCATCTCCATCCCCATCAATACAATCTCCAGTTTCTCCAAAAATTAGAAAATCAATATCCTGGAAACCATTTGCAATTATTTCATCATAGGATTCGTAAATTCCAACTCCCAAATTTTCAGCTTCAATAAGACAAGGAATCCAACCCACTGCCTCACCATAATAATACATATCAGTACCCGCCGCTATATCTTCTTGCTCCATAAGATAATTAGCAACACTATCGACCGCAACAGGATCTGTGCCTGCTAAAATTAAAGAAGCTGGCTCATTTCCAAATGAACTCCAAGAGGTATCTGGAATTCCGCAGCTACTCATTTGCATTTGACCATAGATACCATCTATCAAAACAAGTCTAGTTTTACTCATTAATTCAGAGTGAGCATTAACTGCAGCACACGTCTGAGCAGTATGCGCATGTTGGGGGCATCCATCTCCATCTCCACTCTGTCTGCTCAAGCAACCATATCTCTCCTCTTTCACCCAATCAATCTGGGGGGTTCCTAGCCCCTGGTTTTTAAGAGAAAAAGTCCCACCGTGATTGCTTCCATGATTCTTTAAAAGGGCCATATTGATAATATGATCTGCCTGTGTAAAAACATAAGGAATATAATTTTCTATTCCTGCAGTATCATGAAATATATATGCACTTGGATCTCCCTCGCCCAAATCGGAGTAAGCAGTCGGGAAATAAAGATAATTATCATCGGGAGGGTTGCTTGAGCCACCATAATCCAAACTATGCATATCAGAACCTTGAAAGACACCAAAATAATAGTTATGACTAAGGTAATTTTCAAACCTCCTCATGCCTGCACCATTCGCCGGATCGGGATGTGAGACATCATTAAACCAGATATCATTTATCGGGACTCCTAGATTCTCATTTAAAACTTCCGCTAGGGCTTCAACCATGTAAGGATTAGCATCATAGGTATTACTATCAGTTCCCCCACAATTAAGATTTAACTTAACAGAAATTATTTCTCCAGAAATATAAGGTATAATTGAAAACCAAGCATCTTGGGAACTACTCTCCCCACTCAAAGTAATGACTGCATTATTAAGCATAATTTTTATTGCATCTTTATCATAATGTTCCCAATAATATCCATTACTACCAGTCCAAACTCCACCATTATCTGAAGAACCTGAGTCTCTAACTTGGACAACAGTGGTCAAACCTCTCCCCCTTGGACTAGTTTGAATTCTATCTATAATATCCGGACTAATTAGAATATTTTCTATAGGAAAACTTACATCCAATCCAATTGCTTCTAAACTACTTAACAAGCTTAAATCAGTACTAGTCAAATAATTCCCATAAAAGAATCCAGAAACCCCTAGCAAAAGAGTAAGTACTAAGAAAAATATCCTCTTGCTCCTAATCTTGCTCATTGTACCCATTTTAAAAAATTCTCATCCCCTTCGCACCCAATATTAATCCCAAAATAAATAAACCAATAACCGTCCCAGTCCCCCAAAAAGCCGTTGAAGAAAATAACCTTCTCCAGAATATAATAAACGCATTTGTAGAGCTAGCCAAAAAAACCTGAGCACTCATAATAGTTTGATGTAAAATAGTAACTTGGCATGGATATAACACTCTAGATGGCCTAGCCCCCACCCTAATAATAAACCAGAATATCAAAATCACCAAAATAAAAGCAGGGGAATGTTTCACCTTATTTTTTAAATTTTTCCAATAGCATCCTCTTTTCAAATTCATCACCTACTAACAGATTTCCTAGGTTTAAATTATTATCCATTTCAATTATCTCTATAATTCTATTTAGATTCCCGGGGGGAGACCCCTCAATATCTTTTGGCCCCACAAAATAAGCATCTCCATAATTCAAAGGAAAATCAAAAGGAAGTTCATAATACTCTCCAACATGCCACCCATATACAGAATAATCGGTAAGATCCGGATAATAATCAATAAACTTTAGCCCATCTACAGGGAAACCAATCAAATTCCATTCCCCCTCGACAATAGCTATTGGATCATCAATACCACCCCCAATAAATCCTATTTCTCTCTCTTCATCTGAGTAAACGATATATCCTCGAAGAGGAGTCAAGGAATTAATCTCCCTATAATCTCCATAATTTAGTTTCCATTCATTATCTACATAAGTTAGTATTATATTGCCTAACTGGGAGGGATCATTGTTTTCAATTTGGATTGGTATTGATATATAATTCCATCCTGTTTCCAGTTCAACATCATAATCATAACTACTCCCATAACAATCTGCATCTCCATTAGGATTATTATTACATTTAGGTATCAATAATACTCTGCCATCCCTTCCAGTTAAAGTAACGCTATTTACTAACTCACCAGTATTTACATTTGGATCTTGGGTCCCATTAATCAACCTATAGTATTTTCCCAAATCAAAGGTATAAGAACTAGCATTATTAAATAAAACAATCCCATTATCAAATCTTCTCTTAAAAACGTTTTTATCATCATCTAATTGAATTGGATATTCATCTATTGGTTCTCCCAGATATCCCCTCCCAACAGTAAGATCGGTGGTAGTCTTTCCACTGTCCATATCCACCCAATATTCATCAAACCATCTTAAACTATCATACTGATCTTGTCCTGGCACAGAATGATGATACATCCCAAATAATAAGCTAGCAGAGAGCCCATAACGTTCATACGCGTAACTAGAATATGGATTAAAGAAAACATTCACAACCATCTTAGGATCTCTAGAATTCTCCATCCAATAAAGGAAGCTACCTTGATAATTAACGCTCCCAAATAGTCCATTATATCGCGAAAAGTCTGTCATACTTAGTTTTCCTTCAAACAACCGCCCATTAACCATAGTAGGGTCATCATTTGCCCCATTTCCGACCACTATTTGTTCTGTCCCGTATTTCTCATCGGTAAGATTCCCAGTCAAGTTAATGCCTTCCTTCCAGATGTTCAAAACATACCTATAATCGCAGTCAGGATTGTCATTACAGGTATCGACGTCATTAATGTCTTCATCCTCCCCATCTCGATCTATATCCAACAGTTGGTATGGTCCCCAGCCCTCTTCATGCAACCACCAGAACCCAGCATTAAAATTGTCATAGTATATCCCATCAAATATCCCTCGTTTTAAATAAAAATCTCCCATATAATCCGTTAGTGCTTCAGTATATTCCTCATCAAAAAGTGTATTGATATTGTATATATCTTCATTTTGATATGCATAATTAATTATATAATCTCCATTACTATTTCTCAATCTCCAACTGTCATCTAAGAAATAATTTAAATCATTTATAAAAAAATCAGGTTTTGGTTTTTGACTATCTCCAGACCAAGAAGTAGTATAATAAATAATTGAAGTTTCTGGGCTTATATCCTTTATTCTTTCCAAGAAAGAGGTGCGTCTAACCCCCCTGGATTCAAATATAATTAAGTCATATTTTGCTAGAGCTGCCGGCTGAGACGTATCATCATAACTAGGGGACAACATATAATTTCCAAGCTTAGGATAATTATTATCAAACTTTGGCAAAACCCTAATCTTCCGATTATATGCATAATCATCTCCACAACCATTATAGCACTTTACATAAATGTTAGTATAATTAGCAGGACTATCAACATCAACACTAAAATTGAAATATTCGGCATTCATATCAGCAAAATAAATCATATCATTAAAATCTTTCGGCTCGTAATCATATTTACAATTCTCAACTTCGGCTAGCAAAGTAAAATTAATCTCAATGTTATCAGTATTTGAAATTATATATTAGTTGAACTCTCTAAATCAAATTTACCCCCATAAACAACGGAACTAACACTCTCCAATCCAACAGCTAGTGCCAAATCCTCCCCAGCCTCAATGTCCCCATCAAAATAGATCTCATTATCAAAAAAAGGCTTATCTCTTAAGTAAATATATTCTATTTCTTCGTTACTTAATTTCCTAGAATAAATCCTAAGTTCATCAATAATCACATTCTCATTACCAATTCCAAATGTCCCCGAAGTCCCAGGCTGTGAAAAAGAATAATCTCCTGCGGCCTCTTTTAATCCATTTACATATACATACGCAAATTCTTCAACGTTAGAATATGTAAAAACAATATGGTATGCCTCCCCAATATCAAAGTCATAATCAATAAGTTCTGCAGCGTCCCCATCTCCGCTATTATAATCATATAAATATATTTTTAGACCTTCATCGTCCTGGTCTAAATCCAAACTAAATCTAAGGTCTGAATTTTGATATCTAAAGAAAGGATTTCCCCCATATTCTGCTTCTTGAAAAATTAACCACATCTCAACAGTACCTTCAACAGGATCAAGTTTATCAAAATTTTCATATTCAACTCTATCATTTGCCCCTGTTAAATCTAATCCATTGGAAAATTTTCCAGGAGAGTAAGTTGTACCTTCAGGAATTGTTGTAGGGCTTAAACCATCACTAGAATCCAAAGAATCATCAAAATGAAATAATGTAAGTTGCCCATCATCTCCGCTTCCAATAATTTCACCATCAACACGCCACTCATAACTTTCATAATCTCCAATATCTGTATATCCAGAAACAATACTATCCTCATAAGGTTTATTTAAATAAACTAAATTTCCAACCTCTCCACCATTATCAAACACACACCCTTCTTCAGGATAATCAGGACTTCCTCTCTGAAAAAAATCATCAAATATCCCTATAAATCCCCCCGTATAATTGGAACCATGAGCATAAAAAAATAAACTAGCTAATAAGACCAGTATAAATAAAACTCTCTCCACCCTTTTACTAAAAAACATGATAAAAACTATCAAAACCTATTTAAATACTTTCTCTTAACAAATAAAAATGAAGTTCTCACAAACGGAGATAACTGATTTACTCAAAGCATGGATTGCCATTTCAATAGCCTTTGGAATAATAATCGCAAAAGAAAAGAGCATAAGTATTGCTGCCCCAGAATTTATAGCCCCCCTATCAATTGCAGCACTAACCGTTGGCATCGGTTTTTTATTTCATGAACTTGGCCACAAATATATGGCGCAGAGATATCATTATTGGGCAGAGTTCAGAGCATTCAATGGAATGCTAATTTTTGCTATAATTTTAGCATACTTCACGCCAATAGTTTTCATAGCCCCTGGTGCAGTAATGATTCATGGCTATTACGTAACTAAAGAAAGAAATGGAAAAATATCTGCAGCGGGACCATTAGTGAACCTAATACTAGGAACCATCTTCATAATCTTAATACTATCTGGAATAAATAATATGTTCACTTCCTACGGGGCATTAATAAATTCATGGATAGCATTATTCAATATGATCCCACTTGCAAATTTTGATGGTAAAAAAATTCTAGCCTGGGACAAAAAGGTTTATTTTTCAATGTTAATTTTTGGACTTATCCTTCTTTTCACGAGCGGCCTTACTGGCAGCATATAAAGAATCTAGATTTGGATAACCAACACTATCATAATAAGCTTCAACCATCCTGTGATAATATTCACTTGTTATACTATCTACTTCGGGATTAATTGGCTCTGAATTTGGAACTTCCTCATACGAAGTACAACCTGAGGTAAAAGATAAACTAACTAAAAAACACAAAGATTTAATATTTCTCATATAAACTAAGAATTGCCAAATTTACTTAAAAGTTCCGTTTTATCTACTGGAATCCGATTGTCTCTCGGCTTCTAACTTTTTTGAAATAGCATTACTTGCTTGATCAAGTTTATAGGCATTCAAGATCTCCTCAGAAAGCGCTTTCGAAATACTTTTTTTCGAATTAAAGGACTTCGCATACGAACCCTGAACCATCCATCTTAAAACTAAATCTACTCTTCTCAATGGAGACATATCCACTGCTTTCGAATATCTCGCTCCACCGTATTCGATAGAAGTAACTTCTTCCCTGGGCGCTGCATTCTCTAAAGCACTAACAAACACTTGAATAGGATTTTGTTTAGTTTCATTTTCAATAATTTGAAAAACCTCTTTAACAATTTTATAAACTCTGTTTGATTTTCCTGTACAATGGCCAGAAGTTAATTTGTGCTTTTTCCCTCTATGCCCAGGAACCATTAATCTATTCATTAATCTTTCAACAATACTATTTTTTTGTATCCAGATTCTCTGGCCTGCTGCCGCCCTTCCACCACTTCTTGGAACCAAAAGAGGACTAATAAATATATATGGTTGCAAAGCTTTCTCTTTAACCTTGATATTTTCAACCTCCCATAAATTAAACATCTTCATCATCTTCTACCCTTCTCTATCTTACCCTTAATCAGTCCTTTCAAACTTTGATCATTAACCTTAATAACCTGCCACCTAATTCCAGGAATATCTCCTTTTGCTCTTCCTTTAGTTCCACCAATACATTCAACAAGCACTTCATCATGTTCATCAATCATTTTGATTGCCCCTTCCAATGGTGCGAAGGCAGTAATTTTTCTTCCATTCTTAACTAATTGACATTTCACGCACTTTCTCAATGCAGAATTAGGTTGTTTAGCCTCTCTTTGAACTTTTTCTAGCACAATCGCCTTTGCCTGATGGCTTGCTTTAAGGGGATCAGATTTTTTCTTTAATCCCAATATTCTTTTCTTAAAATAGGAATCCTTCCATCTAGAAACTTTCCTTCTTTTCTTTAGCTTCGACGCCGCTTTTAATCCTCTTGATTTATTTCCCATTTACACTATTTTTATATCCTCTACCTCACTATAATATATTTTCACAAGCTCCTTAAGCTTATTCAAATTTTTACTTTCCCTACCAATCAATATTCCTTTTTCTCGGATAGAGCCAGCCTTTATAGACACAACCTTTTCTTCAATGGTTATATCTTCGGCCACAATTGGGTAAATAAAACCCTTTATAAACTTAACTGGATTGCTGCTAAACTCTACAATCTTAATTTTTTTCCTCAACAGATTATTAAGCAATTTAACATTGGCCCCTCGCTTTCCAACAGCCTTACTCCCATCCCCCTCATTAACTATAAAAACTAACATTTCATTAAATTCAAAGAATTTCTTAACTCTAGCCCTTGTCTTAGACTCAAACAAATTAATTAGACTTATCGTATCTTGATCTAGCTTATTCATTTTACATAACAACAAACAGTAATAGCGAATGGTTTCTTACAAATAGCCCCTAAATCTTTGCTATTCTCAGCAAGTTTATTTAATTTACATCCAGAAATATCACAATATCTCCCCATAACCTCACTAACCTCTTCAGCAACATTACTAGCCATAAACACCTCTTTAACTTTTCCTTCTTTTAATAATTTTTCCGTCCTTTCAGTTCCAAAAACAACTTTTTCTTCTTTTAATCCTTTCCTCAATTCAATTAGACTCATTTTTTCTTCTTCTCCGCACCTTTTATCTTAGCCACTAATCCTGGCAACCCCGTTCCAACAGGGATAGGCTGATTAATCATAACATTTTCAATAACACTTCTAATCTTATCTACTTCACCAGTTAAACTTGCATTAACAATGTGCTTCAATGGTGTTTCAAAACTTGCTCTAGCCAACACCGACTCCTTTTCACCAGATATTCCTCCACGAGTAATTCCTCTAACAACACCATTATGTGTCATTAAATCTGCTAAAAACATAGCATGCCTTATATCGATATCTAAACCTTGATTCTCCAAGACATCCAAAACTTCATTAACTATTGCCTGTCTTGCTGCCTCAATACCTAAAATAGAGGCGATTTCAAAAAGATTATTTGAAACAGTTGATTTGGCATCAACTTCTTTCATTTTGAATACATCCTTAAGATTCGAACCACCACATATAATAACATATTTTCCTCCTTTTTTCGTAGGCAAAACCTGAGTAATCCCCGCAATTCCCCTTACAACAAGCGCTTTAACCTTCTGTTTAAGCTTATACAAATTGGTCAAATCGACCTCGCCTTTTGCAGATTCAAGAATAAATCCTTTTTTAGTTTCCTTCACATTAATATCTTTCAATTTTTCTTTTAATACATTGGAAATTTCATCTATCTTAAAACCATAATCTCTAATTTTTTTCAAATCTAATGTAACCTCTACAGCACCCCTCATCAAATTCAATGAAAACTCCGTACTTATCTCTTCTAATGTCATCTGTTTAATGAAACTAGCAATTTTTCTAATTTTTTTCCCATCTTTTGTGAATTCATTCTTCAAATAAACAATCATAGTTGGGGTTGACGGTTCCTTTCTAGCATCCAATATTTCAATTAATCTTGGCAGCCCCCTTGTAACTTGCACTTCTGCAACTCCAGCCATTCTAAAAACATTTAAAATCATCTGCGTACCAGGTTCTCCAAATGATTCTGCAGTAACAATTCCAATAGCTTCACCCGGATAAATTAAAGATTCTTCATATTCTCTTTTTACTTCTTCTAGGGCTTGTTTAATCTGCGCAGACGTCAATTTCTGTTCTTGGACTTCACTCTTAAAATCTTCTATAATTTTTCGAGGTATCAGCCCATCATATTGTTTATATATATCTGCCATTTTATTTGCCTTTAATTTGAGCAATTATCTTTTTTATATTAATTGTTCCACCATCGCTCTTTGAAACATCAATTCCATCATCGCCATATTTAAACTGAATAATATTTTTTCCAGCATCCCTCACCGTAGAATCATACTCTACCCTCATATCTTGTAATGCGCTGGATAATCTTCTATATAAATAACCCGACTTAGGGGTTCTCAACGCGGTATCCATCAGCCCGTCTCTTCCAGTCATTGCACCGAAAAAATATTCAGTAGGCCCCATTCCAGATTTATATCCCTTAGAAATAAATCCCCCTGCCTTAGGGCTCTTATCTCCTTTCTTGAACACCGATAAACTTCTTTGACTAAGCCCTCCTTTGATTCTTCCTCCTGCCATGGCCTGTTGACCAACACATGCAGCCATCATACTCAAATTAAGAAGGCTTCCTCTTGCACCAGAATGGGCCATAATCAAAGTTGGATTTTTTTCCTCATCAATACCAACATTAACATATTTACTAATCTCATTTCTTACCTTATTTAACACTTCAACAATTCTAATTTCTAATGTTTCTTCATCTTCATAACCAGGTAATGCCTCTAATTTTCCAGCTTCATACTGTTTAACCAATTCAGCAACCTTCTCATACGCTTGCTCAATTTCCCTTTGATTTTTATCCAATACACTCTTAGGCAAATCCGTATCTGCAACCGAAGTTGTGAAACCAACTCTCAATAAGGTAGCAATTCCCAACTTGAAAACACTACTCATAAAATTTATACCTATCTCATCCCCATATTTAGAATAAATGGACCTAATCAAAGTTCCATTCTCTTCCCCAATAGTAACTTTATCAATAACTCCTTTAAGCAATTTGCCATTTTTTATTAAAACTTCCTCATCTTTTGTATTCCAAATAAAATCTAAATCCTCGGGCAACAATAAACTAAAAATTTCTTTTCCACTAACCATTTCCTTAAACTCTAAAAACCTTTTTTTATCATATGCGCCCGTAGATAACAATAATTGGATTGCTTTACTTTTAGTGAATTCCAAATCTTTTGTTAATAAATAAATTCCAGAGATGGCATCTTCAACAGAACCAATAATATTCAGACCATTCTTTGGACTAATAATATGTTTCTCTACACTCATCAATATTTCTGCCTCTGCCCTTGACTCTTCTGTCTGAGGAACATGTAAATTCATCTCATCCCCATCAAAATCTGCAGCATAAGGAGTACAAACTGCAGGATTCAATCTAAAGCTCCTTCCAGGCAACACCCTAATTTTATGGGCCATAATATTCATTCTATGCAAACTTGGTTGCCTATTAAATATACAAATATCTCCATCAATTAAATGTCTTTCAACAACATAACCAGGCTGTAGTTCTTCTAACAATACCTCCAATATATCCTCAGTAATTTTTTTCTTTTTTCCATCCGGCCTAATAACATAATTTGCTCCGGGATATTCCCTAGGGCCCTTCTTAATTAATCCCTTTAGCCACTCCGCGTTCCACTCAGTGACCCTCTCAGGAACAGTAAGGTCCATAGCAACAGATAAAGGTATTCCAACTTCATTAAATTTAAGCTTAGGATCTGGACTAATAACAGTTCTAGCAGAATAATTAACTCTCTTTCCCGCCAAATTATGTCTAAATCTCCCTTCCTTACTCTTGATTCTTTCACTTAATGTCTTCAAAGGTTGCCCAGATCTATGTCTTGCAACTGGAAGCTGAGAAACCGCATTATCAAAAAATGTAGTAATATGATATTGCAATAAATCCCATAAATCTTCAATAATAATTTCTGGTGCGCCAGCATTTATATTCTCAAACAATCTCTGATTGATTCTAATAATATCCGATAATTTATGTGTTAAATCATCCTCACTCCTCTCACCACTCTCCAAGGTAATACTTGGCCTAATTGTGACGGGTGGAACCGGCAATACTGTTAAAACCATCCATTCCGGTCTGGCCTCCTTTGGATTAATCCCAATAGACGCTAAATCTAAATCATTAATCCTCTCCAATCTAGCCCTAACATCCGTCGGTGTTACTCTCTTGCCATCTGCCAAAATGATAGATGGTTTCTCCAACATTATCTTTTGTTGTTTAGCATTACAATGCGGGCACTTTTTTATATTTTTCAACTTAGCAACAAACGCCCGTTTATCTTTTTGTTTTGCCTTAGTCCTTTTTTCCCTCTCAGCAATCTCAAGTTTTTTAATATGATTCTGTATTTTCTCTTCACTTTCTAGCAACCTACCACAATCCTTGCAAGTTACTCTCAATAAATCTAATATTGTGCTCATATAATTAATATGCATAACCGGTCTAGCTAAATCCATAAAACCAAAGTGTCCAGGACACTCTTTTAATTTCTGACCACAAGTTTTACACCTCAATCCGGGATCGATAACTCCTAGTCGAATATCCATTAATCCTCCATCAACTGGGTACCCTTCACGATCATACAATTCAGGAGTAATAATTTTAGCAACAGCTATTTTTTTCAGCTCTTGGGGCGAAAACAGCCCAAATGAAATTGAATCTATTCTTTTATCTGCATATTCCATCTTAAAATTTCCCCTTTGTTTTTACTTTGGGGTATACACCCATACTTTTTATTTCCTCTAACAATAATTTGAAAGCATAACTAATTTCAATAGTAGAAATCTTGCTACCGCTCCCACACCTAGGGCACATTGCCCTATTTTTATATGCATTCCAGGATCCAATCAACCCACAATCTTCACAAATATGAACTATTGTTTTATCGGAATCAAACCTTTCCTTTAATAATAAAGAGGCCCCATGTGCAACTAAACAATCTTTCTCCATTTCTCCCAATCTTAATCCTCCACCCATTGCTCTTCCTTCAACAGGTTGTCTTGTTAATAATTGGATTCTTCCACTTGCTCTAGAATGGAGTTTATTAGCTACCATATGCTTTAATTTAAAATAATAAATATTCCCAACATAAATTTTGGCCTTGAACATCTCCCCAGTAATACCATTATAGAAAACTTCAGTACCATCCTCTCTAAATCCTTGTCCCAATAATTGTTTTCTTATATCCTCTTCACTAGGTGTATCAAAAGCAGTTGCATCAATCTGCTTACCAGACAAAGCCCCCACCTTCCCAGCAAGTATCTCTAACAAATGAGATACAGTCATTCGTGATGGGATACTATGTGGGCTAAAAATAACATCTGGTATAATTCCTTTCTGGCTAAATGGCATATCCTCATGATTAACCAATAATCCTACAACTCCCTTCTGCCCATGTCTAGAGGCAAATTTATCTCCAATTTCGGGAATTCTCGGTTCTCTTAATCTTACTCGGATCAATCTATTTCCTTCTCCACTCTCTGTTAAAAAAACAGTATCAATCTTCCCCCTATTTCCTTCACCCATTACAACAGAACTTTCCCTTCTTGTTGTAGCAGCAACATTAAATTCATCCATCCCACTTAAAAATCTCGGAGGACTCGTTCTTCCAATAATGACATCCCCCGTCTTTATCTCTGCCTCGGGAAAAACAATACCATCATCTTCTAAATATCTATAATCGCCCTCTGCCCTATATCCCTTAACTTCTTTATCAGGAATACTAACTTCATCCATCAATCCACCAGAATATCTTACTTCTTCCAATACAAATGGCTTAAAAAAAGTAGTTCTCGCTAATCCTCTTTGGACACTCCCCTTATTCAATATGACTGAATCCTGCATATTATATCCTTCGTAACTCATAACCGCAATTGTGACATTTTGTCCAGAAGGATGCTCAGAATAATTGAATACATCGTGCATAAACGTCTTAACAATAGGTTTTTGTGGGTAATGCAATACACTGGAATCAGTATCCATCCTTAATAAAAAATTAGTTGCATATAAACCTAAGGACTGCTTTTGAATTTTACTCCCCCTAATTAATCTTGCTGAACTCCCATAATTAGAATAAGGAACCAAACTTGTAACAAAACCCAAAATTGCAATAGGGCTAATCTCCAAATGGGTATGTTCTTCCGTTAAATCATCTTCATCTAATGCTACAAAAGCATTCTCCTCTTCTGCTGCATCTAAATACTCAATAATCCCCTGTTCAATTAAATCTGCCCAACGAATCTCTCCAGATTTCAATTGTGCAACTTTATCTTCACCAAATCTAGATTTTCCACCCTCTATAATAATCAAGGGCCTCCTCAATCTTCCTTTAGTAGAATCAACATAAACTTCATTCAACTCCTCATTATATCTTACATTTATATCTGAAGAAATCTTTCCCTCTCTCCTATCTTTTTTAAATTGGCCTATAAATACCTCTGGGTTTTCTACGGTACCAACAAATTTTTCATTCAGATATATGTCGACCATTTTAAAATAATTTGATATCCATCCCCCCCAAAATTTTCTTAACTTTATCTTCTGGAATTCCTTTAGAAATAGTAGATAACATAGCCAGATTCTTTCTCAATCCAATTGGAGTACCTTCAGGAGTTTCAACAGGACACAACCTTCCCCAATGGGTGCTATGTAATGATCTTGCCGCAAAATTTTCTTGTGTTGCAGTCAATAAACTAACAACTCTTTGTAAATGAGACATTGTATCGACTGCATTTGTTCTGGCAATATTTTGACTAATACCTGTCCTTCCCCCTGGCCAAGTACCTGTCGCCATAGCACTCTGAATCCTAGAACTCAATAATTGATCCCTAATTATAATCTTTACAGATGTAAACTTTCCTCTCTTAACCAGTCTCTGGAAATTATATAAAACATCTTGAACAAGTGCTCTTAAATTTATTCTGAACAAATCTTCTAACAAATCTCCACTCATTTTTAGTTTCTTATTAGAATAATGATCTTGATCCGAAACTGGAACCTTGCCACTTGTAACATAAAGATATTTTTTAATTAACTTACACAGGTTGTATGCTTTCTTCATTCTATCCTTTTGATCGGATCCAAGATGTGGCAACAAATATCTATCCAATTGCTCATAAGTTCTCTCAGACATAAAATCTTTTTGCGTTATTCCAATTTTCTTAGCTAGAAACTCTACCGCATCCCCTTGCGACTTTATATCAATAGCTCCATATAAATTAACCAAAACATCATCCTGATTACTTTCCGGAGCAATCAATTCCATTATTTCTTGGTCCTTATTCAGTCCCAATGCTTTAAGAATTGGGACAACTGGAACTCTCTGAAATCTTGCAAAGGTTAAATATAATACTCCGTCTTTCAACTGTTCCATCGTATGAGGAATCCTATAATTCTCTCTTTCAGAAAATAACTTTCCAATAAATTTGCTCGGACCAGAATCTTGTTTTTTAACAAAGAATTTATTAGAAGCTAAATCCTCAACAGTAATCAAAACTCTCTCATTTCCATTTAAAATAAAATATCCCCCTGAATCTTCAGGGTCTTCCCCATGTTTAACCAACTCATCTTTTTTTAGACCATTTAAATGGCAATATTTTGATCCAACCATTACCGGCATCTTACCAATTTGGATTGTAAATAATTCCCTCTGAATATCATTAATATATGTGGAAACTTCTAAAGTAATGGGAGAAGCATAAGTTAATTTTCTCAATCTTGCTTCCATCGGAAAAATGTGCCTCTTTGAACCATCTGCCTCTGTAATCTCTGGCTTACCTACCTCAATTTTATTAAATTTAATCTTAAAATTTTCATATTCTTGAGGGATAATAGTTGGCACAATTTCACCAACCTCACCAATAATCTTCTGTAATACCCTATCTAAAAAATCATTAAAAGAATCAACATTAGACTCTATAAAAGAATGCTCTTTGAAATACTGCCGAATAATATCTTTATACCCTTTAACCATGAACTACCACCCGATAAACATCTTGTTTTATATTTGTGGGGCTATCCCTCACAATCTTGATTACATCCTCTACTTCTGGATCTAAATTCTGAATCGCAGCATCGCTTTTTAAAATCATAGGCAACTGATTTAACCTAATATTAAATTCTTCGAGCAAACTTTTCTTTTCCACATCACTCAATTTCATGTGCTCAGGCACGATGGTATGTTTTGTTATATTAAATTCTTCTGCCATTTTTTTATATAATTGGAGATGGACCGGACGGGACTTTCAACGCGTTTCTTTTTCGAAACACATGTTTGAACCCGCGACCCCTTGGTTAAAAGCCAAGTGCTCTACCAAGCTGAGCTACCAGTCCACGGCTCCTAGCAAAGTTTGCTACGCCCTAGCCGGGATTCGAACCCGGGTCGCAGCCTCGACAGGGCTGCATGATAACCGACTACACTACTAGGGCATAGTTCTCACTAAAACTCAAACGAAACACTAGTAATTTTTTAGGACGTCCATCTTGGTTTTAGTAGAACCTTTGCTCAGTTGTAATTTTAGTGCCAACCAGTTGTTTATAAAACTTTTGGTTTATCGAAGGAAAAACAAGATATCCCGCCACCCGGATTTGAACCGGGAACCTCTCGGGGACGGCTGGTCATTTTTCATATCTAGTCATAAAGACCCAAATCAAATGAACATCTACAGCCGAACGCTCTACCGTTGAGCTATAGCGGGATAAGAGGAATGATTTTAAGAGATTTATAAAACTAACGATTAACTAAAAATTTCTACCCTATTTGATTTAACAAGAACTGGATTTCCTCGCCTCAAATACTTAGCAACCGCAGGAGGCATACTTCTAATAATATGGGGCTTATATCTCATTGTATATTGCAAAAGAACCTCTTCCCTCTTACCCAATTTAGGAAGATTCCAAACTAACTTTGTAGATTTGCCCGATTCTGATTTGAAAACACTTGGTTTAAACGCCCCATAATTAGAAACCTCTTCAACTCTCCCAGCAAGACGATCCATAATTTTTAAATTCCTAATATCTTTTAACGTTTTATTCTTCAAACTTAGAACAATATTCATACTATAATATCCATGCTCTCCTTTTTTCATAGATATAACTTTTTTTTCTAGCGAAACATCTCTTTTCAACCAATAATACAAACCCGCAAATAAAAATATTGCTAAAATAATTGCAAACACAAATCCCCTATAACTGGTTTCAATAACAATCGTTCTAGTCTGATCTGGTTGTAAATCGAATTCCCAAGTCAAAACATATGAACTTCCTTCTTTGGAGATCTCACCAGGAGCAGGATTAGTCGAAGTAAATAACTTTTCAAACCAAGTTAATCGTTTCATATAGGTTTCCTTGCTAACTATATTCCCAGTATTGGTCCTAACAACGGTCTCTTTAGAATACAAGAAACTCTCTTCTGGCGTTCCCTTGCCTGCAACATCAGTAAAATAACCAATATTAATAATCTCCTCTTTCTCTAAAACCAATATATCATTATGATAAAATTTCAACAAAAGATCATTATCTCCCTCTCGAACAGTACCATCAAATTGGACAGGAATTTCCAAATCAACAGTTTCATACGGTCTTAAATTAAATTCCTCACTACCCTCAAAATATTCACTAAACAAAACAAATTTTAAACCATCTACAGATATATCATAATTATTAATAACTTGAATTCTAAATAACTGATCTTTATTCGGATTTATATTATCTGGCAAATTTAATTCAGTACTCAAGACCTGATCATAACCAACAACTTTTATCTCAAAAAACTCCGTGGTTTCAATGCTAGCATTATTCATGGACTCTATATCCAACTTAATCCCATACTCACCAGGATCCTTACTATCAAAGGGGGTAAAATTAATCATAACTTTTTCACTATCTCCATTAAAAACCTGAACAGATTCTGATTCTAATAACCATGACCAATATACAAAAGGCTTGACAATCTTAAAAGTGTCTATAACCTCTTGATTATTATCTATATACAAATAAAAACTCGCAGTGCCATCAGGCAAAATAGTTGAAATAATATCTTGGTGGCTTGTTTCAACCGGATCCACGGCATAAGCAGACATACTTAATACAAAAAAACAAATCATCCATAAAAATACTCTTTTTTTCATAAATTGGGAATATGCTATTAATATTTAAACTTTTTCATAAAAAATAAAAAATAAAGGGTAAGATACCCAGATTAAAATTCTTCTTCTTCAGAATCTTTCTCTTTAGTTTCTTCCTTTTTTTCTTCTTCAACTTGATCATCAGCGGATTCTTCAGCGGCTGGTTCTTCTTCAGCGGCTGGTTCTTCTTCAGCGGCTGGTTCTTCTTCAGCGGCTGGTTCTTCCTCTGATTTTTCTTCTTCAGCAGAATCTTCTGTCTCTACTACTTCACTATTTTCTTCTTCTGTTGTTTCTTCTTCTACCTTTACTTCTTCATTATTTTTCATATCTTCTTCCATTTGAATTCCTCCATTAAAGTTATGAGTATAAAGTCTATCAAAAAAATTTTCCCCCACTAACTTGTGTCATAAACAAAAAGATTTTACTTAATTTATAAAATTATCGCTTTACTAATTTCGGTATTTCAGAAGTTAAATCTATCAATGTAGAAGGATAATTATGCAAATATCCTGCATCTATAACGAAATCCACAGAATTCAATATTTTATTAGGAATCTGGCTTATTTCTCTTGCTTCCTTTAACCCAGAAAAATTAACACCAGTAGAAATAACTGGCACGCCCGCTTTTTTCACTAAATCTATAAACTTATGGTCTGGCAATCTTATTCCAAGAGTTTTTATGCCAGGATTAACATTTCTTGCTACTGCCCTTTTTTTTATTTTCAAGATATATGTATATGGTCCGGGTAATTTTTTAATAAAGTTTTTATTCAAAACCTCAAAATTCTTTGTTATCCACTGTTTATTCGGAGCAATCACACTCAATGGCCCTCCATCCCGTTTCTTTATCTCTCTAAGTAATTGAACAGAACCCTGCTTTAATGCGTTACATCCCAATCCATAAACAGTATCGGTGGGATATATAAAAATATCTCCTTGCTTTATTCTATTAATTAATTCTTTTTTGTTAATATCATTAAAATCGATTATTTCAGACATAAATTAGGGTAATATCTGACCTTAAAGAATTTAACTATTTTAGAAAAGACTCAAACAATCTTCTCTTCCTTGGGTATCGACTATTTCATCGCATATACTCGAATCAGAATTCTTCATAGCTAAATTAGTATAACATAACATGGATATCGACTCATCTGAAATTGTATGACAAACTTCAATATTATTTCCTACCTCTGCCATGGCAGCATAACACGAATCTTTAGATTCTACAGATTCAATATTATCACACTCATCCAAATTCTTATCTAATATTGCCTTCTCCAGATAGCATGCATCTAAATCACTGGCCACACTACAATCTATAGTTTCTTGCTGAACGCACGAACTAGTAAACATTAAAAGAACACCAAAAACAAACATCATCACCTTATTCATACCTATTCCTAGAATTGTCTATTTAAAAATTTAACTATTTTAAAAAACAAAACTCTCTCCTTCTTTCTTTTCAAATCTCAAAACAGAATCAACAAAACTTTCAATTTTAGGATCATGACTAACAATAATAACCTGCTTAATCTTCAATTCCTCTAAAACGATTCTAAGCTTATCCACCTGATCACTAGAAAATCCATCAGTCGGTTCATCTAAAATCAAAATATCTTTAGTATTAATCTCACTCATAATAGTGTTAATAACTTGATTCAGCGCTAACCTGTAGGCCAAAGCAGCCGCAGTCCTCTCGCCCCCCGATAAATGATCATAATCAATATCATAGCCATTTTGTCTAATCACCATACCAAAATCATAACCCAAACTAATTTCCAAGTCTTCGCCCTCTACTAAAATTTTAAACCAATCCTTAAACAGTTTATCAAAATCAGAATGCACTTTTTTCATAATTTGTTTTTCAATAATAGAAACAATAGAAATAAAATCTTTCTCCAAAAAAGAAATCATCTGAGAATATCTCACTATATCCTCCTTTAGTTTTTCTCTTTTTAGAATACTTTCTTTCAACTCCAAAATCCTTTCACTAATTAGCTTAACCTCTCTTTCACCAGCAACAAACTGCGAATTGATTTTTCTCTCAGATTCTAAAATCTCATTCAACTCAATTCTTAAATTATTATATTTCTCAGTCAAATCAGGCAATTGTTCAAGTAATTTGCCAAGCCCTAATTTCTGTGAATTAATCTCTCCAATCTCTTTTTTAATTCTATTTTGTTCATTCAACAATTCGCTCAATAATCTAGTCTTACTATCCAAATTCTCCTTTTTTACTTTAAGTAACTCATTCTTGTTCTTTATTTTATTCAGCTCTTCAAGTTTATTTTTCAATTCAGAGAGTAATGTCTCATTTTCTTTCTCTCTTGTTTTATGTTGCTCGAATAGTTCTCTAATTTCTTTTAACTTTGTATCTTCATTAATTTTAATACTATATTTGTGTTCTTTAGTAACTTCTTGTTTACAAATAGGACAAATATCCAACTGCACAATATCCGATTTTAACTTATCAGATGATTTTATGGAAAACTCAAACTCTCCAATCTTTTTATGAAGTCCTTTATTCTCAAATTCAATTCTCCTTATATCCTCTTCAGCACCAGATAATTTCTTATTAATCAACTCAAAGTCCTCCCCCCCATACTCTTTTAGTTCACTATTAAGTAAATTTATTTCCTCATTTAATTTTACAATATTTGAATTATCCCTAGATTTTTGATTGATTAATGTTTCTAACTTATTGCTTAATATCTCCATTTCTTTATTCAATTCAGACCTTCTATTATTCTCTTTTTCAATAAGTTCTAAATCTTTATTTTTTGCTTCAATAATATTTTTGAAATCATCAAACTTCAATTTTAAAACTCTCAAAGAAGAATTAACTTCACTTAATCTAGAATCCTTATTTGATTTTTCTTCTTTCAAGGCATCCAGATCAGAACTCAGCAAATCAAACTCCTTTTTCCTTTCCTTTAATTTAGAAATTATAATCTTAGAATTTTCTAAAACCCTTTTATATTTATCAATCCCAAAAACTCTTCTCAATATATTTAATCTATCTTCCGCATTACTAGTCACTATACTTTTCATTTCTTCTTGAGGGGTATAAACAGTGTAATTATACACAAGTTCTTTGGATTTAGTTAATGATTCCTTAGGATAATTAAACAACTCCAAAATTCGCTGCTTTAACTCAACAGGGCTTAATTCTTCCTTTATCCCATCAACAATAATATATCCCGCTTCCTGGCTAAAACCCCTACTAGTTTTTTTCAAATTTCTCTTGATAATTATCTCCTTATCCAACAAATCAAATATTAACTCTACACTGGCCCTCTCCTGCCCTTTCCTCAATAGCCCTCCTCCCGATAGATTACCTTTCCTCAATCCAAACAAAACAAAATCAATAGCCAAAAGCAAAGTAGTTTTTCCTGAACCTATATTCCCACTCAACAATACACTCCCTTCTGGAAGATCAATTTCCTTATTAATATAACTTCTAATATTCTCTAATTTTATTTTTCTAATTCTCATTTTCTAAATTTAAAACTTTTAATGTATCCTTGATAACTCTTGATTCAAAATCAAAAATTTTCTCGCCTTCTAATTTTTCCTTGTCAAGAATTCCAATTAGTTCCCTTACAAAATCTGATTTATCCGTATATTTAGAGATTAACTCACTCTCAACATCATCAACATCCTCACTAAGATCCTCTAACTCCTCAAATTCCTTTATTTTTAATTCAGAAGTATTCTTCAAAACAACATAGGAATTATCTAATTCAGAGAATAGCTCTTTAAAATTTATATCAAAAACCCTACCACTCTCCAATATTCCTCTCAATCTAATTAAAACAATTCTATCAATTATCTCATCCCTATCTATCTTCCTCAGAATAAAATCCTTGGCTTGATTTGAATCCTTCCCAGTCAAATCTATATCATACTTAACAACCTTTTTCACAATAACCGGAATAAACTCAGATTTAATGCCCTCTTCAATAAACTCATTAATTAAAAACCCTCCTCCCTCAAATTTTTCTAACTCCCAAAAATTATTTGGAAATAACGCTCCAGGATATACAATCCTTCCATAAGGTTCTTTTACTTCATTGAAAACATAATGAGGATGACCTCCAGCATAATAATCAAAACCCTTTGGCAATATAGCAACAGGTTCAGAAGAAATCATAGCTAAGTGTTCTGGCTTAAATTCGGTTAAAGTGGTATGAAACATAAAAATTTTCTTTCCACTTTCATTTTCTAAATTTTCCCTAATTAATCTCTCATAATATCCTCTTTCCAAACCCTGGGCCTTCCCAAACAATCCAGTTATTTTAACCCCGGTTTTTTCATCTAAAGTAAAACTCAAATTTATTTTTTCATTTTCTTCTGTAAATTTAACGACATTTTTAACTAATCCTGCATTTTCAAAAACATCTAACATAGTTTTCCCGCTAGGAGAATAATCATGACTTCCAGGAATAATATATACTCGGATATTACTATCTTTTAATCTCTTTAACTCTGAAGTAACTTGTTTAATTAAATCAATAGAGGGCAATGCAGTATTAAATAAATCTCCTGCAATTAAAACAAAATCCACATTTCTCTCTATACAGATTTTAATAGATTTACAAAAAACTTCCATATTCAACTCTTTTAATTTTAATTCAGACCAGCCACCAATATGGCAATCTGCGATATGTGCAAACTTCATAAAAACAGAAATATCACCAATTTATTAAAGATAGTTGTAATAAAAAACAACATTATGCAACCTCTTTTAAAGCACCATTGATTAGCCCCAAAACCCTTGCCTTATCATCAACTCTAGTCTCCAGATCCACATCATCCATAGGAATCCTCAAAACATTCCACCCCTCCGTCTCAAGCATATCATACAATTTTTCATATCTTCCTTGTAACCTATCTAAATAATTTACTTTGGGATCAAGAAGAAATCGTTCCATCTCCCTTCCCCTTCCCCCAATTCGTTCAGCTAATAATTCCCTCCCAGCTTCAAGAGCAACAAACAAATTAGGTTCCCCAAGACCCCGTTTAGCAAATTCAAACAATCTTTTAAATTTAGCAAAATTTCCCCCAGAAATAATTCCTAAATCCGTTAAAACAGGAGCAAAAACATACCGATCTTCCCAAAGACTTCTATCCTGTACACAATTATCTGGAGAAGATGCGGCCTCTTGATGGGCAAATCCACGATTATACAACATCGCTAATTGTAAAAGGTATGCACTATCAGAAGGCGAAACACGCAAATCTGTCCCTGCCTCTTCATCACGAAGCAAGACCCCCATTGCCTGTTGAAAATCTCTATAAAAATCCCATAAATGGATTATCGTCAACACTCTCATAATATGGCCTAAATTCCCATTCCCTCGCCATTAATTTAGATAATGTTGATTTTCCCGAACCTATATTCCCCCCTATAGAAACAAAAACTCCCTGTGGCCCTTCATATTTAGGTAACTCCACTGTAAACAAAACAATAGAAATTAACATTTAAATATAATTATACTCAAAACTATATTTCTTAATTAATTCTTCTCCCCCCTATAATCATGATCTATTTAAGAGCAATAAAAATACCTCAAGATAAAATATCTATCCAACTTCCATTATGTACTAAAATTTTTAATTCTTCACTCCTACTTGAAAAATCTCGGCATATACTGTTTATTGCTTCATGTTTTCCCTCCCCAATCATTATTCTTCGTATTCCCCTATCTCTCGCTTCATCTATTATTCTTTCAGCCATATATCTTGCTAATCCCTTTCCCCTATAATCCACATTCACTTCAACAGAGAATACATGCAAAGAATTATCTTTATGCATCTGAAATGCTGTATGCCCAATTATTTCTCTCTCTAATTCTAATATCAATGCATCATATCGCTGTTTTTGTAAATGCCATAATCCCACAGAAGTAATTAATCCATTAACACTTGGAATTCTAAACAAATATTTTATGCCTCCCAATTCTCTTTCAAAATTTGATCCTTCATCGGGGTAACCTAGCCTCTCAGATACATATCTTTTTGCCATTCTATGTTGGCCAGCAGCACTTCTTGAATAAATAAATGTGCTACACCGCTCACATAATCTTTGTCCACCCATTATTGTTGAGAATTTCAAACTATTTATAAATCTATATTTTTTAACTAAACTAGAATTATATGCAATGCCTCACTTCTTCAACCTTGGCAAGACCACATAAGTATAAATCGCCACAACAATAATAACTCCCCAAAAAATAACCCAATCAATAACACTTAAAATCGCCAAAACAAAAACAATTATCAAAATAACCGCCAAAAGGCCAGAAACTACTTTAACAAAATTCATCTTTTTTTCTTTTTCCACCATCTTTTAGCTTTCTTGTAATGGTTCTTATTCTCCCTAACAATCCAAAATAAATAAATTATTTCCAAAATGGCCATAGTCTGAACCACTAATATTAAAATAAACCATCCAATCTCTTTTCGCCTGGCTGACTTCCACAAAGCAACTCCCTTCCACGGAAGACTCCAAACCAAAACAATAACTATCCAAAATGTTTTCCATGCCGCACTATAATCAAAAACAATCATTTTAATTTAATTGGTTGACCATTATTTAACATATGTATTGTTTTACCCAATTTGTAACCTTCTTCCTGTCCTAATTCGATAAATCCCTTCATATGATCGTGACTTCCCTGACAAGGAACCAAATGCTCTGGTTGGAAAATTTTAACCATGTCCCTCATATCTTCACGATAAATATGCCCCCCAGAATGAACATTAGTAAATAACCTGGCCTTATTTTTCCTCAACCGATTCTCCATTATTCTCCTATTTTCAATATTGGGGGTAACGGGGATCGTTTTACATGAAAAAATAACATGATCATTAGGTTTAAATTTGAAGGGCAATTCTCCCCTAGATATCCTAGTTAATATGGCCCCTGGTTCTGCCTGGTTTCCAGTACATAAAATAAGATATTTATCTCTCCCTTTCTTATCAATCTGCCTTAATTTTCCTTCTGCCTGCCTAGCGTACTGAACGATCTCTACCTTCTTAGAAAAATTAACCAACCCCACTCTTTCGGCGGCAGAAATATATTTATGCATACTCCTTCCCAAAACAACTACCTTCCTATTCAATTTTTTCCCAAACTCAATAGCACTATGTAATCTGGCCAACTGACTAGCAAAAGAAGTGACAATCATTGCATGCCCCTCGCCATGTGTTCCAAGCATGGCATCTCTTAATAACTCTCTTGCAACTTTCTCTGAAGGAGTCTTCCCATCAGTATCCGAATACAAAGTATCCATAATCAATAGCTTAACTCCATTCTTGGCCACTTTCTTCATTCGCCGATAGTCTGGAATTTCCCATAGAACAGGATTGTTATCTAATTTGAAATCATTACCATAAACAATTGCCCCATATTTTGTATGCAAAACAATTAAAGTAGCATGTGCAGTAGAATGAGTAACATGAATAAGTTCCACACTTAGGTTTTTTGAAATTTTATATTTCTCCCCATCAACTGATTCAACAAAATTATTATGTATTCTAAGCTTTTCATCTTTCAACAGTGACTTCAAAACTTCCAAAGTATAAGGAGTCCCTATAACAGGACAATTATATTTATCTGCAAGATAAGGAATTGCTCCAATATGGTCTAAGTGACAATGGCCTGGAATAATTGCTTTAACTTTATCTCTTACAGAATCTAAACAAGAATCATCTGGAATGGCTCCCAATCGAGTTAATCCCTTTGAAGTTAGATTTCTCCTATTTCCTCCACTCTCTTCAAAAGCAACTAATTTAGGCAAATAAAAACCCATATCAAATATAACAACTTCATCATCAACCTGTACAGCAGTCATATTTTTACCTACTTCATTATACCCGCCAATTGGAATTACCTTAATCATTCAACTAACCCTCATGTCCCCGATTTATATAATTTTCCCTATTCCTATTTATAAACGATTCCGAAATCTTTTTAAATAAAAAATGGAAAGATAGCATATGCAATTGATATTGGAAACCATTAGAAATGCCCTTACAGCATTACAAGAGCCATTGCCAGATTTAGTTGCCATGTTTCCTGGAACAATAATAACAATATCCATAATAAGTATTTTAGTCAGAAAACAAGTTCTAGTCATCTTAGAAAATTTCAAAAAATAAATATCTTTCATAATTATTATAAACTCTTTTTCAAAATTAAGAAAATGAAAACCAAAAATCCATTAAAACTATTGAAAAGAGGAGACATCTGGGGCGCTACACTCTCTTTATTTATAATTCTCTTAGGAGTATTAGGAGCAATCGCAGGAGCCCTAGGAATCTGCCTCGCCTGCTCAATCCCAATAATAGCATTGGTATTATCTCTATTGGGTATCAGCACAGGATTTCTATATGACTACAATATCTGGATAATTTCCATAGGAATATTATTCTTAGTAATAAGTATTTATTTTTTCCATAAAAAAAGAAAATGTAAGATTTGTAAAATTAAAAACTAACCTTATCCCCAATCTTTAAAATATTTTCACCCTTATTCATTTCAATAATATATCTTGCTTTTTTCCTAGGAGTAACAATTGACCTGAATGGGAACGCTTCCCGAACATCTACCACTATTTTTTTAGCATCCAAAAAAACCACATCTAAAGGGAAAAATACAAACAACATATGAATTCCTGAATCAACTCTAGATTCATAACCCCTATCAAGAATTAAACTTCTTCCCCCCTTTAGTTTTCTAGTATACATTAACCCATTTAACTGAGCGAGAAAACTTTTGCCAAATCGAGCTTTAGAAACAATTTTTCCCCTAAATTTAATATTTACATCCATTTCTTTCTCTTAAACCATATAGTCAAAAAAGCAATGCTAATTAACATTATCATCAAAGGAATATAAAATCCATATTGATTATTATAGAAAGGTATTTGAGAAAAATTCATCCCCCAAATTCCTGCTATTAATGTAGGAACCAACAATAATGAAGCAACAATTGCAAATCCCCTCATCATATCATTTAATTTATTGGAAATCGAACTCATATACATATCCATTGCTCCCGTCAGCCTATCCCTTAACATTTCGGTAATCAATACAACCTGTGTCATTTCTATCTTAAGTTCTGACAGCCAATTTTGATTTTTCGGGACCAAATATTTAGAGTATCCTCCAGAAATTACATCAATCAAATCCCGATTAGTTGCAAGCGCCCTCCTTATACTCATAACCTTCTCTTTAAGGTTAAATATCCTGGTAGGCTTATCAACTTTTCCTCCCAAAATATCATCCTCCAACACATCAACCTTATCCTCTAGTTTATCTAACTCAGATCTAAATTTATTTGTAACATAAGAAGCAATCCTAAAAAATATATAGATTATCCCATTAGAAAAGAACTCTTTTGGTTCCTTCATAACCAACTCAAATAAATCTTCAACAGCATATATTCTGCTCGTGTGAACAGTCACAATAAACCTATTACTGATAAATATCCCTAGGGGAGCATATCCTTTTTTTGGATTCAGGGCCCTTAAAATAACAACTGCATATCCCTTTCTGTCAATAGTCCTAGGCAATACATTCTTTGCCAAAGCATTCTGGATATCTCTAATATAAATCCCAGTCAGCTTACTAACTCTTTTCATTTCACTCGCAGTAGGATTAGATACATCAATCCACAACCTATCTGCAGAACCAACACTAACAAGACTTTTACTAATTTTACCTCCAGAATACTTGAGAGATCTAATCATATAACTAATTCTTGAAAATTTTCTTTTTAAACTTTTCTTTTTAGTTCACTTTCATAAAACTTTTAAGTATCATCCCACTACCCAATACATGCACGGATATCAAGAGGAAGAAGTCTATCAGGAAGAAGTCATTGAAAAAAAGACCGAATCTGACGAGATATCTCCTGAAGAAGGCGGATTCATGGTAGGATATAACGAAGACTAAACAATAATAAATCACAACTAGTTCTCAATAGAGCTCTCTCGCTCAAAATTATTTGTATTGACATCTGAGTAAAAGACGAGGAATCTAAAAGACTACCCTTAAGTTAACCAAGGCTAACAAATCTTATATTGCTCTGTCAATACGATTATATACATTCAAAAAAATATATAAAATTAACTTAATCACTCTGCAGTAAAATCATCTATGCTATATTTAAATTCTTCATCCGATTTAATCATTCCTTTCAACTTCATATACTCTTTAGCCAAAATCCAATACAAAATCGCCAAGCTCTTCTTACCCTTATTATTGCAAGGAATTACCAGATCAATGTTACTCACCTCATTATTAGTATCACAAAAAGCAATAACCGGTATCCCTAATTTCGCACCATCGCCCACAGCATTCTTATCTGGCCATGGATCACTAACAACCAATAATTTTGCTTCAATAAAATCCTCTAAATCAGTATTAGTTAATAATCCAGGAGGATATCTGCCCGTAATAACTCTAATTCCAGTAACCTTAGAAAACATCTTGGCTGGCTTCCACCCATTCTCTCTTCTACATACAACAAGTAAATCTTCTGGTTCAAATTGACCCATCAAATTAATGGCATTCTGAATCCTATCATTAATCTGTTCAACATTCAAAACAGACAATCCATCCGGCCTAACTTTGTATATAAATTTACTCATGAACTTAGTTCTAAGTTTAGTTCCAATATGAATTCCCGCCTTCAGATAATCATCCAAGACCACTAATAAATTCTCTTCTGCCATACACTATTTGGCAAAGTTAACTATTTATAAAACTTCTTATTTAATCATAGAGAAATGCTAAGATATCTGCCTATTTAATCAATCTTTTTATATCTTTAACAGAATCTTTTGTGGCAGTGTTTCCTTTTCTTATTATGCTCTTAACCCTTCCAAAATCATATTTATTATATCCAACTAATTTTGGCCTTATAACATAATCTGCAGAATTCAGGGCATATTTACTAAGCTCATTAACCATAATACTAAAAGAATTTGAAGTAATCTTCAAAAATTCAGGTCCCTTTAATTTATGTTTTTTTACAAAATCCATTATTTTCTCAGGATGATCAAACGCATTTTTTATAATCCAGGGGATATTTTTTTTCTTTGAAACATATTTATTTATTTCTTCTATTTCTTGCTCAATCATCTTTTTTTCTAACTTCTTCATAAATCTCCGATTCTTATCAGGCTTTGAACTAACTACCACATCTTTCAATGGTGCAGATAAATCAACAGCAATAACTACATCTGCGCCCATATTTCTAACTGTATCTATGGGGACTGGAGCCACAACTCCTCCATCAACAAGAACTCTTTTATTATACTCATATGGAACAAAAATACTAGGAATAGAAATACTTGCCCTCAATGCACTTGCAACATCCCCCTTCCTAAAAATAACTTTTTCCCCATTATAAACATCTGCAGCAATAACAGACATTGGAATTTCTAAATCTTTGAATTTTTTATTTTTTAATAATACCCTCAAAAACTTTTCAATTTTATAACCAGTCAATATCCCTTTATCCGGTAAAGTAAAATCCACCAAATTTTCCCATTTTGTTTCAGTAGCAATTTTTTTCAAATCCCTAATTGGTATCCCTGAAGAGTATAACGCACCAACAACTGCACCCATACTAGTTCCAGCCATATAATCTATCTTTATCTTATGCTTTTCTAAAACATCAAGAACCCCAATATGTGCCAATCCTTTTGCAGTTCCACCACTCAATGCCAATCCTATCTTCTTCATTTTATCTTCCTTAATCTATTATATTTAACAATCCTCTCTTTTCCATAAATTCCTGCTTTCAATAAATCTGCTCCAAACATATAACTTAAATCCGCTAAGAAATCTTCCTTAGTTTCCCCAGATCTATGTGAAAATATAATTTTTATTCTATTTAATTTACAAAAGTCCACAACTTTCTTAACTTCAATCAAAGAGCCAATCTGATTTGGTTTTATTATAATTCCATTAATACTCCCCTTGGCTTTTTTTACTCTCTCAAAATTAGTAACCGTCAAATCATCCCCCACAATCAAACAATTCCTAACCTTCTTTTTTAGTTCCTTAAAATCATGAAAATGTTCTTCATCAATAGGATCTTCTAAATATCCAATATTATATTTTTTAACTAAATGTACTAAAAATTCTACATGTTCTTTCTTACTCAATTTAACATTTCTATTATTTCTTGAATAATTTTTATAACAATAATTTCCATTTTTATAAAAACTACTTGCTGCCACATCAATCCCTATCCGTATAGTATATCCTATCTTTTTTGTTAAAAATTTGGTTGCGTCATAAAGTAAATCCAAAATCTCAATATTGCTTAAACTTGTTCTCCAAGCACCCTCATCATTCCTTTCTCCTTTGAAAGTTTCATCTCTTGCCGAAATAGATTTTTTAAGATAAGCATAAACTAATTTATTAATTTTAACCCTCAAAGAAAAATCTTTGCAATGCTCCACATAAACTAAAAATTCCTGAAAATCAGGTTTCTTCCTTCCTTTTGAATGCATGCCACCTCCTATCGCATTTCCTAAAGGAATAGCTAAATGCCTATACCCAAAATTAAACTTCTTATACGGCTTCTTAAAATTCTTTAGTATGGCATACTCCAATGCAACTCGTGGATTAGAACCAAAATCAAAAACCTTCTCAATTTTTTTTAAATCATCAAATCTCTCTATTTCTATCCCCTTTAGTTTATCCGAAGAATTTATTTTTTTGACAATATAGCCAACACTTCCCTTAAAATATTCCGCCTCGTGCGCCCCCTTACTCTTTCCTGCAGGGGCAGATGCCTTAGCCTTTCCAATATCGGATTTAACAGAAATTTCAATAGTATCTTCATTCCTAGAATTCTTAATCTTCTTCGCTCTAACCTCTTTTATAATCATAAACTAATAATTAAAAAAGAAACTTATAAAGATTTGGTTATAATTTCTTCACCATTAAAACACAAGGCAAGCGAATTCCTTCAATAACATTAGAGATTTTTCTTATTTTTTTATATCCTTGGCTTTTATAAAATTCAAAAGAAGTGATAGTTGATTCTAACTTTAATTTATCAACTTTCTTTCTCTTAACATAACTTTCTAAATACTTTAATAATTTTTTCCCATATCCCATTCCCTGTTTTGTATGTTTTATATATAGTCCAGTAATTTTCTTTTCAGAAACATCGATAGCACCAACACCAATAATCTTAGAACTATCAATAATTACAAACACATTTTTCCTTTTTTTTATTTTTTCTTCAGTCTTAGAAAACGTATTTTTTGCAATCCAAACCTTCACTTGTTTTTTGTTATAATCCTTACCATTAACAGATGCTATTGTATCATTCATCAACTTGCTTATCTCTTTAGAATCCTCAATTTTAGCTTTTCTTATACGCATGATTAAAAATTAAAATTCAAATTTATAAAATTAATGGAAAAGAAAAAAAGAAATTAAGGCATAGGCCTTTTAATGGTTATAGGCAAAATTCCTTTTTCATGCTCTAACATCGCTATTCGAATTGGATTAAACTTCAACTTCTCCAATTTTCCTTTGTCCATCTTGAGCAACATTGGAGCGCCCATTGCTAGTTGCAATGCCCTTGCACCAATTATTCTTGCCTTCTCGTACTTTGTTAGCTTCATTTTAGTACCTTTCTTATTTCAGCACTCTTTTTTACAGCCAATCCAATCATCTTATCTATTAAATCAATATCCAATCCAACAGTTCCACCTTTCTGCATTGCATGAATACTTCCTTTCTCAGATATAGATACAGATATTCTTGAATCCATCTCTTTCTCTTCATCTAAATTCAAATCAGCAAGAGCTTCACCGCCAATAGTTCCAACTGTACATGTAATTGGAGTTAAGTTAATTGGCAATTTGTTTTTTGTGAACTCACCAAATACTACTCTGTCTCCATCCAATTTAGGAAATACTGCACTCTTCAGCGCAGCAACTGCACCTAAAGACGCCGCATCAATCAGATTACCTGCATTATTCAAGGGATAGATATCCAAAAATAATGTCCAGACTAATTCTCCTTCTCTGATACACATTTTTTTCATATCAATCATCTTACTCTCTCTGACTCCCCTATCAACAATTCTCGCTAATTCAATTGCTGCAGGTCCAGGAGGCCCACTTAAAAACGCTGGATCTGACATTGGACCTAATTCTGCCCCAGTAATCAAAACACCCTGATCTGCGCTATCTGGGTATGGAGTTCCAACATTCATTTTAACCCCAACTAAAACCTCAGTTTCTCCCCAAGTTACCTTAGCAGAACCTTCAGCCTTACTAGAAATGCCCAATTCTATCTTGATAGGCTTCCTTAATTCATCAAATTTCCTACCATCAATTCTTGAGCCTTTCTCTATTAGAGATTTCATATATTTATTCATTTTCCATCCCCCTTATACTTCGCTTTCAATGCCTTCACCTGTAATTTCTCAATTTCTTTTGCTGCCTTCTTGCTCATCTCTAGTGCTTCTTTTATCTCTTTCTGGGTCATGTTTCCATCCATTTGTAATAATGTAATCTTTCCAGACCTAGGCATTACAGCAACTGGCAAATCAGTAGCTCCATCTACATAATCTTCTTCATCTTTTGTTAGATCTACACAGATTTTATTCCCAACTTTCCCAACCGCTACAGAACAAACCATATCCTTCATAGGAACTCCCGCATCAGCCAAAGCCAAAGCAGCAGCATTTATTCCTGCAGTTCTAGTGCCAGCATCTGCCTGGATAATATTGATATATACATCAAATCCAGTACTCTTAAATTTAGTTAAATCTAATGCTGGAAACAATGCGGCCTCAGAAACTTTAGAAATTTCAGTGCTTCTTCTAGTTGGTCCAGGTCTTTTTCTTTCTGTTACAGAGAAACTCCACATGTCATAATAACATCTTAAAATTCCCCTACCCGGATTTTGCAAAAAAGATGGAAATACATCTCGAGGCCCATAAACTGCTGCATAAGCAATTGTTTTCCCCATTCTAAACATGGCACTGCCTGTAGCCCGTTTAATGACTCCGACTTTTGCATCCATCTCTCTTATCTGATCAAACTTTCTTTTATCTAATCTCTTTGTATAAGCCATTTTATTTACTCTCCTTCTTCAAAAACTCACTAACTTTTTCGGTTAAACCTTCTCCGTGAGCTTCTTTTTCAACCAATCTTATTGCCTTCACTGCAAGCAACTGGTCTTTTGGCTCTCCTTCTGAGATCCAAACAAAGCCATTCTGTCCTACAATAATAAAACATCCTGTAGCTTCTTTAATTAATGAAATCATACTACCTTGTTTCCCTATAATTCTTGGAACCCTTGTAGGTTGTACCTCAATTAATCTTCCATTGCTTAATTTTCTTGTTCCTGGCAATTTCATGCTTGCATCAATAATCTTACTTCCATTGACTTTAGTAATCTTACATGCAACATAATCACCAAATGCATAATACTGGGTCAAATCAGCACCATTAGGAATAAAATCCCTACTTCCATCCCTCAAGGGAATTGTCGCATAGAACGGCCAGCCATAATTAACTCTCCAGCCATACATCCCTATGTCTACTATCTTTCCTATTACCATGTCTCCTTCCTTAGGCAAATATTTCCCACCTAAAGGAATTACTTTTAATAATCGATTATCTATATGTGCCAATCCAACCTTTTGAGCGTATATTTTTTCACCGTCTCTAAAAGATCCATCACCTGGCAAATAATCCATACCTTCCGCTAGTTCCTCTCCTGGAACTACGATTTGTCTTTCTTCAATTAATATTTTTCCCATTTTTTCCTCCATATTACTTTAAATCTTTTGATTCTAGCCTGCCATGCGCAATATTATTCAAATCATCAAATAATCCCGCTTGCAATCCTGCAGGCACTTCAACATCAACCGATAAACTTCCATCTCCTAACCAATTCTCTCTTAGTATCTTCGCATATTTCTTTATAATCCCAAAACTTTTTCCTGAAGCTTCAGCAGGGACAACTAAATTTAATCTTTTAGTTTCATAAGAAATGGGCAATATCTCTCTCAATTCCGCCACTATACTTTCTACTTGAGATTCGGCTGATTTAAATTCATCAATCTTTACTCTTTTCTCATCCATTGCGCTCTCAATTCTTTCCAAAGGATGAGGCAAGTTACTCTGAGGATTAATTGCATATTGCGAAATCGAAAAAGCAATTTTCTTCTTTTTCTCTTCTCTTAATTTATTTTTAAATTCTGTAGTTAATTGAACCTCTCCTTTCTTTAAGATCCTTTCAGCAATTTCTTTTTTATTCTCCGTTTTAAAGACATTCATTAGATCATGCTCAGAGGCATGCTCTCCTTTCTTACTATCTTTAAAGATGTCATCGGTAACTAAAACATCATCTATTGATGCATTACCTTTCCTAAAATCCATCGCTTTTTCACAATCTACAAGAATCTCAAAATTCAAATTTTCTTTTTTTAATCTTGCAATAACACTATCCTCAACTTTAATCATTTTATAGCCTTCCTAATGTAATCCTTATTCAACCTCTTAAATTTTTTATCACTTGTATGGATAATTGCTCCATCCAATCTATCCAAGTTAAACTCTTTCCCAAGAACAGATTTCAAAGCATTCACCGTCATCTTAAGCGCATCATTAAGTAACATCGTTTCCTTGTAGTTCTTTGATAATATCTCTTTCAATTCATCTTCGTATTCACCAATTGCAGTTGCTTTATACTCCCAATGTATTCCAGTTGGGTCCGTCAAAAACAATTGAGGACCATCATTAATCCCTGCAAATAATAAAGATACTCCAAAAGGCCTAGCTCCACCATACTGAGTATATGCTTGCTTCAAATTACTAACTTCTTTTACTAAAGCATGTGGTTCAATTGGTCCATCATAAGTCACCCTATGCTGTTGAGCCATAACTTGGGCCTTCTCAATTAATATTCTTGCATCACTCATAATTCCTGATGCGGCCGCAGCAATGTGTTCATCAACTTGAAAAATTTTCTCAACACTGCTAACAACAATTAATTTATCAATAACTCTCTTGTCCGCCACCAATAAAACTCCGTCCTTACAAACTACTCCAACAACAGGTGTACCCTGTTTTACTGTTTTTTTAGCATACTCTACTTGTAATAATCTTCCATCTGGGCTAAACATTGTACTTGCCCGGTCATATCCCATCATTTGATGTTGAACTGCTTCTTGCATTTGTCTTACACCTCCAAAAATTTACTCTTTGCTTTATTCAAAATGCCAGAGACACCAATAACGTTAACTATTGCTTTCTCTTTTCCCATTGTTTTAATCAATGATAATGCCATTTTCATTTCGTCTTGATATTTTACGTTTGTTCTTATTATTCCTTTGTTTTCTTTAATCGCATCTTTCAATAAGATGAATCCTGACTTTGCAATCCCTAATTCTCCAAGAAATTTAGTCACATTCTCTTGAATTCCTTTCTCAAGATCTTTCTGAGATATTTTCTTATCCGAAATAATCTCAAAAACCACATAACGTTTCTTTTCTTTCAAACTTGGTAACAACGGTTTCATCTTATAACCGAGAAGTAAAAATTTAACACTTCTCTATTTTCGCGACACTTTGTAGTAGAAAAAAGTTATATATAAATGTTTCTCTTACTTCTTTTTCTTAACATTCTTTTTAGAATCAGATTTTTTAACTGTTTTCTTCTTAGCTACCTTTTTCTTTGGTTTTGCCTTAGCAACCTTCTTCTTAGATAATGGCTTCTTAACAACTTTCTTTTTCTTAACAAAATGTTCCCAACAAGGATAAATCTTCTTTGTATACGGGCTAGCTTTCCAAAGCTTTACAACTTTCCCATCCCTAACATCAATCCTACAAAAAGTAGAATAAACTGCGGGCTGCATATAAGTTCCTTCCTTTAAAACAAACTGAATATCATACATCCCAGAACTCCAATTACCAGTATATTGCTGTAAATGCTTTTTAAGTCCAACCATGCTTATGGAATCAGTTTTTCTAACAATAACATATTTGTTCTTATGATAAGGGGCCTTATAGGTATCACGAATCTTCAGAACCATCATGTGTTTAAAAAAATTAACTTTTACATTATCATCCATTTTCTATTTAGAAGTAATAAAATAACGAAACTTATTTATAAATCTTTCGCGTATTTTACCAAGATTCTTTCAAAAACTCTCATTGAATCATCATTTCTCAATTCAAATTTATTCTTTGAGAATGAAGAAAATATCATTTTTATCTTATATTTTTTACATAATTTATAATTAAAAAACATTCTTCCCAATATTTTGCCTCTTTCTTTTCCCTCAGATCTGATCAATCTAGCAAAATCAAATCCGATAGCAACATCATTTTCCTTAGCCAACTTACAGAGGACCTGGTTTAATCCAGCTTTCCTATAATGTACATTATCTTCCCTACTATTTGTTTCTGGGCTCAATAGAATATCTACTTTCTTAATCTCTAAAGCTAATCTGTTTAATTTCTCATCTCCCCCCAGAACAACTATTTTCCCTTCTTTCTTCTTAATTTCATCCCTCAATTTAGTAAGGGGAACGTCAAAAATATCAATTTTCTCAGTTCTCAACCCTAATTTCTCTTCAAATTCCTTATTTTGCTTCAAAACAAACATAATATCCCAATAATTATTAAAATTTATAAGATTACCTAATTAGAAACACTTAAAAATACCTCTAAATTACCACTTAAAGGTAATCAAAATGGAAAGAATAGAAAAAAACACTCTAAAATCATTCAGATTAGTAAAAAGTGATATCGTACAACTTCAAAACAAAGTAATAGAACTGAATCAAATACAAAAGAAACTAATCGAAAATATTGAATTACTGCATAAAAAAGCAGACAAGCTATCAAAAAAACCTTCAGAAAAGAAATCAAAGCCTCTAGCAAAAACAATAAAGAAAACTTTTGTAGCGGCAAAATCTGGAAAGAAATTTCATATCAGAGAATGTCCGTTCGCAAAAAATATAATGCCAAAAAGTAGAATTACATTCAAAACAAAAATAACTGCACTAAACAATGGCTATAAACCTTGTAATTGTGTTAAATAATTTCTTCTTTTCTTATCAATAATTTTATAAACATAATAATTCAAGTCTTACTATGTCAAAAAAATCTGAGGCACTAGCCGTGGAAAGAACTGCATTGGCTGAGGAAAGAACTTTGCTTGGTTATATAAGAACATTTCTAACAGCTCTCGGGTTAATTTTAGTCTTTCTAAAATTATATTTTGACGAAGAATGGTGGTTGGTTTTAGCAGTAATAGTTTTATCAATAGTATTCTTCATAATTATAATAGAAGAAATTTTAAGATTCAGAAAAATGAAAAGATTGAGAGAAAGAAGTTAAAAACTTTTAATAAAATCAGTAATCTCTTTTAATTTATATCCCTCAGTTGTATTAACTATAATCAAATTATGTTTTTTTCCTTTAGCTTCAATAACAAAACTATCAAATATCTCTATTTCCACATTCTCCTTAACTTTTTCAGGAGAATATTTTCTTTTCTTTAACCTATCTCTCAAAACACCAATCTCACACGTTGTAACAATACAAAGATCGACATGCTTTTTAGGAATCAAATGACTAAAAATAGAATCAATGATTAAACCTTTTTTAGATTTCTTTATTTTTTTAATTAAAAATTTAATTAATTTATTTTCATCAACAATTTCACATTTTTTTATTTCATCATACCCATCAGAAATTTTATTCTTCTTAATTTCTTTTGTAACATCTATGTATTTAAACTTTAAGGATTTAGCTAATTTTTTAGACAAAGTGCTTTTCCCAGAACCAACAGAACCGCTCACACAAATAATTTTCATCCTATAACTGTCCCTTTGAACTTCCTTTCTTTTAAAACTTTTTTCAAGTTTCTCAAATCTTCATTCACAATATATGTCTTAACCTTATGTTCTTTAATTAATTTAGCAGAAGCCTGATCCAAAACAAAATGTTGCCCCGCCTTATATTTAATTTTATTAATCATTTTCAGAAACGCATCATAACTAATATTTGGAATAAATTTTGCAGTTTTACAAGTCTTAGGATTTTTATCATACAATCCATCTACATCAGTAATATTAACAAAAAAATCTGCCTTTATCTCCTTAGCAACCTCAACTGCATTTCCATCAGAAGTCATTCCTTTTTTCTCACCAAGTGCCCCTGAAATTATTAGATTATTTCTTCTTAATAGCCCTTTAATATCTTTAATAGATATTGGCAACTCATAATCCAATCCAAATAAATTTTTAACAAGTCTAGCATTAATTCTTGTAGCAGCGATCCCTACCTTAGCATAAGCCTTTCCTCCTGCCTTTGCCTTAACCAAAGGTTCAATATATTCTCTAGCAGTTTTTCCCCCACCACAAACAATAATTACTTTATTTTTTCTAGAAAACTTTTTTATCATTCCTTTGAACTTCTTTAAATACTTATAATCAATTTCATCAGGAATAATAACACTTCCACCCAAACTTATCACAATTTTTTTCATTAACTAAATTTTAGAAACCGCCCTATTTAAACTTTATCATCCACTGTGAACAATCTAGAGTCATGGACATCAAAAATCTCAGATCTCGCGCCCGCATCTAACCAACCATGGGCATAATTCAAAGCAGCAAACGCATTCACATAATCTCCCTTAGAAAAAAAATGTTTCGCATCAGAAATATATCGAGATATCATATCCAAAAAATCTTCACCCAATTTTTTATCTTTAACATTCTTCTTGGCCATTTCATATGCTTCCTCACTAATTGAAAAATATTTTTCTAGTTTTTCTTTGGTAATTTTATCCATGCAAAAAACAATTAAACAATCTATTTAAAATTAACCCCAAAACATTTATAAACAAAATTTTCCAAAAATACATATATGTTTGTAGGAATATATCTGGCCTTAATCCTAAGTATAATTCATTTCGTGAGCGATATATTTATTAAATTTACAAAAAAACATATACAAAAATTAATGAGCCTCTCAGCAGGAATTATTCTAGCAATATTATTTCTAGAAATACTCCCTTCATTTGCAATCGGAGCATTAGAAACAAATTATTTATTATTCATTTTTCCACTCCTGGGATTTGCAGCATTCCATTCCATAAGGGCGTATAATTTTAAACACATACAAACAAAAAAAGAATTAAAAGCAAGATTCAGAAAAAATCACATTTTAGCATTCTTTATAGAACATTTTATTTTAGGATTCGCACTAACATTGTCATTCAAAAATCCAGTAATTTCAATCTTATTATTCCTACCGTTCATACTACTAACAGTTTCTTCCTCCATCCTATTGAAAATAATTGATAAAACCTCGAGAGGTGATAAAACAAGAATGATCCTTGGATCTGCGCCAGTATTGGGGGCCCTAGCAGGTACCTTCTTCTCTTTCAACCAGGTACTCTATCTTGGAGCACTAGGCTATATCATGGGATCTCTATTCTACATAGTCTCCAGAGATATTATTCCAGTAGAAGAGAAAAAAGAAGATTCTGTATCTTTCTTCATAGGACTAATCGCAACATCAATTCTGTTATTAGCAAAAGTTATTATTTAGATTTCTTAGTTACTTCTTCAGAAATATCGCTTGCAGGCGAATACCCTTGAAAGGTCTTCTTTAAGAACCAAAGCGCAACAAACATCCAAACTAATGCACCTGCCACAACCCACAAAATATACATCGTTTGCATCTACTCAATTCTAAAAAAATTACTATTTAAAACTTTCTAATAAAAATATTCAATACAACTAGTTACCCAACTTCTTTATCTTCTCTAATTCCTCGTTCAATATTCTAATCTCATCTACCGTATTATATAGATAAAAACTGGCCCTTGCACTTCCTTTGATTTTATTCTCATTATACCAGGAATGTGCACAATGCATCCCACTACGTATCATAATGTTCCTACTTGAATCTAAAATTCCAGCAACTTCATGAAAATCAACTCCAGGGATAGAAAAATTAAAAACTCCCATTGAATCTTTGTTCCCAATCTGTATAATTCCTTCTTTATTAACTTCTTTAGTTAATTTCCTTTCATGCTCCTGAATATTCTCCACGCCAACATTCATAAGATATTTAGCCGCAGCTCCAAGTCCTAAAATTCCCGCATAATTCTGCAATCCTGCCTCAAATTTATTAGGTAAATCCTCCAAAACATATCCCTTATAATTACTATCTTTAACTGTATCCCCCCCAATCAAAAATGGTTTCATTTCCTTCAGTAACTCTTCCTTTCCGTAAAGCCCCCCAATTCCAGTGGGCCCCAACATCTTATGCCCAGAAAAACTAAAAAAATCAACTCCCAATTTTTTTGCATTAACCTCTTTATGAGGTAACGCCTGAGCCGCATCAAAATGAATTTTTGCCCCATTCTCATGAGCAATCTTTACAATTTCTTTAACAGGCAAAGTATACCCATCAAAATTCCCAACCCAAGGAAAACTTACAAAATCATAATTCTTAACCGCCTCAGAAAATTTCTCCAAATCAAAACTAAAATCTTCTTTACTCCTTAGCACCCCATACTTAAATTTCTGCCAAGGCAACAGATTCGAATTATGCTCCCTATCAGAGATTAAAACTTTTTCAAATTTAAATGAATTAGCAACCAAATTAATTGCTTCTGTAGTATTTTTAGTAAATATAATCTCCTGTGGCTTCTTTGCATTAACAAATTTCTGAATTTGTTTCCTACTTTCCTCAACTTCCTGCCCAACTCTCAAACTAAATTTATGAACACTTCTCCCTCCACAAGCAGGATATTCATTATAGTATTCATTAATCTTATCAACAACCTGTCTCGGCCTAAGAGTCATACAAGAAGAATCAAAATAGATTATATTCTTTTTTAAAACTGAAAAATCCTCCCTTATTTTTTCGACATTCATAAAAAGACAGAAAACAGAGTTAATTAATAAACTTTTCTAAAAAATATATATCTCAATCAATATATGTTTATAAACCAAAAATCACTTCCAAAAAAATGGTAGCAGTCATAGATCCAAAAGTGACCCTAATTGATCACGGCCCAAAAATAATTCTAGAAGATGGCACAACAATAACTCCGGACCAACTAGTCTGGGCAGCTTCATTAATTACATATAAAGATACTGGAGTAATGGGTGAACTAATAGAACTCATGAAAGAAGAGGATACCAAAGAACGGATGGTATCTGGTTTAACTGCCTCCGCAGGAGCAGGGCACGCATCACTTTCTACTTCTCAAGGGCTATGGACATATTTAGAAGGAGACTGTTCAAAGTTTGTAGATTCAATGTTTACAGGAGCCAGATTTGGTAGCTCTTTAATGCCTTCTGGGAGAAGAGTCCCAATAGCTGAAGATCAAATAGTAGCACCAAGAAGTATAAAAAAAATAGGAGGAGAAGCGGAACAGTTATACTTAGAAACATCACAAGCAAATATGCAAGCTTATTTTGAATTGCAAGACATGGGAGTTTCAAAGCAAGTAGCAAGTAAAATAGTCCAATACGGCCACCGGGGGGGCGGCCTAGTATTCTTTCCCTTAGAAACAATAGTAAGTCTATCACTGGATGCACAAGCAGACAGGGGTGCCATCCCTCAAGAGGGTTTAGAAATTCTTGCACAACTAGAGCAGCATATTCATGAAAACGGAATGGAAGTAGTCTACGAAGCTAGGAAAGCTGCACCAAGAACAGGATGTCCGAACCCAAGTATATTTCACAGAAGAACAAATCTCGCTCAAGAAATGATTAACAACGATACTGATGGAGTATTACACGGACCGAGTTTACTCTCCGAGCATTACGATGGTTCTCCAGAAATGGAAAGAAGGGTACAAGAATATCTAAGAAAAAGGGCAGAACTATTCAAAAACCCAAAAGATATCAAAAGGGGATGGAGAAACATACTAAGAGAAGCAGAAGAACTAGCCATTGATTTTGATAGTGGGGTTCATATAAAAACCGGAACAAATACTCCGTGGCGCGTCTGGGGAGAAGTAAAGAGACATAGGACAATGCCACATCATGTAGAATCAATCTATCACGCCGCAAGCAGAGCAGAAAATATAGTGAATCAACCAGGAGCAAATCCAAGTGATTTTAATGAAGTCGTTTCAATGCCAAACTCAGTAGCTTCTGATCCAGAAAGAAGGGAACTATGGTTGAGCAGATTCTCTAAATCTATCGAAACATATCAAAGACTCCAACAATTAGGTATCCCAGATAGCGACGCAATAGCAGTAATCCCAAGGGGATTGAAATTAGGAATAACAAAAGAATGGGGCCTATATAATCTAACAACCGGTTACATGTCGCTAAGATTATGTCATACTGCAGAACCAGAAATGAGAGCAACAACAGAAGCAGAAAGAGAATTAATACTGGGTTCAGGAAACGCTCCAGCTTATATGAGCGATCTACTAGTTCCAAAATGTGGTTATGTTGGTTTCTGTCCAGATAGAACCCATTGTGCAGAAATTCTTCCTTTCGATCCCACATACGATAAAAATAGACACAAAAAAATGAAAATAGAACTAGGGGAACAAATCCAATTTAATCTATAGTCTCCTACCCATCACATTCATGACAGCCGCAATCTTCTCCACAAACTTCACATTCCCCAGAATCACATAAAGGATCTTCACAACTTACAGCAGAATTATCAGGAACGAACAAACATTCTTCTGGATCTGCATCAGGCCCAGCACAATTATCATAAACACTTAAATTATAAATTGCCTGTACAGAAAAAAACAAGCTAACAAAAAAGATTAGAACAAATATCCAAGATATAACTTCAAAATACTTAAACACTGGCTTAGCCAACCTAACATTCCTTCTCATCAAAACCCCGACCAATTTACTTTTCAATTTAGTATTCAAACCAGACTGACAACTCCTTAGAGTAATTCTCCTAAACACACAATCAAACGCCTCTTTGGCTATCGGCCTATAGCTGGCAGAAAAGATAGCCATTACACCAAAAACAATCATAGCAATTATACAAATCATAGCAACTGAAAACTCCAACCACTATAAAAATATTTCTATAAATTTAAAAACACTTAACTATCTACAAAACAAATGATTAGTTCGATAGCATTCACACTTGGCACTCTAAACATAAGATGGTACGGGGTAATATTCGCCCTTGGCTTTCTAATCGCAATTCCCATATCAATAAAACTAGGAAAACAAAGAAATATTACAAAACAACAGATCTATGATTACTTCATCTATCTAATTCCCAGCAGCATCATAGGTGCAAGATTGCTAGCAGTAATTCTAAACTTTCACCTATATCAAGATAACTTACTAAGTATTCTTTATATCTGGAACGGCGGGATGGCTTTCCACGGGGGGTTGATTGGTGCAGCAATGGGAACATATTTCTTTTGTAAAAAACAGAAAATACACTTCTATGATCTTGCAGATATAATGGTGATTCCCTTAGCATTAGGAATATCAATTGGTAGAATTGGAAACTTCCTAAACCAGGAATTCTATGGAAGACTAACAGATGTTCCTTGGGGAATAACTTATGATAATATCCAGGGAAAAAGACACCCTTCCCAGATATATGAATCAATAAAAAACTTCATAATCTTTCTAATCCTTCTCAACACCTACAAACTAAAAAGTTTAAAGAAAGGAGTCACATTTTGGTCATTCATTTTTCTTTACTCCCTATTTAGATTTTTTGTAGAGTATTTTAAGGACCAAGTCATATTCTCCAGCCTAACCTACGGACAATGGATCTCAATACCCTTATTTTTACTCTCCATAGTAATGTTAATAAGGATTGGTAAGAAATGAGTTTAATTGACAGACTACAAACATGGGCAATAGATCCACTGGGGCCCCTAGAAGAAACACTAGAAGCTACAAAAGAAGTCCTAGAACCAATTGCATCTCATTATGTATATGGGGCACTTCCTTCAAAATATCAAGAATCGTATGCACAATCAAAAAAAATTCCAAGAAAACTCCCAACAAGAGTCTCCTGTGTAGGAAACATGATATATAATTTAGCAAAAATAGAACTAGCCTCAGAAATCTCAGATGCCGCACCAATACTAAACCTTCCCCTTTGGGCAGTCAAGATATATGCCTCTGCTGCAATAATATCTTCAGCAACTAGATTAATTCTAATGAATAAACTTGATAAACCAATAGGGGCCCCATCAATAAGAATACTGGACGATGTGAGAAGAGGGATGATTTATTTATTTAATATAAAAAATGATTAGAATATCAAAAGGTTTAAAAAACATTACTCAATGATAAACCTAAGAATAAACAAAGGAGGATTATAAATTGACCGAAAAAAAATTAAATAAATGGAAAATTAGTACATTTGCACTACTAGTCCTATTAATTATTGTGGTTGCAACCTCCGGTTCAGTACCTACATTCACAACCGGAAATGCAGTTGCAGAAGACGCAGTTGAATTTATCAACACAAATTTGCTACAAGGTGGGGCAGAAGCAGAACTAAATGAAGTAACAACAGAATCTGGCCTATACAAGGCATCTGTAAATGTTCAAGGGCAACCCCTGGATATTTATATTACAAAAGATGGAAACTATATGTTCCCATCCGCAATACCGCTAAAAGCAATAGATACAACGACAGACACCAACACTGAAACGAATGCGGCCCCTGCAGCAGTAGCAGAAGTTACAACAAAAGCAGATAAACCTACTGTAGAATTGTTTATAATGAGCCACTGTCCATTTGGAACACAGGCAGAAAAAGGAATGCTACCTGTTGCTAAAGCACTTAGTGAGGACATAGATTTCAATTTGAGATTTGTCTATTACGCAATGCATCCTACACAAGGAGAAGTTGAAGAACAGCTTAACCAATACTGTATACAAGAGGAACAGAATGACAAATTCCTTGATTACCTAGAATGTTTCCTAACTGATGGAGACGGAGAAGGGTGTATCGAAGAAATTGGAATTGATAGGGCAGCACTAACTACTTGTACTGAAGCAGTTGATGAAGAATTCTCAGTTATAGCTAACTTAGAAGATACTTCATCATGGCTAAACGGAAGATTCCCACTATTCAACATTCATGCAACAGAAAATGAATTGTATGGTGTCGGAGGCTCTCCAACATTAGTTATAAATGGCCAAAAAATAGATGGAGCACCAAGAGATGCTGCAAACATACTAGATTTAGTTTGTAGTGGATTTAACAACGCTCCAGAAGAGTGTAACACACTAGATTTTGACTCGGCAACCCCATCATCTGGGTTTGGTTGGGATGAATCGGCTTCAGCAAACATCGCATCATGCGGTGCTTAATTTCTTTTTTTTTCATTAATTTTATAAACCATCTAAAAACCTAGAATTCTATGTGTAAAAACTGTAAACTAAAACCAGTAATCAAACTTCCAAATAGTCAGATATCTCTTTGCAAAACTTGTTTCTTAAAATACTTCGAAAGAAAAGTAAGAAAAACAATAAGGCAATATAAACTATTCAAAAAAGGGCAACATATGGGCATTGCAGTCTCAGGAGGAAAAGATTCTCTAACAACACTATATGTTCTACACAAAATAATAACCCCCCAAAGAACAACAAAAATAACAGCAATAGCAATAGATGAAGGAATAAAAGGATATAGAGACGAAACCATAATATTCGCAAAAAAAGTCTGTAAAGAGCTAAACATTCCACTAGAAATAACCTCCTATAAAAAAGAATTCAACAAAACACTAGATCAAATTCTAAAAAAGAATGATATCAAACCATGCACAGTCTGTGGAGTTTTCAGAAGATATTTACTAAACAATATGGCTCAAAAATTAAAAGTAGATGTTCTAGCAACTGGCCACAACCTAGACGATGAAGCTCAAAGTATAATAATGAATCAATTCAGAAATAATATCGCAGCTTCTGCAAGACTGGGACCAATAACTGGAATAAAAGCAGATAAAAAATTCATAAGAAGAATAAAACCACTATACTTCCTAACAGAAAAAGAGATCATGACATACGCATATTTAAAGAATCTCGCAACTCCATTTAATGAATGCCCATATTCAAAAGATTCTTACAGGGGGGAAATAAGAAAATTAATAAACAATTTTGATAAAAAGTATCCTTCATCAAAACACTCTATAATAAACTCATTTATAGAAATACTTCCCCTACTAAAAGAAAACTATAAAAAAAGTAATATAAAATACTGTAAACTCTGTGGTGAGCCAACCTCCCAAGAGACTTGTAAAACCTGCAAATTAATTAAAGAAATAAAATGAAAATAAAGATAATAGATGAAAAAACAAACAAAGAAAAAGAATTGGATGTTTCTTCAATAACAGAGGCAGCAAATGAGCTAAATATAGACCTAAAAGAAGTTATTATAACAAAAAACAATGAGTTAGTCACTGAAGACGCTAAACTAACCAACGGAGACACTATAAAATTTCTATCTGTAATCTCTGGAGGTTAAGCCATCTCTAATAAACCTAAATTCTCCTCATTTACAAACCCATTGTTTTCAACATAACCTAACTCATATAGTTCTCCAACAAAGAACCGACTATACATATTTTTTTTAGCTTTCATTTATATCACCTCCTCCTCGCCATCTAATAATTCACTATATTCTTCCCAATGTTCAATTCTAGCCTCCTTCAATTTCAGTTCAATAAAGTTACTTATTTTATCCATTAGCTATCACCTCCACTAAGCTTACTATTTTCTTAATTTTTCCTTATAAAGGACTTATTAAACATAGATTTAGAAAGAGAATAAAGAAAACAAATCCATAAACCTTAAAAATGATTTCAGATTTACTTTTTATAACTCGACAATGGTTTCATTAGGTTTCTGTCCAAATTGGTTCTTCCAATATAGCATATTCTTTGAATTAGCTTTTGCTATCATTACTCTCTTTGTATCCTTACAATCTTTTAAAATTTATAAACTATCTAAGGAGAAATCTCCAATGTTATTCGGGATAGCATTCCTACTGCTCTCCTTCTCCTACTTCATACAATCCGCACTAAACATTGGAATCCTATACAAACTAAGTCAGAACGTAGATGTCTTGCATAATATAAGTCAAGTAATCAACCTTGGGGTTAATGCTCTATTCACCCACATGATATTCACAATAGCTGCACTAGTATTATTGGTTTTTATAACGCTAAAGACAAAAAGTCCAAAAACATTTATCCTATTGCTAACAATCTCACTACTTCCAATCTATCTAGGGAGAGATCCGGTGCATACCTTCTTTGTTTTATCATCTACCTTCCTTGTGTTCATAACTTACCATTTTCTGAGAAATTATCTTAAAAACAAACAAATTCCAACATTCCTAGTGTTCATAGCATTCTTATTACTGCTCCTAAGCGATATACACTTTATTCTCTCAATAAATCATAAAATATTCTATGTCCTTGGTCATTTTCTAGAATTGTTCGCATATTTATTTATCCTAATCAACCTAATATGGGTGCTTAAGAAATGAGTAAAAAACGAGATAGACTGCAAGTAATATATGACATTCTGGAAGTCATAAGGGATAAAGGGGAGAATATAAAACCAACCCATATTCTATACAAATCCAACCTATCTCACCAAATGATGCAACAATATCTAGGAGAATTAATAACAAAAGAATTCATAATCGAAAAAGAGACCAAAAAAGGAAAAACCTATTCTTTGACCGAAAAAGGATTTAATTACTTAAAAGAGTACCAACAAATAACGAGATTCGTAGAATCTTTTGGATTAAATTAAATTACCTACTTCTCAGTTACAACATATAGAAAGGTTTATAAAAGATCCAAAATTAAGGATATTGTAAAAATGAGTACTGAACACCTAACTCCAGGATTATATGAAGTAATATCTAGGACTCCAGATACAGATCCTTGCATAGATGGGTTTGGAGATAAGAACTTATCTGAGAGGTTAAAACTATATCAGGGAGATATTTTTGACGTAACTGGAAGAACAGAAGAAGTAAACCGTGCTACTTACCTAAAATTGGATTCTGTATTTAGGCCAGCACCAAATTGGAAGATTTGGAGACCAATGGGTCAAGAAAAATTGATACTCTCAACATTAGCAACAGAGGAATTGAAAGCACTAACAGATAAAGAAGCAAGAGATAGGCTAAATCATCATTCAACAAGGCGATTTCTAAAAAAATCTATAAGAGATAAATTAAATATTTAATCTGCAAGTAATCGAGGCACTTGTGTTATAATATCATCAACGTATTCTTGACTGGTTAATCTAGCAGCACGACCATAGACGTTCCCCCATCCGCCTCCTCTAAACATGCCTGCGGCCCTCTCATAGGACATCCCGGGCCCACGACTCATAGCTGCCTCCAAAACATCAATAGTGGCTTCTGCAGCAAATCTATGCCTTGCTGCCATTGATAATTCTCCAGATTCCGCTGCCTTCATTAAAAATGCAGGGAGATGGTGGCCCTCCCTAGCAGAATGATATGCTTGAAACCACCTTCCAGGAATCTTGGCCCTCCCAAAAAGGTTCCTTACAGAAGAATATCTATTAATATATCCTGCCGCCTCATCAATAAGTTTAAACCCGAGCTGGGTCTTAGATTGATCATGCCCAACACTACCAAAACCAAGCCGTGACATGGCCCTATTAACTCTATTAGCATGAACTGCATGCACGGGAGCCATAGCAGATCTACTAGTCATAAACCGCAAGTATCCTTGATATTCCCAAGTAACCATCATTGTAGACATCCAAAAAGCCTCTCTATCCAATTCTTCAGGCATCGCTACAGAAAGAAAGTTATCTGGAAGAGCCAAAGTTGCAACCACCAAATTATTTGCTGATGCAGCAAGCCCAAACCAAGCAGTAGCAACTTGTTCATGAAGATGATACCAGGGAGCATCAGTTGTAGGCATATACATTTGAAGATATCCATCTTCTCCCCTTAAATAATCAATAGAATATTTGCCATGAAATTTTATCTCCCTTCCATCTGGATCAAAGGAATTCATGGGATTATTAGCGACATAAGAATAAGCATGATTGTCCTTAACAGGATCAACCCCAGTAAACCTTCCTAAATTATCATCATAATATCTTGCTCCAAAGTAGTACAAAGAACTTTCATCCTCTTCCTTCCCTGTAAACGGATAATCAACTCCAGAATTTTCAATTTTTTGGCCAAAAGGCAATGACTTAAACTCATTCTCTTTGTTTCCATTGATATCTGTTATTAATCTATTACTCATCCTTCCTTGATGATAATATTTAATCTCAGAATTTTCAATAGAAGCAATCATGCCGCTCCCAGCATAAATAAATTTCTTAACATTTGAATCTTCTCTTAACGGTTCAGAGCCCTCGACCCCAGGTACATCAACAACCTTAGCATAAGAAAAAGGCATACAAACAATTAATAATATCAAAACCAATTCTTTTTTCATACTAATAAAAACAAAAAGTTATATAAAAACGTTTCCCAAATCAAAAATATGACAAAAGGAAAACCCCTTCATGAAATAATCGAAGAATATAAGGGATCAGAAAGAAGAACACAAAATCTGGCCCAAACAAATGCAAAGCTAAGAGATGAACTAAGACTATGGAAGAAAAAAGCCAGATATGATAGATTAACCGGTTTATTAAGAAGGGAAACATTTGATGATCTACTAGCAAAATTAGTACAAAGGGCCGATAAATTTGAGAAACCATTATCCCTACTAATGATCGACATAGATGATTTCAAAAGTATTAATGATACATATGGTCATGATATTGGGGATGTGGTGCTAAGAAGAGTCTCTGAAACAATTTATAAAAACGTCAGACAAACTGATCTAGCCGGAAGAAAAATGGCAGGAAGATATGGGGGGGAGGAACTTACAGTGGTGCTTCCAAACACAGATTCAAAAGGAGCAAGAGTCGTAGCAGAAAGAATAAGAAAAGAAATACAGGAATCACTCAAAGGCACAGAATTTATCGGCGAAAAAAGGGAAGTTACAGTAAGTATCGGTATATCTTCTCACAACATAAGAACCGGAGCAGAACTAGACGATCAAATAGAATATCTTTACAAAATTGCAGATACACAAATGTACAAAGCAAAAAAAGCGGGAAAGAACAGAGTGAAATATTAAATTACTTCCCACATAAATCTTCTTTTATTTTTCCTTCAAGATACTTAAATTTTCCCTTACAAGTTTCACAATTATCTTTTTTTTGAACCTTAACTTTATCGAAGCTATTTTTATCTAACCTAATATATATCAAGTCTTTCTCAGAATCCTTCCCAATCAATAACTTTACTGCCTCACTAACTTGCAAGCTAGAAACTAAACTAGAAACTCCATTCAAAACTCCCAGAGTTTCACAAGAATCAATTGCCCTCAACCCAGAAAAAATACAATTATAGCAAGCCCTACCTTTCGTATAAACATAAATGTACCCTCTTTCTTGGATCGCAGAAGCAAACACACAATCTATCTTATTCTTAACACAATAATCATTTAATAAAAACCTAGTTTCCATATTATCCGTACAATCCAAAATCAAATCAACTTTTTTTAATTTATCAATATTATTTGGGATTAAACTCTCGAAATACTCTTTTATTTTTACTTTTGGATTAATCTCATGCAAATATTTTTTTGCAACCTTGACTTTTTGCTTATTCACATCTTCTAATTTATACAAATGCTGCCTCTGTAAATTACTCATCTCAATAAAATCTCTATCAAATAAAATTAATTTTTTAACCCCGCTTCTAACCAATAACTCTGCAGTTAAACTACCCAGGGCCCCGACGCCAATAATTGCCACATTAGATTTTTCTAACTGTTTTTGGGCCTTTTTCCCAATAACTAACTCTTGCCTTGAATAATCCATAAAAACATATAAATAAACAAATTTTTTAAATGCTTCTAAAAGTAGAATTCTATGGTAGAATTACTTTCTCCAGTAGGAGATTTCGAAACGCTACACTCTGCAATAAAAGCAGGAGCAGATGCAGTATATTTCGGAATAAAAGGGATAAACATGCGAGCTGGCTCAGCCAGAAATTTCAAGGAAAAAGAATTAAAAGAAGTAATGAAAACGCTCCATGAAAAAAATATGAAGGGCTACCTAACACTAAACACATTAATTTACGATCCTGAATTAGAAAGGGTCAACGAAATTTTAAATCTAGCAAAAAAAACAAATGTAGATGCAGTAATAGCGACAGATATGGCAATAATACAATTATGTAACGAAAAGAATATAGAAGTACATATGTCCACTCAATTGTCCAATTCAAATTACGAAGCAATTAAATTCTTCTCTAAATTCTCCCCAAGAGTAGTTTTAGCAAGAGAGTGTTCCCTAGAACAAATTAAATCAATAAGAGAAAAAATAAAGAAAAATAATCTAAACTATAACGGAAGGGAAATAGAAATAGAATGTTTTATTCATGGGGCATTATGTGTCTCATATTCAGGAAGATGTTTTATGTCCCAATTCCAAAATAAACAATCTGCAAATAGAGGACAATGTCTGCAAGAATGCAGAAGACCCTATAAAATAACAGATATAACAAATCCAAAAAAAGAATTGGTACTGGATGGAAACTATATTTTATCTCCAAAAGATTTATGCACCCTGCCAATTCTAGACAAATTAATTGAATCGGGAATCGATGTCTTTAAAATAGAAGGCAGGGCGCGATCTCCAGAATACATCTATGCTACAACTAAAGCATATAAAGAAGCAATAGAATTAATTAAAAAAAATAAATTTACAGACAAAGAAAAATTAAGATTACTAAAAGAACTAGAAAAAGTCTACAACCGTGGATTCTCAACAAACTTTTATTTAGGAACTCCCACAAACGATTCTTGGGCCAAATTTTATGGAAATATATCAAAAGAAAAGAAAAAGGCACTAGGGATTGTAACAAACTTTTATCCAAAATTAAAGGTTGTAGCTATAAAAATAGAGCAAAACGAACTAAATGAAAATAATGGATTAATTATTACTGGAGAAAAAACAGGATTCTATAAAACAAAAGTTAAAGAAATGCGATTAGAAGACAAAAAAATAAAAACCGCAAAGAAAGGAGAAGAAATATCCTTCAAAGTAACTGAAAAACTAAGAAAGAATGACAAAGTATATCTAATAGAAAAAAGAAAACTAACAAAAGAACAAGAAGAGTTATACAAAAAATTTGAAGAAATAACTATTCATTAATATTTTAAGAAAAATTAATATGAGCCCGACCGGATTCGAACCGGCGACCTACACGGTGTAAACGTGTTGCGCTACCACTGCGCCACGAGCTCATAACAAAAAAGACATAATTTTTATCTTAAAAACCTTTCTATTTATTCAAAATAATAATATTTCCTCTTCCCTTTTTAATTCTCTTAACTTTCTTCTTATGTTCCAATTCAGTAATAATCAAGCTCACTTTAGCCTCCCCCAACCCAATATTCTTCCTTATCTCTTTTTGGGTCGTCCTCCCACCTTCCTTTTTAATAAACTTCAAGACATCCTCCGCCTCATCTTTATCTAAATCTCTCTTCTTGGGCTTTTTCTTAAGAAAAATAAAGAAGATAATGATTATAATTAGAAAAATTGCCAAATAAATTAAAGAATTATTAGTTTCCGCTTCATCAAATTCAAAATCCTCAACTAATTCATCATCTAAATTAGGAAATAAAATCAAATCCAATACATAATCTCCCTCATCAACAATATTGATTTCCTCACTAACACTCGAAATTAAAGAATCTCCAACAATATATTTTGCTTCTAAAGTATATTCTCCAGGATTTAATTCAAAAGAATAAGTTCCATCAATTGCAATCATGCTTTGCTTTGGTTGAGAATTGACTTCTATAATAGTATTCTCCACAACATCAAAATCAAAATCATATACAGTCCCATGTAATGTGGCCGCACTAACAAAAGGCACACATAACAGTAAAATCAAAAATAACAATCCTTTCATAAAATAATATAAAATTAGAAATTTAAAAGCTTTATGAAAAATTAAAGCTTCCTAAAGCTTCTAAAGTATCACAAAAAAAGTTTCTTTATAAGCAAAATAACCCATCTTATAATAATAAAAATCATAATCCCGGAGGAAAAAATGAAAAAAATATTATCAATATTGGTACTTGTACTCTTTTTGGCAAGTGCAGTTCCTATTACACTAGCGGAACCAAGCCTTTCAAGTCCAAGACCAGAAGCAATACAATCATATAACCAAATAAAAGAAAGATACCAAAACTCAATTCACAATTGGGAAGTATCTAAAGAGCAATATCTAAAAGCAAAAGTAAAAGTAAAAAATTTCAACCAACTATCTGACGAAGAAAAAGAGCAAAACACAGATAGAATCAATGATTTCTTACTAAAAACAGTTGAAAGAATGACAAACCATATTGAAATCTTGCAGAAATGGGTTGAAATAGTGATTGAAGATGAAGATCTAAAAGAAGAGATGCTTAACCAATTAGAAGAAGATCTTAAAATATTAAACGACTTCAAAGAAAGATTAACAACTCCAACACTAACTAACCAGAATCTAGAATCCTATAGAGAGATAAGCCAAGAAATTAAAGAATTCTGGAGAGACGCACAGGCACATCTAAAAAAATACCATGGGATTATTTTATCTCACCGAATAGGAAACCTAATCGAGAAATCTGAAACCATTTCAGAAAGGTTTCATGAAAAATTAGATGGCCTTGACTCAAACAATAAACAAGTCTCAGAAATGCAATCACTTTTAGGAGAATTTGATGAAAAAATAACTTCAGCAAAAAAGAAATATGAAGAAGCTAAAGATATATACAATCAAATGGAAAGCGTAAAAGACATAAATTCTCAGCTACAAGAAATCAAAAATCTTTTAAGAGAAGCACACAAATATCTAAGAGAAGCGCACGGATATCTTAGAGAACTAATAAAACTATATAGGGAATATACTGGAGAATTTCCAAGTGCAACCCTGACTGCAACAAATACAAATAACTTTGAAAACAGCGCAACATCAGAATAATGAAAATGAAAAAGACAATCTTGATATTGGCATTGATAACATTCGTAATTGCTGGGTGCACTATCCCGCAATCTAATGAGAACTTTGAGACAACCGGAGACGAATCTACAGACGAATTGGGAACCGAGATAACAGACTTCAACGATTTAAACAATGAACTAGGGGATTTAGATGATTTTAATCTGGACGATCTAGATTTTTAATTTTTTTCAATTATTCCCAGAATTTAAATGCTCTATAAAATTTAACCTATCTTCCTCTCTTTGTCTTCTATCATACTGATCAGATATTAAATCATCTGGCCCAGCCAAAAATTCTAGACTCTCTAATTCAGTAAAAGGACTCTCTACAACCCCTACATATTCATCAACATCTCGCAATTGAGTTCCCTCTGGAACCATAATTGCCCCAGGAACTGTTGCCGCCTTCTCAAGGACCAATCCAATCCCCCTTCTCAAAGAGCTAGGGACATCTTTAGGCAATCTAACTCCCCTCAAACTAGCTAAAGTTTCAACCAAACACCTAGGTTTAGTCCCATATACCCTCTCAAATCTACTATCTGGAAGAAGTGGTAAAGAAATAATCTCTCTAACTGCATCAGAATCGGGATCCTCAACCCTTACAGAACATCTAGCATCTCCATCTCCTTCAAACAATTGAAAAACTAATCTTCCACAATCAGCATGATAAAAAACAACATCTTTCGCCGGATGATATCTAAATTCGCTCATTTTAAACATTATAGGAGTATGGCCTCTTCTTAAATATCTTTCCCCAATAAAAATAAATATATTCACCAAAACATTTAAAAACTTTATAAATTCTTTAAAATTGAAATGAATCAACCATCCTTCTCACCTAAAAAATTGCCAACCCCGGAAGAACAAGAGAAAATTAAAAAAGAAGTGGAAAAGATTAAAGAGAAAGCTGAAAAATATAAAGAAAAGATTCTAAAAACTCACAAAAAGCATATTTTGGGTATAGCATTATTGCCTCCTCAAAAAACCGCAGGAGTTCCAGCACTACCACAAATACAACAAGACACAAAAAAAGAAGAAAGAAAGATTTCAATTCTAGTTGTCATTGATGATGCAAAATCACAACTACAGCCTGATTTTCGATTAAGGGATAAATTATTCAAAGAACTAGACAAAATGGCAGTAGAATTAGATAAAGAAATCTATCCAGAAGTTTATACAATATCCGAAGTAAAAGAATCTTTATTTGATGCAAAATATGAAATCCTGCAACTAATTTCTATGTCTGCAATACTATACGATCCAATGGATTTTATAGGGGCACTAAAAATCTCAGAAATCCATAAAAATATGGTTCTTCAAAAATTTGAGAAATATATAGTTAGCTATGTTGCTGCAGGTTCTTTATTCAGAGGAGAAAAATCAAACGATATAGATGTCTATGTCGTAATAGATGATACTGACGTAAGAAGGATGACCCGGGCCGAGCTAAAAGACAAATTAAGGTCACTAATCATAAATCAGGGTTTCGAAGCGGCAGCGATAACAGGAGTAAAAAAAGATTTTCATGTCCAAATATACATTTTAACCGATTTCTGGGAATCCCTAAAAGATGCACACCCCGTAATATTCACACTATTAAGAGATGGCGTGCCCATTTATGATAGGGGAGTTTTCACACCATGGAGACTTTTATTAAAAATGGGAAGAATTCGACCATCGCCAGAAGCAATTGATATGCAAATGGATATGGGAGAAAAATTATTAGAAAGAGCAAGAAAGAAATTATTGATGATTGCAGGGGAAGACCTATACTATGGAATACTAAATCCATCACAAGCCGCATTAATGTTATACGGAGTAACTCCCCCGACGCCAACAGAAACGGTAAAACTACTAGAAGAAATCTTTGTAAAGAAAGAAAAAATACTAGAACAAAAGTATGTTGATATTCTTGAAAATATTAGATTATTCTTCAAAGGAATAGAACACGGAAAAGTAAAAGAAATATCAGGAAAAGAAATAGATGAATTATTAAGCAAATCAGAAATTTATCTAAAGAGAATAAAAAAACTATTCAAACAAATTGAAAAGAAAACAGAAAAAGAATCATTTTCAGAACTATATAGGGCACTAATAAAAACAATTGAAGATATATTAATAGTATCAAATATAAAATTCACAAAAATAGAAACAGGATTCAAAAAATATGTAGAACAAGAAAATTTACCAGAATCCCTAGTTAACGAATTAAAATCATTCATAAAATCATTTGCTGATTTTAAAGCTAAAAAATTAATGAAAGCAGAATCTGACAAAATAAAAAGAGAAGCAAGAACTTTTCTAAGAGCAATAATAGAGCACGAACAAAGAAAGAAGTTTTTAGGTGTGGAGAGAGCAAAAATAAAATTCAAGCACGCCGGAAATGTTGGGGAAATCATATTATTAAAAGATAAAGCCTTTATCACAAAGAACATAAAAGAAAAAGACAAAATAGAAAAAGTAGATATAATAAAAGGCAGATTAAAGAATCCAGAAAAAACCACAAAGGATATCTATGAAAAATCTTTAGTCGAAACAGAGATACAACAAGCAATCAACCTAAACGCGGGACTATTTAACGATCTAGAGAAGATAATTGGAAAAGACATAGAATTACTTCTTTAGAAACTTTTATAAACCGTCTATCTTCTCAAAAATTAAAATGGAAGGAATTATAATCAATTACAGAGGTTCGCACAAAACACAATATCCTAACCAGATGATTATAAAAGTAAACGGGGTAGAAACTAAAGAAAAGGCAAAGGATTTAGTAAAAAAAACAGTAATCTGGCTAACCCCTACAAAAAAGGAAATGAAAGGAACCATAATGAAAGAACACGGAAACAAAGGGGCAGTAAGGGTAAAATTCGAAAAAGGACTTCCCGGTCAAGCAATTGGTACAAAAGTTAATATTCAATAAAAATGGCATCACTAAGAAAAGGCTCGGCATATAAAAAAACAACTCGAGCATATACAAGAAAATCAAAATATAAGAAAAAGGGATTCATAAAAGTAGTTCCAGCATCAAAAGTTATAAAATTCAATATGGGAGATTTAAAAAAAGAATTCCCAAAAAAAGTAAAATTAATTTCTAAAGAACGATTTCAAATAAGACACAACGCATTAGAATCATGTAGAACTCTAGTAAATAGGCAATTACAAAAAAGATTAGGAAATAAAGGCTACAAATTCACAATAAATCAATTTCCGCATCACGTTCTAAGAGAAAATAAGATGCTTACCGGAGCAGGAGCAGATAGAATGCAATCAGGTATGAAGCATTCATTCGGAAAAGCAATGGGTACCGCAGCCCAATTAAAACCAGGAACAATAATACTAACTGTCCATGTAAATGAAACAGACGCAGATTTCGCGAAAAAGGCCCTAGAAAAAACAAAGCCAAGAATTCCTGGAAAGGTTAAAGTTGAAATAATCTAGTTCTTAAACCAAAATCTTTAAAAAAGACAATCCCAAGTGTAACTTAGGTGTATAACTTTGAATAAATCACATATACTATTAATTTTTAGTTTATCTCTTTTAATGATAATTGGTATCATTTCTCTAAACACAAATTTTCCTACACTAAACGAAAGAGTCTCTTTCTCCCCAGAAAATGTAGCAGATCAAAAAGAAGATGGAAGAGAATACTACCAAAACTCTATGGGAAAATTAAATTGGGGAGTAGGTTTAACAATATTTGGAATCTTAATTCTCATCACATTATCAATAATGCTTCTAAAGACTATGAAGAAATACTAACAAAAACTTTATATAAACATTTTAATACTCTAAATCAAAAGAGGTAAAGATGGCAAATATAGCATGGTTAAAAGATCTTTCTAAGGATTCAATTCCTTTGGTTGGTGGAAAAGGCGCCAACTTAGGAGAAATGTATAATTCTGATTTTCCAATCCCAAATGCTTACGTAGTAACCTCAGAAGCATACAAATATTTTCTCGACCAAACAGGAATACAAGGAAAAATAAATCAAATCTTAGAAAATTTGGATGTAGAGAATTCAACTGACTTGGAAGGAGCATCAGAAAAAATACAGGATTTAGTCTTATCAATGGCCATTCCAAACGAGCTAAAAAAAGAAGTTTTAGATGCATATTCCTCCCTAGATATAAATAATGATTTAATAGACAAGGCACCACAAGCACTAAATTTCATAAAAACTGGTAGAGGCACACCTTTTGTTGCAGTCAGATCCTCTGCAACAGCAGAAGACCTCCCAGAAGCATCATTTGCAGGACAACAAGAGACATTCTTAAACGTAAAAGGAACAGAACAAGTATTACAAGCAATTCATCAATGTTGGGCCTCTCTCTATACTGGAAGGGCAATATATTATAGGGTAAAAAACAATTTTGAACACTCAAAAGTTCTTATTGCAGTAGTTGTTCAAAAAATGGTCAACTCCACAAAAGCAGGAGTAATGTTCACAATTGACCCAGGAACAAATAAAGAAGAAATTGTGATAGAGGCCTCCTATGGGTTAGGAGATGCAGTAGTTTCAGGCTCAATCTCCCCAGATCAATACAGAGTAGATAAAGAAGATCTAAAAATCACTGACATTAAGATAAACAAAAAAGAATGGTATCTATACAGAGATTCAAACTCAGGAAGAACCGCAAAAAGAATTCTTAATGATGAAAAAGCAAATTCTCAAGTTTTAACGGAAGCAGAAATTAAAAAATTGGCTACGGTAGCAATGCACATAGAAAAACATTACAAAAAACCCCAAGATATTGAATTTGCAATTGAAGATTCTTATGTATTCATAGTGCAAACAAGACCAATAACAACTGTAAAAAAAATCTCAGAAAAAGTGGAATCTACAGATACTTCAGAATTAAAAGATAAAAATGAAATCTTCTCAGGCATCCCTGCATCTCCAGGAATTGGTAGTGGTCCAGTAAAAATAGTAAGATCAAAAGAAGATCTTCCAAAAATTCAAGAAGGAGATGTTCTTGTAGCAACAATGACAAATCCCGATTATGTGCCTGCCATGAAAAAAGCTACTGCAATACTAACCGATGAAGGAGGAATGACATCTCACGCAGCGATAGTTAGCAGAGAAATGGGAATCCCCGCAATAGTAGGATCTAAGCAAGCAACTACTATACTAAAAGAAGGACAAGAAATAACTATAGATGGATCGACCGGAAAAATATATGCTGGGCTTACAAAAGTCGAACCAAAAAAAGAAATAGAAATCCCTTCAGAAATTCCAGACACAAAAGTAAAAGTAAAAGTAAATTTAGACATGTCAGATTTTGCAGAAAAGGCATCACTATTCAAACCAGATGGAATTGGATTAATGCGTCTAGAATTCATAATTGCAAAAAACAACACCCACCCAATGAAATTCATCAGAGAAAATAGAGATGATGAATATACTCAAATGTTAATTAAAGAAATTGAAGATGTAATAAAATACTTCAAAGACAAACCTGTTTGGATAAGAACTTCAGACATAAGGACAGATGAATATAGAGATCTTGAAGGTGGGCAAGAAGAACCAGATGAATCTAACCCCATGATGGGAATGCACGGAATAAGAAAATCTTTACAAAATCCAAGATTATTCAAAGCAGAATTAAAAGCCATAAAACTACTAAAGGAAAAAGGTTATGATAAAATAGCCATAATGTTACCAATGATTTCTCATCTAGAACAAATAGAAAAAACAAAAGATTTAATGAAAGAAATGGAAATGGAGGATATTGATCTAGGGGTAATGATTGAAACCCCTGCAGCTTGCTTCATAATCCATGAAATATGTAAAGATGAAAAAATTAAATTCATCAGCATTGGATCTAACGATCTAACTCAATTTACACTTGGTGTGGACAGAAATAACGCAGAAGTACAAGATCTCTACAGCGAGATGCACCCTTCAGTTTTAAGATTACTAAAAAAAGTTGTAAAAGTAGCAAAAATGCATAATACAATCTCGAGTATTTGTGGTCAAGCTGCATCTAATGAAGATATGGCAAAATATCTTGTGGAATGTGGAATTAGTTCAATTTCAGTAAACATTGATGCGATAACAAAAATAAGAAACATTGTGGCTGAAACCGAAAAATCTGGCCATTCTGAGCCTTCTAACCCAAAATAGCAACACTTAAATAGTAATAATTACAGGACAGTAGTAACAAAGGGAGGATAATATCCAAAATGGTAATAGATTTAAGACAATATGGTGAAGATGTAGGAAGATTTAATGTTTATAGAGGTGCTGCTAGAGACCCAGCACAATTAACAAGTACAGAAGTTGGTCAGGCCCTTGATGCAGAAAACATGCATCTCTTCGAACCCGGTTATTTTACAAGCGAAGACGGAGCTGACGAGGGACTTAGAGAAGCCGCTGTTGGTGAAGCATTACCAAAAAGCCTTACAGGATTGGTAAGAGACACAACTGAAGAATTAATTTTCGCTGTAGCAGATGCAAAAGCACCTACAACAGTTTCAGATGCAATCCCTAAACTAAAAAGTTACCCCGTTGCAACAGAGCATACAAATAGAGATGTTGTAAGATCACACGGACAATTTTTGCAAATTGAAGGCGCATATCATCCTGAAAACGATACAAGCAAATATGAAATGCTTTCGGGTATAGCAATGGGAGAAGCAGATAGAGGTTGGGAGAAAACAACTCAAGCAGCCATAATGGGTCCTGGAAGAGAAAATTGGTTAGATTTTGCTGGCGGATTAATCAGAAATGAAAGAACCACAAAACTTACAGAATCTTTCTCAGACGATGGAGAAGCTCATGACTATACTGCACTGACAATCAAAAAGGGACTTACAAGCATAAGAGACCCAAAACAAAGAGCAATGGCAACCGCAGAGACTTGGTCAGGTACTGAAGAAGAATAAATCCTTTAATTTTATTTCTTTTCTATTTTTATTATTTTTTCGTCCATAATTAATTTACTAGTCATCACTCTCATAATTTTTTCAAATTCAACAGCCCTATCTAAATATTTATCAATCTCTTTTCCTTCTAAATATTTAACATTCCCATGCAATATATCATGTGTCAAATCATAAATTTCATTGAACCAACTAACATATTTTTTATCTAATTGCTTCTTATTTACAAAAATCACACTCAACATATCAGAAACACTTTCTGGACTAGGAGGAACCTCTCCAGCAGCCATAAGGGCCGCATGGGCACTATCTACCATACTCCAATAAACATTCTCTATGCTCGCAACAATATCTATCTTAGCCTTAGCTAAATGCATTGGAGCTCTCCTCAAAGTAACAAAAATAGATTCAGGAGTAGGCCTTATCTTTCCTTTTGCCAATAAAACTTTTAAAGGGTTATAAAATCCACCATGATCAATCAAAGTTTCTCCAAATCGAATCATATTAATTACTGCAGGCTCACCAATCCGAACCTCTTCCATAAACGTACTTAAAGTAATAGTAGTCAAATGAATTTTTTCAGAATATTTCTGTTTAGATAACAACTGTGACATTTCATGCCTATACCATGCAATTAAATTTTGATCCCAATCAATAACACAGTCATCAATTATAATAATTATATCAATATCGCTTCCTTTCTGATTCTTACCTTTTGCAACACTTCCAAATAAAACAACAGATTTAATCACTTCCTTAAATTTCTTATATGCCTTCTTAGAAAAATCATACGCAAATTCCCTATCCGTAACAGATATCTGTTTGAAAGGAGCTTCTTTTTTCTTAATCTCTTTTTTCTCAGGTTGAACTTTCAGCTTTGGCTTAGGAACCAGCTTCTCCTTAACCTTTGCCTTCTTCGATTTAATTTCCTTCCCACTATACTCTGGAATTTCACCCAACTCTTTTTTTCCCGCCATTTATTCTATTCCTAATTTTAATTATTTAAAAATCTATTGATTCGCGAACCTTCCTTTATCTCCGCCACTACCCTGCCCACCAAGTTCTTTAGGCAACATAGAAAATCCCGCCCCTTGTGTTTTAAAATGTTGATCTGGCAAAATATCTCCAAACCCAAACATGTATGATGAATATAAATCCTTAACATCCGTCCAGCTAGGTCCCTGATCATACGAATAAAATGGAGTATCTAATCCCTCAACAGCATAAGGAATAGGATTAGTTTGAAACTGTTGAAACATCCCTCCACCTTCAATTACGGCCTTCCCTTTAAACCCGGCCTTAGCAATCTCTTCAACCTGCTCTTTTATAGGGACATTCCCCATTCCTGGAGATAAGTGACTATCCGAATAACCAAAATTATCAGTTAAATGTAAATGTTTTACATGCTTTGCAATTTTCTTTGATTCATCAATAATATCTTGCTTACTATATCCATATTTTCTCAGCTGATTTATGTGCCCTACATCCCATGTAACTCCTAAATTTTTCTCAGCAACCACTTTCGCCTCTTTCTTACTTAAATTTAATTTTTTATCAGATCTCAATTTTTCGGCAAGTTTCTTCTTAGAGGATTCAATCAATCCTTTCAAAGAATCCGCCCTAGATAGAGTCCATTCAGGATAAACATTCTCAATAACAACAAGTGGCGCATTCTTCCCATGTTTTTTATATGCATGTAAGGCAACATTAGAAAAAGTCTCTGCCGCCTGTTCCATAGCAACATCATCAACAGGCCTATATCTTTCTGGAGCAGGCAAATCCATTAAAACATTTCCTAACGCCTCTGGAGCAATATTCAATCCTTTTTTATTAATTTTATCCTGATGTTCTAAATATCTTTTCTCAAACTCTTGATTACGTTTTTCTTCACTTAAATTAGAATTCCTATTTTCCCATTTATCCCACTTCTTTTCAAATTCACCTTGCATCTCATCTCTTTTCAAATATTTACCCTTAATTTCCTTAAATTGTTTCAATCTATCCTTATGTCTCCTATCATTCTTCTTATCCTCTGGCCAAGACATAACATAATCATTATACAAAGAATTTAACTGAGACATCATATTGACATCTATCTCATTTTTATGCTTATCATACGATAAATCTTCTTTCCTACGAAAATCCCATTTTAAAGATTCTTCTTTAGTCAATCCTTCTCTTGTTCTTTTTCTATCTAGCTCATAAAACTCTCTTCCCTCGGGAGTACGGGTCCTCCACCTCTCTTTCATTTGATCAACCTCTTCTTTCTGTTTCTTTAAACTCATAAAATTCAACATCTCTTGATCCCAAGAAGTTTTATTCAAACTTTCAAGTCTCCTTTCAGGAGTTAATACCTTTTCAGCCGTACTCAGCCACTCAATTTTCTCTCTAGCCAAGGCCTTAATCTCTCCAGTTCGAGTATTCACAACAGTCATCATCTGTTTAGCTTCAGGAACGCCTTTCTCTTTTTTCTCCCAAATTACTGCAGGAATCCCTCCTCCAGACGAATGAAAATTAACAGGCATGCCTCCCTTCGAATCCAAATCTGCCGCCCGATCAATCACATCCTTAAACTCTTGTTCTGCAAGGTTTCTTTGATGCTCTTGCCAGCCTTGTTGTGAAAATCCCGCAGGATCAGTCAATGGAGCATGCATAGAAATATCCACATCTCCTAATTTCCCTAATCGCCTCATCTCTTCAAAATGTTGTTTAGGTATAGCATCAAAAATCTGCTGGCTCAACGCACCAATTTCTACATTTCTAACCCCTTCATTCATCCTTTTCCCCAACTCTGCAAGCTGATTTGCACTTTGGGGGTTAGTTGTCCAACTCAAATCTCCAAATCTTAAAGAAAAAGAGCTATCCATTCCATCCTGAGACTCTTTATGAAATCTCTCTACCATGTTACCATCCTATGAGATTTTTTAAATACTGTATACAAAGTATTACAACTAGCTAAAGCAGCTTTTTGAGCTTCTTTCTTAACCTTGCCTTCCTCATACTTTCCTGCCTTCTTAACTCCACCAGGCAATTTAAATTTCTTCCCAAATTTATCAAAAGACTTACTTATTCCATTAATTCTTTTAAAAATCTGAGTAAAAATATCATCTTCTTTTTCCACTTTCTTTTTCTCTTCCTTAGGATAAATATAATGTTCCAAATCTTCCTGCAACTGTCCAAGGCTCATATCTGTCAATTCTTCAACAAGCGCCATATCCTCATAAACTTCCATCGCATAAATATCATCTAAATCTTCCTGATTGAGAACATATGCCCTGAATTTAACATCAACAGTCCCCATATGAGTATAATGCTGACTCTGTCCTTGCCCCCTAACAACTTGGGGAGCAGTCCTATAAAAGAACTCAACTTCGAGACAAGTATTATATTTCTGACTAAATTCTATTTTACCATAAGATGGATGCACTTCCCCTGGATCGAATTCAGATTTTGCCAATAATTTCAAATCCATCTGCATGCTATTAAATGTAGTGACCATATCCGGGCTAGGCAATCCCCTATCTGTTTTAAATTCAGTCATCCCCAATTTTTGGGCAGCCCTTAAATATGGCTTAGCCCAAGTAGTATATAATTTCAAACTATTTACCTGCGCTTTCAAATAATTTTTCTCAATCATAAATCTATTCCTAAGTTCTTTTTCACTCCCAGTTCTCCAATTCAAATACTCTTCAACCTTTTTCTTCAACAAAGCTTTAACCCTTTTATTCAAATCCATTCCATCATTCTTCTTCTCAGACGAACCAATATCTCTAAATGTTTTTTCTTTGTTAAATTTCCCATCACTCTTCTTATAGATTCTAGCCTGCATAAAGGCATCTCTTAAAGTAACAAATTGTAAATCTCCCCTTGCCAATTGGTTTATACTCCCTAATCCAGTTTTGACATCCACCTGATCCATCCAAATGCCCTTCAGCGCATACTCCCCGGCCAATTTAGTCTCTTTTTTATCTGAATTCGCATCATCATAAGCATTTAATCTCATCTCAAATTCTTTCAGATCATAAATTAAATTAATAATCGTTCTCAAAACTGCATTAACAGTTTCCATGATTTTCATACCTCTCTCTTGCATAATTGTGGCCCTACTTCCTAACTCTCCAAAAAATCCTCCTCCTGCAGTAGCCTCAAACTCCTCTCCAGTTTTATCAACATCCATACCAAGGCCCGAAGGACTTTTATTTCTCAAAAAATCTAGAGTCCAAAAATATACTGGCTCCAAATTTCCAGAAAAAGTATCATAAATAATCTTATATTCTACGGGATGCCCAACCTCAAACTTTACCTGTTTCTCCTTCTTAATCATACCTACTACTTTCTTTCTAATTTCCTGTTTCATCTTAAAAGAAATATCTTCATCCTTAAGCTGTTCTCTTAAAGATTCTATACTATCCTCGGCCATAATAAAAATCTGGTTTGAGTATATTTAAACATTTCTATTCAGCAAAACATTTTTAATAACAAATGAAACAATTAATACATGAAAAAATTTTTCCTGATCGCAATTTTGATAATTATACTTGATCAAATAACAAAAATAATATTCACAAATAAACATTTTTTGTTCATAAATTACACTACAAACACTGGAGCCGCTTTCTCCCTATTTCAAAATCAAATCATTCTTTTAACAATAATTTCTTTCTTAGTGGCAATTTTCCTATTTTTTCTAGCAAGAAAAGAAAAGAAACTGCAAATTCCTTTAGCCTTTTTATTTGGAGGAACTATTGGAAACTTGATAGATAGATTTTTTTTAGGATATGTGCGTGATTTTATAGATTTGCAAATCTGGCCGATTTTCAATATAGCAGATTCATTTAATGTAATTGGGGTACTAATAATAATTTACTTAGTTCTAAACAAAAAAGCTTAAAGCCAGTAAATTCTTATTATAAGTCATGAATTTACTAACAACAATTATATCCATCCTTTATGCAACGACAGGAATTATAGCAATAATAGGTTACACGCCAACAATAAGGGATTTACTACGCAAAAAACGAAGTGCTAACTATCATTCATATATGATTTGGACAGCCTCCAGCACAATAACTTTCCTCTATGCCTTGATAGTGATCGGAGATCTGCTACTAAGACTTATGACTGGCCTTCTTCTATTTCTAAATTTCAGCATATTTATACTGGCCTTAAGGTTAAAAGAAAAAGCTTAAATATCAACTAAACAAAAACTAAAATATGAACAAAACCGACTTAATTAAAAGGAATACTCAAGAAATTGTAACAGAAGAAAAATTAAATTCAATTCTAAAAAAGAGAAATCCAAGAGTCTATTGTGGCTATGAACCCTCTGGAGAGATACATCTTGGCCATCTAGTAACCATAACAAAACTATTAGATCTAGAAAAGGCAGGCTTCCATATTGTAATTTTATTTGCAGACCTACATGCATACCTAAATCAAAAAGGTGACTGGGAATTCATAAACGAGCAAGTAAAACACTGGAAAAAAGGATTCAAGGCAGCAGGATTAAGCAAAGCAGAATTCATAGTTGGAAGCTCATTCCAAACTAAAAAAGAATACCAACTAGATGTTCTAAAATTATCTTCGTCATCAACAATAAATAGGGCACTAAGAAGCATGCAACAGGTAGCAAGAGACATTGAAAATGCAAAAGTCTCCCAGGTAATTTATCCTTTCATGCAAATAGTAGATATAAAGCATCTAAAACTGGATGCAGTTCAATCTGGGATAGAACAAAGAAAAATTCATATGATGGGCTCAGAACTATTTTCAAAAATAGACTACAAAACTCCCTTATACATCCACACTCCTTTAATTAGCTCCCTAAAGGAGCCAGGGTCAAAAATGTCATCTTCAGAAGCAGAGTCATTTATATCAATAAGAGACTCCGATGAAAGTATAAAGAAAAAAGTAAATAAAGCTCACTGTATAACTGGAGAGAGAAAAGATAACCCCATTCTAGAAATAATAAAATTAATAATTTTCCCAAGAATAAAAACATTCACAATAAAACGGGATAAGAAATTCGGAGGAGATCTAAAATTCAAAAACTATGAAGAACTAGAAAAAGAATTTGTTTCTAAGAAAATACATCCTCTTGATCTAAAAAACACCGTAGCAAAATATTTAATAGATATCATAACGCCCATAAGAGAAGCTTACAAATGAAATCTCACACAGAATATCTTTACTTCAAAACTGAAAAAAGACAAGAATTCCTAAATATAACTTCAGAAGTAGAAAATGAAGTAAAGAAATCAGGAATAAAAGAAGGTTTAGTTCTAATTAATCCTATGCACATAACTGCAGCAATATATGTAAACGATGCAGAATCAGGTTTAATTCAAGATTTCCAAGAATGGTTAGAAAAACTAGCCCCATACGGTTTAAACTATAAACATCATCAAACCGGAGAAGATAACGCAGATGCACACATAAAAAGAACTCTAATGGGACATCAAGTTACAATGGCAATTACAAACAATTCTCTGGACCTAGGACCTTGGGAACAAATATATTACGCAGAATTTGATGGTCAAAGAAAAAAAAGAGTTATCATAAAAATAATTGGAGAATAATTATTCTTTCCTAGCATAAACTTCAAGCCACTTTCTATCCTCTGTTTGATTCACTTCACTTCTAATAATAGTAAACCCCGCATCTTCAACATATTTCTTCATTTCATCCTCTTTATAAGAATAAAACGTCCTTACCTCTCCAACAACAGAATCTTTCCTCTCCTCTGTATCATCGCCCTCATAAACAGAAACATAAAATAATCCATTCTTATCAAGAATCCTATAAAATTCCTTAAAAGTTTTTAAAATCTCTTTATTAGAAATATGATAAACACTAGCCATTGCCCAAACACCATCAAAAGAACTATCCTTAAATTTCATCTCTCTAAAATCCATAACCTTAAACTTCCCTTTAGGAACATTTTTCTTTGCCTGTTTAATCATATTTTCAGAAATATCTACTCCAACAACCTCGAGTCCATCTTCCATTAGATACTCGACATCTCTACCTACCCCACATCCCGCATCTAAAACTCTCTTTCCTTTTAATAAAGAAATAAATTTAGTCAACTGAAATTGCATAACTTTCTCAAAATTATAATCCGTATAAATAGAAGCTATTTTATCATAAGCCTTAACTGCTTCTTTTATCTTATCCTTCATAAATCTTTAAATATGGAGGCATTTAAAAGGTTTTTTATTAATAAAACGATATATTAATAAACCTGAAATAAACAAATAAAATTGAAAAGGTGATATATTGAAAAATAAAATTTATCTTATAATTTTAATTTTTAGTGTTCTTATTATTAGTTCTTGTGATCAGTTAGATCCAAAAGGTATTCAAAAATCTGGAGGATGCGGGGAATGCACTGAATGGATCGATGGCACATGCGGATCTGGAGATTGTGAAGCTAATGAAATGAAGCAAGGAAGGCAGTGTTATGGGGATTTTTTTATGGGTGAAATGTATCGAGAAGATCAAGAAGAAATACCTCTAAGCCCAAGAAGGCCCCAATTTAGCATTGGAAACGCCCCCCCTGGTTGTGAAAAAAGATGTATTGAACACGAAAGTTGTGTCGATTGTTACGAAGATTGTGCGCAGGAAGGATGTGAAGGTCAATCTTGTTCAGAGCGCGGGCATATTTGTATAAGCGGTGCCTGTTCTTGCCATATTGATTTATTTGATTGTAATGGATATTGTATAGATCCCATGACTGATGAAAATCATTGCGGAGGATGTAATATTCCTTGTTCAGCAGGCCAGGCTTGTTATTTGGGAACATGCTTCGCACAATGTGAAGACGACGGAGACTGCCCAGGAGATAATTATTGTATAGACGGGCTTTGTGCTTCTGAAGAAATATGTGATAATGAAATAGATGATGATTTGGATGGAGATATAGATTGCCTTGATTCTGATTGCTCCGAAGATATTACTTGTATATGCATAGAACCAGTAAATAATATGGTTATAACCGAAGATACTATTTTTTGTCCAGGAGAGTATGAGCTAACTAATGGTTTATTAAGGGTAGAAGAAAATAATGTAAAAATAACTTGCCTAGGTACCATAATCAGAACCGACGATAGTTATCTAAACGCCATAATAAGGATAAGCGGAGAAGAAGAGAATATTTTAGAAGGTGTAACTTTAGAAGGCTGCACAATAATAAACAATAATCTTGATGCAGAAACTATAAGGATATGGTACGCAAGAGGCATAGAAATAAAGTCAAATCACATCTCCGGTGGAGAGATGGGAATAACGATAAACGATGCTGAAAACTTCAATATCACAGGCAACACAATAACAAACTCTGCATACAGGGGGATAAGCATCTCTCATGACTCCTTGGGGGAAAATAATGTAGTTGGAAATACCATAACTTATGCGTCTGCGGATGGAATAATAATCTACAACGGAGAGAACTTTACAGTAAATTTAAAAGATAACACAATTAAAGATAACATAGAAAAAGATATCTATTGTGTAAATGGATACACTCCAATAATTAATGGGGGGAATAATGAAATTGAAAAAACAAACTGCCCACCACTTCTAATGGTTGGAGAATGTGGAAACGGCCAAATCGAATCGGAAGACCGAGGAGACTTACAAATTGGAGAAGAATGTGAATTCAATTCAGACTGCCCAACCCCTGAATGTGATAAATGCTACGGAGCAGTATATTATGATTGCTACGATGTTGAAGGAAGGCTTTCTCATGAAGTAGCTTGTCCAGCAAATTGGTTTGCAGAAGATTACCAACCACAACCTCCCGAATGTTCAATACACCCAGGAGTCATAGATTGGCCGCATGGATTTGGTGGCCCATGTTATTATTGTACAGAGATTGGAGCTTGGGATTGGTACGCACCAGAATACACAGGAAACTCTCTAACTTGCCCTCAAACAAAATGTGAAGGCTGCCAATGTACAACTCCTAATGAACCAGAGGATTCCAATTGTGGAGATAATGAAATAGGAAATTACTATATACAAAGATACAATTACTACTTCAACGATCAAGATGAAGCATTCAGTAGCTCAGAATCATGCAGGTTACTAAATGTAAAAAGTGAATTCGATGATGATGAATCGGTATATCTTGACTACATAATAGATGATGCCCTGGATTGTTGTAAAAACAACGGAATAATAACCCCCCAATCTTCACTAATATGTCAAGAGGCCAAGGAATTATCCGAAGAGGTGTATCCTCCAATTTTAAAAGATAAAGTTTGTCTAAGGGAATACATCCAGAAAAATCTAGACATAGGATATCACTCTCCCCAAAATGAAGAATTCTCAGAACTATGGATGTGGAATTATTTCTGGCCAGAATACTGCTGTGAAGGCGGACTAGATATAGGAAATCTCTGGTGGCTGGCAGGGGCCTGTAGCCAAGGGCAAGGGGAAGTAGGAGAATGTAGTCCAGATGGAGACATTAATAACAGCAACTATCCCTACAGTGATTTCGCAAACAACCTAGATTGCCCAGGAACTAACAATCTCTGCAGGCACAGAGAACAACCTGCAAAAACAACCCTCTCCAAATTAAAAACCGGTGTATGTGATGATTGGGCATTCGCATCGTTCTCTTTGATGAGAAAAACCAATGAATTTGAAGTGCCCACCATTCTAGCGGTAGGGGGCGACTATCATGCATGGAACTTAATTTATGACGAACAAGTAGGAAAATATGTTGTATATGATTATGGGAGGAGAATAGAAAACCCAAGAGCTGGCTTCAACTTTAATTATTGTGATAAAATAGGCCACCAAGAAATTCTCCCAGACAGCCTAGTATTCGATGTAGGAGATGAAAACCAAGAATATGGCCCGGGAGATTACAGCGATTGGGATAATTGGGCCATAGATAATATATACGGATGTCATTTTGAGGACTGTTCAATGTTTGGGGACAATGAAACTTGCATAGATAACTATTTATGCACTTGGTATGAAGAAGAATGCATCCCAAGTAACGAAGCATGTAGTATTTACTCTCACGATATAGCAGGATGTACAATAAACAATTGTTGTATTTGGTACCATGACAATATGCCAACATTCTGTAAATCTAAAGCATCTTCGGACTGCCCAATATGGCCCCCGGGAGGACCTTATACATGTTATTGCCCAGAATAAAAACAAAAAGCTTTGGACTAATAATAATCTTCTTACTGCTAAGTATAAATTTCTCGGCTGCACAATTAAATCTAGAATATACAGAACAACCCACTTCAAAAGAATATGAAATAAAAAGCTCAGAAAAAATAGAAATAACAATAACAAATACTGGAAGTGAAGAAAAAAACATCCTTCTGATAAGAGATTTAAATTATGGGATTGGAGAAGAACCAATTGAAAAAAATGGTTGGGAAATAAAATATTATTCAGATCCAATAGCAAAACAACCCTATTTACAAAAACAAATCACATTGGATCCAAATAAAGAAGTGCACCTCGATCTAGAAATAAAATATAATATAATGCCTGCCAATGGGATCGCAAAAATCTCCGGAACAACCCTAACTGATTTAGAAACTGGGGAATCAATAAAATTAGAAGATTACTACATCCAATTAGAATGTAACAAGGATAATTTTTGCGATCAAAAAATACACGAAAACCACCAAAATTGCCCAAGTGACTGCCAAAGTGGAGAAAAAGATTCTTGGTGCGATGGAAAAAAAGATAAAAAATGCGACCCAGATTGTCTAGATTACCTAGATCCAGACTGTAAGGCTGGAGAAGGAAACCAAAACCTAAACTCTCTGGGCACAAAAAACAAAGAAATAGTCGATAAAGAAATAATAAAAAACGCCCCCCCAAAAAAGAACATTATAGAAAATTTTATTTTTTGGTTTAAATATTTATTAACTAGTAAGTGACAACATATAGAAAGATTTATAAATCATCTTTTATTGAGTTTTTATACAAATGGCATCAAAAAATATATTATTATGGAGCACATTAGGACTACTAGGGTTAGCGCCAAAGGCATTGGCTGACGCCCACCTATATTGGGGCGCTGGAGGCTCACCCGATAAAGAACATTACAAACATATGAGGATAAGCTTAGAAGCAGACCAAAATCTAGGCAATGGACTAGAAGCAGGTTTAACGTTTACCCTTATTCCAAGACATACCCCTGGAGGATTCATAAATGGAGGGGGCCTAATGAAGGAGATTGATGTGCAAACAGGAGTAAACGCTAGAAAAAGGTATGGTAATTTCTTTATAACTCCAAATGTTAATATAACTACCGCAGAGGAAGGAGATCCATTTTTATCCGCCGGCCTCGGACTCGGGTTACACCTAAATGATCACTTAGAAATAAGATGGGATTATCAGAGAAATTTCTCGGCAGGAATACATCAAGATTACCCAGAGCATATGATGACTTCAAGCATTGGTTTCAATTTTTAAAATTTAACCCTTCTAGCCTTTGGAACATAATTCAAAACCTTAACTCCAGTAGATTTTCCACAACCCAAAAATTCATCTTTATATTTAATCAAAAAATAACCATTATCCAACTCCAAATTTAAATCAAACCCTAACATCCACCTATCAAAATTCCGCTCATCCAACTCCAAAATATTTTTTTTAGCCTTAAATAGTTGTGAACCATCAATACTAAACCTCAAACCATCCTTAACAATACTCAAAAAATACAAACCAAGATTATTAATTCTAATTTTAGAGAAATCATAATCTCCAAACTCCCGATTAATAATATAAATCTTATCCTTCGGAGTTCTAAAAACTAAATAATCCTTAAAATTAAACTCACTTCCAAATTGTTCCTTTAATTGTTTATTTAATTTCTTAATTCCTTTGCTATTTAATAATTCAAAATTTTTCATCTTTCAACCTCAACAAAATTTCTTCCACAACCTTTTCCTTACTTCTTCCATTAATATAAATAACTATCTTACACCTCTTTAAATAAATTGGCTTCCCTGCCAAATAATCTCTTTTAGTAATACCAAAAAGTTTTTTACCAAGTATTCCCCTCTTCTTCCAATGCCCCCTGGTTTCTTCCCTCTTAAATAAAAAATCAATTGCTTCAGTATCATTATCGCAAGGCAATAGGCCTACAACCAAAGAATTTTTAGATACTATGGCTGCATTTCTCTTTCTATCAGAAAAAACTTCCGCAAACGTCCCTCCACCCATATCCAAGACAAAATCTTTCCATTTAGAGAATATTTCTTTCAAAAACCGGTACTGGCGTTTCCAATAATAATCCCAAACCCCTGTCTCCCCATATTTTTCAGTATTCTTATCAATAAACCCACAGATTCCTCCAAAATCTTTTTTTAATCCCTCGTGACAGTAATCATCAAAATCTATAAATTTTAATTTTAATTTTTCAGATAATAATTTTCCAATGGTGGACTTCCCGACAGACCTAGGACCTACTAGAGAAATTCTTTTCATTTGTGTGTAAAAATAAACTCCAACTTTTCTTTTCCTTTCTTATCCAACCTAACAAACCCAAATCTCTCAAATTGGATTAAATCCCCTACCTTTAACTTTTTAACACCAGCTTCAGCCAGGCCAGAAATATACTCTCCATCATCCATCAAAACCCTAACTCTAACTAAATCACTAGAAACCGGCAACCAATGTACCAACTTAGTCTTTAAACTTTTATCTAACCCTTCTGAAACAAACCTCTCATCCTTAAAATTAAACAAATGCATAAACCTATAATTTTTCTTTTTAATTAATTTCTCCTCAACATAAAAATTATTTTTAACCTTAAACTTCCTCATACCCAAATCCAAATGATCTATATGCAATGGAATTTCAACATCTTTTCCCTTGAAGCCTTCAATCTTCACCTTCTTAGGATTGGCAACAAAAAAATACCGACTAGCAACCCCATCTATTAGCCTCTTATTCTTAACAATCAAATCCTCCCATGTCATCGTACTCTCAGATTTAGAAATTCCAGTAGAAACAACAAAATCTTTTATTGCATCAGGCAAAAAACCTCTTCTTCGTAAAGCAACTAGTGTAGTCAACCTTGGATCATTCCATCCCTTCAATTCTTTCTTTTTAATTTTCTCTCTAATAATTCTCCCACTACTCAAAATTCCAACCATATTAAATCTAGCAAACTCATAAGTCTTAGTAACATTCAATTTCAATAATTTTTGAAGATACCTCTGCAATTCTGACATGGCCTCAAACTCTTTCCCCCTAAACCTATTGCTCACCTTAAAATGCCCATCCATTATAGAATTCTGAAACTCATAAGTTGGCCAGACCCTATATTTTTTCTTAACTCTCGGGTGCTCTTTAGTCATTATCCTAAATAAAGTTGGATCCCTCATAACAGCATTCTTATGTTTCATATCTACTTTCAATCTAACAACACACTTTCCTTTTGCAGCATTAAAAATATCTAACCAATTTCGTATATTCTGTAATTCATCAACACTTCTACAATCACACTCAACTTTCTTCCTTCTATTCTCCTTTATTGTATCAGAATCACAAAAACAGACATAAGCATTTCCAGATTTTATTAGCTTTTTTCCAAAATCATAAAACAATTCCATATTATCCGAAGCATATTGTATATCATCGGGTTCAATTCCAAGCCATTCAACATCCTCTAAAATGATATCATAAAATTTCTTATCAACTAACTCTGGATTAGTATCTTCAAATCTCAAAATAAACTTCCCCTTGTACTCTCTCGCTAACAAATAATTCAATAATAAAGATTTAGCATGGCCAATATGCAAATACTTACTTGGCTCTGGAGGAAAAGCACTAATAATCTTTTCATCTTTTATACCCAAAAAATCAAACAATCCAGATTCTTTCTTAACTCTAATAATCTTCCCTAATTTTTCTAACTCAATATTTTGTTTCTCTAAAGTAATAGAATTGACTTCGTCAACCAACTCTTTCAATTCCCCCATAAAACCCTTCATATCCTTTTTAACTTCAGGAAATTTTCCAACTAAATGTCCAACAACCGCTTTTAAATTGGCTTTTCCTTTATACAAAACAGCATTATCCAAAACATATCTTCTTAATTCTTTTTTTTCAACCATTAAAATCAACTCTTATTTATTAATATAAAAAACTAACTATTACTTTCTATGCCTCTCCGGATCAAAACCGGGTTGGAAAGGATATGCCCTATTTCCATTGCCCATATCTCGATATTCTAGTGTATCCCTTATACTATATATCCCCAGATCTAGATTTTCAAAGGGTTTCCAAATAACAGTAGTATCTGCATGACTAACAAATGCATACCTATAGTATTGGCCAGTAATTTCTTCAGCATTTTCTGCAGTAGTAAAAATAAAGCTCTGTGAAGGACCATTTATTTCCTCCTGTCCAAATTTTGCATCATAAATCTTTGTTAGATCCTTTTTCATACCCCCTAGAGTTCCTCCAAGGCCAACCCTATCAAAAAATCCCATCTCGGGTTCCTGCCCATACATAACTCCAACTGCCTGATAGATTGCTTCTTCAAAATCCCGAGGATTATTACGCTCCGTAGCTCGCATTAAAATAATCATCTTATCATTTTCTCTAATAGACTCACGAAGCTCTATATCTCTCTCCGATCCATCCAAATTAAAAAAGAATTGCAGCTCGATATTCCCTCGGGTAAGTGAAGTTTTCTCAAGGCCTCCAAAATCTTCCAACGCCCCCTCCATACCTCTAATTGCAGCATCCCTAAGGGCCCCTTTCGTTCGTTCAGGCTCCTCATTATCAAACCTAATGTCCTCTCCTCTTTCATCTATGGCTGCGGCCATCCACCATTTCCCTCTAAAAGTAACATCATAATCTGGTCGCCCCTCACTCAATCCATAGGGATCAACTAAATTCATGGGATTATTACTCACATAGGAATATGCATGATTCTCTCTAACAGGATCTACAGAAACAAACCTCCCCAAATTATCATCATAATATCTCGCTCCAAAATAATAAAGAGAAGATTCATCCTCTTCCTTTCCAGTAAACGGATAATCCACTCCGGAATTTTCTATCTTCTGACCAAATGGAAGAGATTTAAACTCATTCTCTTTATTCCCAGAGAAATCAGTAATTATTCTATTACTCAACCTTCCTTGGTGATAGTATTTTATCTCACTACCTTCAACAGAAGCAATAATACTACTTCCTGCATAAATAAATTTCTTAACTCCATTGCTGTCTCTTAATGGTTCAGAATCCTCCTTAACTCCAGGTATATCAATAACTTTGGCATAAGAAATAGGTATACTAATAATCAATAACAACAAAATAACTTCTTTTTTCATAAAATTTATTAAGAAACGAAATATAAAAAGCTAACTATAGAAAGCTTTATAAATAGTGTAACTACCGATAGATTACTACAAAATGGAAATAAAAGATATTCATCAATCTAACTCGCGGAATGGGCAGCAAGAGCCTAGAAGAGAAAGATATCCCACTATAACTCGAATAGGGGGCCCAAATTGGGGAAAATTTTTATCTAGATCTCTACTTGTATTAGCAGTTCCTCTGGCAGCAGCAGGAATCGTAAAGCTAGTAAACGATGCAGAGGTTAGAGAAGTTGCCCAAGAACATTTAGCAAACTCTCCAACAGTAGAAGTCTACACACAATCAGATTGGTACATGATACAAGATGGAAAAGCATCTGCGTTTACTGGAGAAGGAGATCATGGAGGATACAAAGTATCTAAAGGACAATACGAGAGACAATTCAGTGAGGACAATCCAAACTTAAGAATTCTAGATGGATGGCAATATGCCTTAGTTAGAGATACCAATGGTGACGGAAAAGTCACTTGGGAACGTTCAGAATAATCTCAATAACAGCAAAAACTTTATAAACAACGCTATTTCTCAAATCCTTAACGACCTAATGATAGGAGGGTTAAGATGGCTGAAATAACACAAGAGCAAGCATTCGAAACAATTGAACTTGCAAAAAAAACAGGAAAAATAAAGAAAGGTACTAATGAAGTAACAAAAGCCGTGGAAAGGGGAGTAGCTAAATTAGTAGCAGTAGGAAAAGATGTTTCTCCACCAGAGGTTGTAATGCACTTAAAACCACTATGTGAAGAAAAAAATGTTCCATTCGTAGAAGTTGATTCTAAAGAAGAATTAGGTGCAGCAGCAGGATTACAAGTTTCAACATCCGCAGTTGTAGTAACTCAAGAAGGCAAAAAATAAAGATGGCACCTCCAAGAAAAGATACAAAAAAGAAAAAGGAAGACACAAAACTCTTCAAAGAAGCTGTAGAGGCAAGAGTTGAAGAGGTAGTGGGTAGAACCGGAATGAAAGGTGAAATAACACAAGTAAGGTGTAAGGTTCTTGAAGGAAGAGACCAAAACAAAGTCTTGAGAAGAAATGTCAAAGGCCCAATAAGGCCAGGCGACTTGTTAATGCTTAGAGAAACAGAAATAGAAGCTAGAAGAATCAATTCAAAAGGTAAATAAAATGGTTAAATGTTCATTTTGTGCAAAAGAAATAGCAAAGGGAACCGGAAAGATATATATCTACAAAACTGGGAAAATCCTTAACTTTTGTTCAATGAAATGTGAGAAGAATTTACTAAAGTTAAAAAGAAAACCCGTAAAGTTTAAATGGGCGGCTAAAGAAAAATGATACAGCAAACACTAGTTCTAGTAAAGCCTGACGGAGTTCAGAGAGGTTTAATCGGTGAAGTAATAAAAAGATTTGAGAACAGGGGCCTAAAAATAGTTGGAATGAAACTAATAAAAGCTTCAAAAGAGCTAGGAGAAAAACATTATGATCCTGCAGTAGCAGAGAGACATGGAGATGCAGTTAGACAAAAACTGATTAGCTATGTAACAGAATCTCCTGTAGTTGCACTGGTTATCCAAGGGATTAATGCAGTTCCCCTAATAAGAAAGATTGTAGGTTCCACTTATCCAGGGGAAGCAGATTTAGGGACCATCCGAGGAGACTATGCACATACAAGCAAAGAGTATACAAGAGCAATGGATCAGGGAAAGAATTTAATTCACGCTTCAGAAGATGAAGAATATGCAAAGAGAGAGATATCATTCTGGTTCACCAAAGAAGAATTATTTGATTACAAATTAAGCCACGAAGATAATATTTATTAGTTCTCTCCAAAACCTTTTTAAAACACTTATTTAGCCTATTATTAAGATGTTAAGACAACCCATATGTGTTCTACTCGCACACGTAGACCACGGAAAAACAAGTATTTTGGATTCAATTAGGGAAACCTCCGTTGCAGATAAAGAAGCAGGAGGAATTACCCAAAACATTACCGCACATTCAATCGAATTAGAAAAAATAAAAAGTACCTGTGGAGACTTATTAAAAAATATTAATTTAACAATTCCAGGAATTTTATTCATAGACTCCCCAGGGCACGAAGCATTCACAACACTAAGAAAAAGAGGAGGAAACATCGCAGATATTGCAATTCTAGTAATTGATATGAACGAAGGCGCAAAGCCCCAAACTTTAGAAGCAATTGAAATTCTAAAAAATTCAAAAACTCCCTTTGTAATTGCAGCAAATAAAATAGATAGAGTTGGAGGATTTAACTCAAATAAAAAACCAATTCTACAAAATATTCAAGATCAACAAGACTATGTAATCCAAGATATCGATACAAAATTATACAAAATAGTCCAAACTCTACACGAACATGGCCTACAATCAGAAAGATTCGACAGATTGCAAGACTACACAAAACAAGTAGCAATAATCCCTTGTTCCGCAAAAACGAAAGATGGCCTTCCAGAATTACTAATGGTAATTTCTGGCCTAGCACAAAAATTCTTAGAACAATCATTAGAGACAGATCTAGAAAAACCAGGAAAAGGAACAATACTAGAAGTAACAGAAGAAAAAGGAATTGGAAAAACGCTAGATGTAGTGATTTACGATGGAAAAATAAAACAAAACGACAATATTCTAATTGCAACACTAAATGAACCAATAAAAACAAAAGTAAAATGTCTGTTCAAATACGAAAAATCTAAACTAAAGGAAGAAAAAGAGGTACATGCTTCTGCAGGAATAAAAATTTCCTCTCCCAATTTAGATGAAGCAATTCCAGGAATGCCTATAAGAGTTTTTAATGAAAAAAATGAAAAAGAAATAATAGAAGAACTACAACAGGAAATAGAGGAAGTAACAATAAACACAGACAGCGAAGGAATAATTGCAAAGGCAGACACTTTAGGTTCTTTAGAAGCTTTAATTTCACTACTAAAAGCTAAAAATATCAAAATCAAAAAAGGGGCAATTGGAAATATAACAAAAAATGATATTGCAGAAGCCTCCTCAAACGAAGATCCCTTAAATAAGGTGGTAGTTGGGTTCAACATAAAAATTCTAGAAGAATCTAAAGAAGTAAAGATAATTACAAATGATATTATCTATAAAATAATTGATGACGTTACAAAACATTTAGAAACTACATCAAAGGAATTAGAATCAAAAGAGTTTGAAAACTTAGTAAAACCCTTTAAGCTTAAAATAATGCCTGGCTGCATGTTTAGACAATTAAACCCTGCAATAGTTGGAGTTGATGTATTAATTGGGACAGCAAGAGCCGGAACACCCTTGATGACCTCAGAAGGAAAGAAACTAACAGAGCTAAAAGAAATTCAAGATAATAAAGAAACAGTATCAGAAGCAAAGCAAGGGAAAGAGGTTGCAATCTCGCTTCCCAAAGTAACTTGCGGCAGGCAAATTAAAGAAAACGACATATTATACTCAAATATTCCTCAGGGAGACTTCAAAAAGCTTAAAAAACTAATGAAAAAGTATTTAAATGAATCTGAGGTCCAATTGTTAAAGGAGATCGCCGAAATCAAAAGAGAAGAAAATCCAACGTGGGGTATGTAAAAAATGTTCAAACTAACAATAAATGATGTAAAAGCAAAGAAATCATATAAAAAAGAAATAGAATCAGATATATTCTTAAATAAAAAAATTGGAGAGAAAGTTTCAGGAGACGAATTTGGCTTCAAAGGTTATGAATTTACAATAACTGGCGGCTCAGATAAGCAAGGTTTTCCAATGAGACCAGATCTTCCAGGAGTTGGGAGAAAACGTCCACTAGTAGTTTCTGGCATTGGAGTAAAAAACAAAGTAAAAGGTATGAAACAAAGAAAAACAATGCACGGAAACACAATAGATGAAACAATCTCTCAAATCAATCTAAAAGTTGAAAAATATGGAAAGGATACTCTTCCAAAACTATTGGGATTAGAAAAAGAACCTGAAGTAGAACAACCTAAAGAAGAGCCAAAAGTAGAAGAGGCTCAAAAAACTGAAGAAAAGCCTACTGAAGAAAAAAAGGAAGACGTCAAAGAGGAACCAAAACAAAGTGGCGAAGAAAAATGAAACCAAAGAATTACAACCAGAGATTAGTATTGGTTTAGTTGGCCATGTAGATCACGGAAAAACCACTTTAACTCAAGCTTTATCCGGAAAATGGGCAGATGTTCATTCTGAAGAATTAAAAAGAGGAATTACAATAAAATTAGGTTATGCAGATACTACCTTCTACAAAGATCCAGATAAAAAAGATCCAGAATGCTATACAGTTGAAAAAAAACCTAAACATATCCCATTAAGAAAAGTTTCTTTTATAGATGCTCCTGGCCACGAAACACTAATGGCCACTATGCTATCCGGTGCAGCAATTATGGATGCCGCATTACTAATGGTTTCAGCCACAGAAGAATGCCCACAACCACAAACAAAAGAACATCTAATGGCACTAGAGATAGCCGAAATAGAAAATGTCATAATTGTACAAAATAAAATAGATCTAGTAGAAAAAGAAAAGGTACTAGAAAATTATAATCAGATCAAAGAATTTCTAAAAGGATCAAAATATGAAAAATCTCCAATAATCCCCATTTCTGCTCAACATAAAATAAACATAGATGTTCTAATCAAAACAATACAAGAAACATTTTCAACCCCCAAAAGAGATCAAAAAAAAGACCCATTATTTTTAATAGCAAGATCTTTCGATATCAACAAGCCAGGAACAATAATAAAAAACTTATTAGGAGGAGTTCTCGGGGGGGCAATGAGGGAAGGAACATTAAAAAAAGGAGATTTAATTGAAATAAAACCTGGAACAAAAATAGAAAAACAAAATAAAATAACATGGGAACCCATTCAAACTCAAATTGAATCCTTAATAACTGGAAACCAAGTAGTTCCAGAAATATCTCCCGGAGGCTCGGCCGGAATCCAAACAAAACTAGATCCATCTTTTGTAAAATCAGATTCTCTAGTTGGAAATGTTGTTGGGTTGCCTGGAAAAATGCCAGAAACTTTAGAAGAATTAGATTTAAAACAAACTTTACTAGAAAGAGTTGTAGGTTCAAAAGATGAATTAGTAGTTGAACAGATAAAAATGAATGAAATCTTAATGCTTAATGTAAACTCAACTGCAACAGTAGGAACGGTAATAGAACTAAAAAAAGGGCATATAAAAGTAAAGCTAAAAAAACCAGTTTGTGCATTCAAAAAAGATAGAGTAACTATTTCTAGAATGCTTGGCGCACGTTGGAGATTAATTGGCTATGGGGAAATAGTTTAACTAAAAAACTCTAGCTACAGAAATAACTTTATCTCCAGAACTCAACTTCATAATTCTAACACCTTGTGTATTACGACCAATCTTTGAAATATTCTTAGCACTAACTCTAATCAAAGTTCCTTTCTTAGTAACTAACATCAAATCATCTTCCGATTTAACAGATTTAATACCAATAACTTTTCCATTTCTCTCAGAAGTCTTTATATTTATAACTCCTAAACCCCCACGATTAATAACATTATACGATTTAATATCTGTCCTCTTACCATAGCCATTTTCAGTAATAGTTAACAAAGAATCACGAGCAATATCAACACCAATAACATTATCACTCCTCAATTTTATGGCCCTAACCCCCATAGCACTTCTACCAACTGCCCTAATTACTTCATCCTTAAATCTAATAGCACGACCACTGGCCGTAGCCACTACCAACTCCTCTCCATCTTTAGTTAAAATAACATCAACCAACTTATCACCTTGTTTCAAATTAACAGCAACAATTCCTCCTTTCCTAGGCCTGCCATACTCTTTCAGAGCAGTTTTCTTAATCAAACCTTTCTTAGTAATGATATTCAAATAACCCATCTCAAAACTGGAAACCGGGATAACTGTTCTAATTCGTTCATCCTTACTTAATCTAAGCAAATTAACTAAATTCATTCCCTTAGCATATCTAGAACCAGAAGGAATAGAATATGCCTTGCTCCAATAAACTCTTCCCAAATTACTAAAAAATAATAAATAATCATGAGTACTAGTAGTAAAGATGTGTTCAACAAAATCCTCCTCCTTAGTTCCAGTGGCCCTCATTCCCTTACCGCCACGACCCTGCTGCCTATAAGTTTCAACTGGCAACCTATTAACATAACCATCATGAGTAACTGTAACAACAACATTCTCTTTCTTAATCAAATCTTCATCTTCAATCTCTTCCTCAATATCCAATAACTCCGTTCTTCTCTCATCACCATATTTTTTCTTCATTTCCAAAAACTCTTCTTTAATAATCTTAAAAATCTTATTTTCATCCATTAAAATTTCCTTCAACCTCTTAATTAACTCAACCAATCCACTATATTCCTCTTTTAGTTTATTAGTCTCTAAAGAAGTTAACCGATGTAACCTCATCTCAAGAATTGCCTGACTCTGTTTTTCTGACAATGAAAATTTACCTATTAATAATCTCCTGGCTCCTTCAGCATTTTTACTAGATTTAATAGTCTTAACAACCTCATCAATATTCTCCAAAGCTATCTTCAACCCCTCTAAAATGTGCGCCCTTTTCTCCGCCTTATCTAAATCAAATTTTGTTCTTCTAATAACAACATCTTTTCTATGAAAAACAAAATATTTGACCATATCGAACAAAGACAAAGTTTTAGGTTGGCTATTAACTAAAGCTAGCATATTCATTCCATAACTAACTTCCAATTGAGAAAGTCTATATAATTGATTCAAAATTAATTCTGGATTAACATTATTCTTCAAAATAATAACAACCCTCATTCCATCACGATCTGACTCATCCCTTATATCTCTAATTCCCTCAATTCTTTTTTCTTTAACTAAATTAACAATCCCCTCTATTAAATTAGTTTTATTAACCTGATAAGGAATTTCTGAGATAATTAATTTATTCTCTTCAATATTAACAACTGATCGAATTCTAATAGATCCCCTACCAGTTTTGTAAGCTTTAATTATTCCATTTCTCCCTAAAATAATTCCCCCAGTCGGAAAATCAGGACCTTTAACATGATTCATTAACTCCTCAATAGAAATTTCTTGATTATCAACAAAAGCAACACAAGCATCTAAAGCCTCCGAAACATTGTGCGGAGGAATATTTGTTGCCATACCAACCGCAATCCCAGAAGATCCATTAATCAATAAATTTGGAAGTTTACTAGGTAGAACAACAGGCTCTTTCAAAGAAGCATCAAAATTATCCACATACTCGACAGTATTCTTATCCAAATCTTCCAATAAATCTGAAGCCATCTTCTGCAATCTTGCTTCAGTATATCTCATTGCAGCAGCCCGATCTCCATCAACACTACCAAAATTACCATGACCATTAATCAAGGGGTATCTCAAACTAAAATCCTGGGCCATCCTAACCAGAGAATCATAAACCGCCGTGTCCCCGTGTGGATGATACTTACCTAAAACCTCTCCAACAATCCTAGCACATTTCTTAAAGGGTTTATTATGAAACATTCCTAAATCCTTCATAGCATATAAAATTCTCCGATGAACAGGTTTTAATCCATCACAAACATTAGGTAATGCCCTAGAAACAATAACAGACATAGCATAATCTATGTAAGCTTCCTTCATCTCTTCTTCGATCAACTTTTGCTGAACTTTATTATCGTTATTATTCATGCCTCAACTCCAAATTTTTTTAAATCTTCAATTAATTGGTCCTTATTATCAAACCTTATACACTTAACCCCATGCGCTGAATATGTTTCGATAGTTTTTCCAGAATCATCTATAAAAATAATCTCCTCTTTATTAACTCCCAATTTCTCAATAGTTAAATCTATGGCTTCAAAATCAGGTTTCTTAACTTTTTCCTTAAAACTCATAACGCTCTCTCCAGCTTCTTCAAAATTCCATAAAGAGATATCAGAGTTATAAACTTCTTCAACAAGATTAGCCAAAAAACCAATCTTGTATTTTTCTTTTAACTCAAGAACAAGGTCTTTCATTTCAGAGACTAGATCGTTATTGTCCCAAATAAAGCCCTTAACTTCTTCTACGCTCGTCCCAAGTTTTTCAGAACATAGATTAAGAAATTCATCATTATCTATCTCACTAACCTTGGCTTTATTCCAAAACTCTCTAATATTTTTAAAAAAGTCACCTTTAGAAAAATCAATAGTATAAATTACTCCACCCAAATCAAAAACAATAGCTTTTATCATCTTAAGTATCTATATTTCTCGCCTCCAAAGCATTCTGATAAATAAATTCTTTCCTAGGCTCTACTTTCTCCCCCATTAAAATTGTAAATATCTGATCGGCCGCAACAGCATCTTCGACCAAAACCTGTTTTATCAACCTAACTTCAGGATCCATTGTAGTTTTCCACAACTGTTCAGGATTCATCTCTCCAAGTCCTTTATATCTCTGAAGAGAAATCCCTTCTTTTCCAATTTTATTATATAATTCCTGCAAAGCAGAATCAGAATAGATATAATATACTTTCTTCTCTTTAGTAACCTTATACAATGGAGGCATAGCAATATACAAATAACCTGCATCAATTAATTCTTTCATATGTCTATAAAAAAAAGTTAATAATAATGTAGTAATATGACTTCCATCCACATCCGCATCAGTCATAATAACAATTTTATGGTATCTTGTTTTATCTAACTTAAACTCCTCCCCAGAATTTGCACCAATAGCAGAAATTAAAGTTGTAATCTCATTATTTTTATAAATTTTATCCATCTTTGCCTTCTCAACATTTAATATCTTTCCTCTCAAAGGCAAAATAGCTTGAAACTCTCTACTTCTTCCTTGCTTGGCACTTCCACCGGCAGAATCTCCTTCAACTATAAATAATTCAGATTTGGCAGGGTCTTTTTCTTGACAATCAGCCAGCTTTCCGGGCAATGAACCAGAATCCAAAACACTCTTTCTCCGAGTTAATTCTCTTGCCTTCCGCGCAGCTTCCCTAGCCTTTGCCGCCAAAACACATTTTTCAATAATAATCTTAGCCGTCTTAGGATTCTCCTCAAGATAAATAACTAATTCCTTACTAACAATAGAATCTACAATCCCTTTAATATTACTATTTCCCAATTTTGTTTTCGTCTGACCCTCAAATTGCGGCTCAGACATCTTGATAGAAATTATTGCGGTCAACCCCTCTCTCAAATCATCGCCCCCAAGTTTTAATTCAGAGGCATTATTCTTTTTTTTCAGATAATCATTAATAGCTCGAGTCAGCGCGGTCTTAAACCCACTTAAATGAGTCCCACCCTCAACAGTATTTATATTATTAACAAAGCTAAAAACATTCTCTTGATAAGAATCATTATACTGCAAGGCAATCTCTACCTCTGTTCCCCTATTTGACTTTGAAAAATATATTATGTCATCATGTAAGCTATCTTTATTTCTATGTAAAAACTCAACAAAACTTTTCAATCCCCCTTCATAATAAAACTCTTCCTTCTTATCATTAATTTCATCTTCAATAATTATCCTAACCTTTTTATTCAGAAATGCTAACTCTCTCAACCTATTGGCCAAAATATCATATTTAAATTCCGTCTCTGTAAATATTTCTCCATCCGGCAAAAATCTAATTATCGTCCCCCTTCCTTCGCTCTCACCAATAATCTTTAAATCATATTTTGGCTTACCATGATCATATTCTTGTTTGTAAATTTTTCCATCTTTCTTTATTTCAACACTAACCCATTTAGATAAGGCATTAACAACAGAAATGCCAACTCCATGCAACCCTCCTGAAACTTTATAAGAATCCTTATCAAATTTTCCTCCTGCATGCAAAGTAGTCATAACAACCTCAACAGCAGATTTCTTCAATTGTGGGTGAATATCAACCGGAATTCCCCTTCCATTATCATCAATGGACACACTTCCATCAGAATGTAGCTTAACAATAATTCTATCACAAAAGCCACCTAAAGCCTCATCTATAGCATTATCTACTGCCTCATAAACCAAATGATGCAGCCCCCTAATATCTGTACTACCTATATACATGGCAGGCCTTTTTTTAACTGCTTCAAGCCCCTCTAGAACTTGGATACTTTGAGCTTTGTAGCTAGATTCTTTAGATTTTTCCATTCAAATTTCCTCTAAAAGTAATATAAATTATGCACCATACTATATAAAGCTTTCTACCAGAATTTGGCCATTTCAAGCCTTCTAAGGCCAAAATTCGAATTTTAAAAATTTGCTTAAAAATAGATTGTTACTACTAATATAAACAACAATAGAAAGATTTATAAACAATGCCCAAAAAATAGGATTAAGATGAAAAAAGGAGCACTAATTGGGGGTTTAGCATTATCTGCCTTAGTGCTAGGATTGGATTCACCCGCAGATTCAGCATCAAACACACAAGAAACAGTACAGAGTGCCAAATGTCCTAATTTTGAGGATTTATTCCTAGAAATAGCTCTAAACCACTATCTAACTACTCAGACTTACGAAGGAAAATCAGAGGATGAACCAATATCTAGTCAAGAAGTAGCAGAAAGAATTGATTCTCTAGACAGCCTATTAGCAACAGGAAAATTAGACAGCCTTCCAAATGGATTGGCTACTGACCCAGGATATCTCTTCCACATAAACTATGGGAATCAAAATTTCATATTAGAGATAAAATATAATGTAAATGTAGAAAATGGCAAAGCAGAATTTTCCCCAGAATATAGAAAAATTAATTTAAAAAGATAATCTATTTTTTCGGAGTATATTTCTCATAATTACCATATACAATTGTAGGTTCTATGAAGAGATTCTCACTAACTGTTGTAGTGGCAGTATAAACAGAAGTGTCTAATGAATCCGCAATTGCCTGGGAATCAATACAAAAATCCCCAAAACAAGATTCAAAAATTATTCTAGACCCTCTTGCAAGATGTGCCGGATCAATATTAAAAAATATATTGGTCATAGCTTCTCTTGTATAAATTGACGCAGTACTATCCGTAGCCTGTGCAAAAAATGCATAATCCTGTGAAAATCCTGTTGAAGCTTTCGAAAGTGAATCAAGGGGCATACCATGAAAAGTAAAAACAAGATTCTCAATTGGAGAACTACCTTCCGCAAACTCCTTGACAATCTGAGGTATAGCTGCAAGATCATATGAAGCAACAGCATATGACGTATCCGGCTCTTCCAAATAAATACTAGAATAATAATTTGACCATGGATCAAGATTAAATTTCCCCTCCGCTCCAGAAGTAGTATCCTGGGCAGCAGTCACCAAAGAATCTAGATGCCCCTCAAACCTAGCTATACTTGTTGTATCAGAAGGATCTAAAGCAAAAGTATCAAAAAAGAGAGGATTTGTATTCTCTGGACGAAACCTAGAAATCCCGGAAGTATCTACTGAATAAAAATACAATGATTCCACCACCCTATCTTCCATCCCAGTCGGATCAACATAATTCATAGGATTATTTCCAACATATTGATAAGCAGGTTCACTAGCAATCGGATCTACAGAAACAAACCTCCCTAAATTATCATCATAATATCTAGCTCCAAAGTAGTACAAAGAACTTTCATCTTCTTCCTTACCAGTAAACGGATAATCAACTCCAGAATTTTCTATTTTTTGTCCAAATGGAAGAGATTTAAATTCATTCTCTTTGTTTCCATTAATATCTGTTATTAATCTATTACTCATTCTTCCTTGATGATAATACTTAATCTCAGAATCTTCAATAGAAGCAATAACCTTACTCCCAGCATATACAAACTTCTTAACTGCTGTGCCCTCTATCAATAGCTCACTAGAATCTTCTACACTGGGAATATCAACAACCTTAGCATAAGAAATAGGCATACAAATAATCAACAACAATAAAATCACTTCTTTTTTCATAACAACATAAGAAATAAGGAGTATAAAAATTTATCTCCATTAAGGAAGTTGTAGCAATCTTAATTGCTGTTGAATTGTCTGTTCTTTTAATTGCTCCAATACTATCAAAGTCTCATCCAATGTATTCCCTAACGGGCAACTTGCCCCACCTTCAAAACATCCTGCCGCAATTTTTTGCGCATGTCTAATGGCATGATCTCCTTGAATTCTAGAAAGAGTGCTAGGCTGAGCCAAATTCTCTGCCCCCCTCATAAGCTCATCAGTACAATATGCATTTCCACAAGGCTGCACCCTATTATTACACTTTCCCCAAAGCCAAGAACCACTCTGTCGATTAGCTTTAGAAAGATCAAAATTTAGGGGTTTTCCCCCAGGTTTTGCCATTGCAGGGGAGGCTGCGGCATACATTGCCAAAGAAAGTATAATCGAGATTGCAATTTCTTCCTTATTTTCATTTAAATCTTCCATATAACTGACCTCTCCTGCCATCCTTCTCAAATCAAAATCTGTGAAAATATGCAACCCCATACCATCAACCAAATTTCCACTCCCAAAATCTACCCATGCACCTCCCGTTCCTGAATTAGAAAAACCATAACTATCGAAAGGAAGGTCATAGAACCTTATCTCTGAATTAAAATCTCTGACATCTCCTAATAACGAATTATACCTCATCCCTCCAAAATTCTCGCTAACCCACTCCGGGGGCTCCTCGAATATATTTTGTTGGTTTAGGGTCCAACTTTCCATTCCATTTGGATCTATTTTATTCATCGGATTATTCTCCACATATGCATACGGAAGGTTATCTGCAATAGGATCCACACTTATAAACCTCCCTAGATTATCATCATAATATCTAGCTCCAAAATAATACAAAGAACTTTCATCCTCTTCCTTCCCAGTAAAAGGATAATCGACTCCAGAATTCTCTACTTTCTGACCAAAAGGCAATGATAAAAACTCTCCAACTTTATTCCCAGAAGAATCAGTAACAACTCGATTACTCAACCTATCTTTATGATAGTATTTTATCTCGCTGCCTTCAACAGAAGCAATAATGCTACTTCCGGCATAAATAAACTTCTTAACTCCCACACTATCCCTCAATGGTTCACTGGAATCTTCAGAATCCTCCTTAACTCCAGGTACATCAATAACCTTAGCATAAGAAATAGGCATACAAATAATTAGTAAAATTGTAAATATCACCAAACTTTTCATACTATTTAAAACAAAAAGATATTTAAAAACGTTTCCCAAATCAAAAACATGAAAACAATACTAGATACAGATTTCCTGATAAATGTAATCAAATACAAGATAAATATAGATGAAATAAAAAATCCCACAATAATAGACAAAACTATAAACGAATTAGAATCAAAAAACACCCCTAATGCAAGAGCAGCAATAAAACTAATAGAAATAAGAAAATTCAAGTTAATAAAGACAAAAAAAGACAAAATAGTTGACGACCTAATCCTAGAGGAAGTGAAAGAAGAAGATTTCGTAGCAACCCAGGATAAAAAACTAAAAAAAAGATTAAAAGAAAAACAAATTAAGGTCATAACAATAAGGCAAAAAAAGTACATAAACAAAAACCTTTAAAAAGGGTTTAAAATCACTAAAAACTAACAAAATGTTTTATGAAGTTAAATTAAAAGAACACATAAGGGTACCACCAAACTTATTCAAAGATGATGTAAAGGAATCAGTACTAAAAAGTCTAAATGAAAAGTTTGAAGGTTACGTATCCGAAGAACTAGGGTTCGTTATAGGAATAAGGCAGATAGATGAAATCGGCGAAGGAATAATCATTCCTGGTGATGGGGCTGCACACTACGAAACCACGTTTAGTATATTCACATTCATTCCAGAACTACAAGAAGTATTACTTGGTAGAATCTCAGAAATAACTGATTTTGGAGCCTTCATAGAAATTGGCCCAATTGATGGAATGATTCACGTCTCCCAAACAATGGATGACTATGTTTCATTCAGCAAAGAAAACGTATTAACTGGGAAAGAATCTAAAAAAGTACTAAAAATAAATGATATTTGCAGATCAAGAATAATTGCAGTATCATACAAAGAAGCAAACAATCCAAAGATAGGGCTAACAATGAGACAACCACTACTAGGAAATCTAAAATGGATTGAAGAAGAACTAAAAAAACAAAAGGAAAAAGGTAAAAAATAATGGCAAAAAAAGCTTGTAAAGCATGTAAATTTTTATACGATGGACAAAAATGTCCTGCCTGTGAAAACAGTCAATCTACAGACTCATGGAAAGGCAAAATCATAGTTATCAATGCAGAAAAATCAGAAATTGCAAAAAAGACAGGAATTAAAATAAAAGGAGAATACGCAATAAAAACATAAAATGAAAATAATTTCTAAAGAAAAATCAAATTTAATTGACAGAACTGAACTTATCGCAGAGTTTCCACACATAGGAAAACCTACTCCAAAAGCAAGCGAAATAAAAAAAGCAGTAGTCGCAGAATTAAAAGCAGATGAAAACCTAGTTGTAATAAAAAAAATAGACACTCAATACGGCGAAGGAACATCCACAATAAAAGCATTTGCTTATAATACCCTTGAAGAACTAAAAAAATTAGAGAAATACGAAGAACCTAAAAAAGAAGAAAAGCCAGCAGAACCAGAAAAAGAAAAAGAAACTCCAAAAACAGAAGAAAAACCTGCTGAAGAACAAAAGGAAGAAGTAAAAGAAAATGGCGAAGAAAGCAAAACCGAAAAACAAGCTGACGAGTAAGAAATACGCTAAATACGAAGTGAAAGAAGGAAAGCTATTAAGAAAAGCTACCTGCCCAAAATGTGGGCCCGGCATGTTTTTAGCTGAACATAAGGATAGATTATACTGTGGAAAATGTCATTATGTAGAAATGAAGGCTAAAAAATCAGAGTAATTTTTGTAACCATTTCAGAGTAGCAAATACCGAAAGATTTATAAATAACCAAAATACTACTTTATTATATCACCTCTTTTTCCCCAGGCAAGTCTTAAACGACGCCTCAGCGTGCCTTTTCGGAGGGACTTGCCCAGGGTTTATAATCACAAACTTTAATAAGTCAAAATAGTTAATTCTCCTATGCAAGATCAAATCCTGGACATGCTTCTAAAAGAAGATGAAATTACCTGGCAAACCATTTTATTTGATTTAATAAAAACAGAAAAGATGGATCCATGGGACATAGATATCTCAATTCTATCTCAAAGATATATTGACATAATAAAAAAACTAAAAGAAATCAATTTCTCAATATCTGGAAAAATAATTTTGGCAGCATCTCTACTACTCAAAATCAAATCAGATAAATTGCTAACTGAAAATATGGAGGCCTTCGATAATTTATTATATGAACACGAAGAACTGGAAGACCCAGATGATTTTATACAAGAGCAACAAGAGAGACTTATTAACCCAAAACTAACAATAAAAACCCCTCAAACGAGAAAAAGAAAAGTCTCAGTTAATGACCTAGTTTTCGCACTAGAGAGGGCACTAGAAGTTGAAAAAAGAAGGAAACAAAGATATATCCGTGACGCAGAAATCCCAGATAGTATCAAGGTTCCAGAAAAAAAAATAGATCTTGGGAATAAAATTAAGGACATCTACGAAAAAATAAAAAGCTTTTTAAAAAATGAAAATAAAGTTACATTCACTCAATTGCTTCCATCACAAGAAAAAGGAGACATAATTTATACCTTCATCCCACTATTGCATTTAGACAATCAAAAAAAAATAGATATGTATCAAGAAAAAGCATTCGAGGAGATTAATATAACAATAAAAAAATGAATTTCATTATTGGATTAATACTAATCATTGGAATCCCATTTTGGTTATGGATGTTAACAGATGCCATAATGATTGAACACAAAAAGAGGCATCATTCAAACCTATGGATAATTTTCATCGCTCTAACTTTCATCATTGGAGCACTAATATATTTTTTAACAAAAAAAGGAGGTAAAAAATGAAAGAGATAAAAAAAATAGGGGTTTGGCCTTTATCTAAAATGATGGGAATAATAACCGCAATAATGGGGTTCATAATAACTGCATTAGGAATTATTTTAATAAAATTTATTGACGCAGAAGCCGCAGCAGAAATAACCGGAGCCACCGCGCTATCAGCAATCCTAATGGGGATAGTATTCTATGGAATTTTAGGTATCATCTTAGGAGCATTATTCGCATGGTTATACAACCTACTTACAAAAAAAATAAAAGGTTTTGAAATAGAATTAAAATAAATTTATTTTAATTTTTTTATTAATCCTTCAAAACTCAAATTAAATTCCTTTCCTTTATTCATATCTTTAAGCTTAAACTTCTTACTTTCAAGTTCCTTCTCTCCAATAAATAAAGTATATCCAATTCCCTTACTATTCGCATACTGCAATGCTTTGCTTGGTTTCCCAAAGAGCACCGAACAATCAATACCCTTGCTTCTCAATTTCTGAATAATCTTAAACAATCCTTTACTCTCGGACAAAGCAACGATTAAAATTCTTCTATCGTCAAAATCTACCTTGGCCAATTTACTTAATCTTTCTAAACCAAATGCTATCCCTGTACTCTGAATCCCATTGACTAAATAAGATCCTCCTGCACAAACCGTCTCTTTCATTCCTTTAGTTTTTATTTCAAAAACAGTTCCATTGTAATAACTTAATCCTCTTGCTAATGAAGGTAAGAAAATAACATCAGCACCATAAAACTCACAATATTTTTTCAACTCTTTAACTTCCTTAAAAGATTCATATTTTTCAAAAAAAGATTCAGACTCCTTAAAAATACTCAAAACTCCCTCTGCCCCATATTTCTTCAAATTTTGTCTAACCTCAGATTCAGGCAATTTATCTAATTTATCAATCTCTCTAATAACTTCCTCTTTTTTCTTTACTCCTTCCTTCTCTAAAATTTCATTAAGTAATTTCCTATTATTAAAATTAATACCTGCCTCTATTCCTAATTCTTTCAAAACATTAAAGGTCAGAACTAAAACTTCTGCCTCGTCTTTAATTGAAGAACCTATAATATCTACATCACACTGTGTAAACTGCCTAAACCTATTTCCAGAGATAGGCTCATCTCTAAAAACCTCTCCTATTTGATATCTCTTAAAGGGCAATTTCTTATTTTTTGCCAATCTTTTCAATTGAAAAGTAAGTTCATACCTCAGAGCTAACTTCCTATTACCTCTATCTTTCAACTTAAACGTGTCAGAGACTGCCTCATCAGAAGGATTATCCCCTCTAACAAACTCTTCATACTCGACAATAGGCGACTCAGCAGGCTCAAACCCATATGAATTAAAGCTCTTTACTAAAATCTCCCTTATCTTCTGTCTCTTAATTGCATCCTCTCCTAAAAAATCCTTAAATCCTTTTACAGTTTCCATTGTATTAACCTCCAATTTTCAGATTTAAATAAGTTTTGAAAAAATGGGACGGCGCCCGAGAATTGAACTCGGACTATAGGATCCACAATCCTACGTTCTACCATTAAACTAACGCCGCCATAAACATAAATAGAACTATCTAAAACATTAAAATTCAAATTAGAAAAAACAGAGTCCGAACTACTAACAATGAATACAACCAGCACTTCTTCGTGCAACATCCTCAGTTAATATCGTTCTCATCTTAAAGTATATACTCCAGTACACATATTTAAAGGTTTCTATAGTGAAAGAACATAAGCAACAATCATTATGCTTGCATCTGCGGCTATGTGGGACAATATGGGCATTAACAATCCTTTATGTTTTCTCCTCAGATATCTCCAAAACCATGCAGCAAAAGATAAAATTGCAAAAGATAAGACTAACCATTGCCAAGACAAAAATAACGCCAAAACTAAAAGGTGATATCCTGCAAAAACAAAATCAGTAAGTACAAATCCCTTCTTATCACTTCCCAAATAATCTCTCCAAAAAAATTCCTCAAACCAGGGATTTATCAAAAAATGGTAAACAACAAATCCTAACCAAATGCTTCCAGTTAATCCGATAGATGCCAAAACAATTGAAATTTTAGATTCAACACTGGCATAAGGACTCAAAAAATATAATATTAATCCGCCCAATAAGCCAAATAATATGGAACCAATAGCAAAAATCAAATTAAATCCCTTAAACATATTTTTCCAAGAACTCAGTTTTTTACTATAAATCAAAAACCCTAAAATTAAGAGATGATAAAGAATAAAAGCAATCCATCCACTCTTAAAAATATAAAGCCCAATTATCATAGCAACATAAGGCACTAATAAAGCAAGTTTCATATCAATAAATTAAATTCTCGATTTAAGTAGTTTTTGATAAAAATTATAATTCTTTTTCTATAAGTACATTTTCTTTACTTGGCAAGATCTTAAGTTTTTTATATAATTCAAAGGCCTTGGATTCGACATCTGCTATTCCCATAAATTTCTTGAATCCTTTCTCCTTGTAAATCTTAAATATTTCTCCAAACACCCAAGTCCCTATTCTTTTCCTCTGGAATTCTTCTTTTATTGCCATCTCCTCTCCAAAAGCAACCTCGCCAGGACACATAAATTTAGGATTAATGCAAATAAACCCAACTATCCCTCCATCCATTTTAATAGTAAACAAATCATAAAATTCACTAAAGAAGTTCATTTTTTCCACAGCCTTTTCAATAGTCCAACTTTCATTATAAGGAGGCTTAGAAAACTCTTCCATATAAATTTCAGAAATTTCCCTTAATTCTTCTTTAGTTGATTTGTCTAAACTTAATTCCATTTTGAAAATGCGATGGCCGGGAATTGAACCCGGATTTCACGGACCACAACCGTACGTAATAACCATTATACGACCACCGCCACTAACAAAATTAAAACAAGAACCTTATTTATAAAACTTATCTTCCACTCAATCGTCTAAACAAACTATAGAATTTTCCCTCAACTTTCTCATTATATTCAATACCCGTCAAATCCGCAACAAGCTGCTTATACGCAATAGCCGATTTACTTTTAGGATGAGAAAAAACAACAGGCAACCTCTTTATCATGCTCTCCCTAACAGATTTATCATAAGGAATCTCTCCCAAAATAGGTTTCTCCAACAGCCCCTCAATATTCTCACTAGGAATATCATGATTCTCCCCGCTTTTTGCAATAACAACTCCTTTAACTTTTTTACCCATTTCTTCAGCTAACCTAATAGTTTTCAGGGCATCAGTAACCGCTGGTAACTCGGCGTTCGTAACAATAATTAATTCATCCACTGCCTGCATAACTCCCAATGTTTCCCTACCAAGTCCTGCAGCACCATCAACAATAACTACATCAGTCAAACCATCCAAAGAAGGCAAAACTCTCTTCATCCTTTCCGGACTAACATCCCGAAGATCTTGTAAAGATAACCCTGCCGGAATAATTTTCAAACCAGAATGATGCAAATAAACAGAATCTAATAAACTATTTTTTCCTTTCAAAACATCATGCAAAGTAATTGGAACAACCGGAACTCCTAAATGCAATCCTACATTTGGTGTACTCAAATTACCATCAACAACGACTACATCTCTTCCAAAATAAGATAAAGCTGCAGCCATATTTACCGCAGTAGAAGTTTTACCAACTCCTCCTTTTCCAGATAAAATTCCAACCTTAACAGTCAACCTAATTCATCCTCCGCAATATCTACAAACTCTTTTATTTTAAAATAATATTCTTCCAAAGTAGGGACATTAACTTCCAAATCTCTCCTACCAAGATGACAAATCATAGTAACATGTTTCCTATACTCTTCTCTCCTATCAAACTCTGCATCATTAATCTTCTTCAATAATTGATATAACTTTACATAACTTTTATACTTTTTATCTTTTTCTATAAGTAACTCTGCCCTACTCATCCTACCTTCCGGTATACTAGATAGTTTTCTCTTATCTCTTAAATTTTCCAGTAAAGCAAGCATAACAAGATCACAAGACTCGATGAGCCTCTTCACCGTATTCATGATGATATCACAAGTACGGGTATATTTTAGACTCACATAAACAAGATGATCAGCTCGCTTTAACTCTTCTCTAGCATCCTCTAATAAATCCATTACTGGGTTCTCCTCGTAATAATACTATGCACCTTTAATATAAAAACTTTTGCCTTTGAAATATAGCTTTTTAGCTCCTCAATTTTCAATATTCTTGTCCTATATTCAGAATCACAGATAACAAACTCCCCTTTTCTTGAGAATTCTACAGGTGCCTTCTTCCTGTTCTTAACTAATTGATCTATATCAAAAATAAACCTTGGCAACGACTCATCAAAATCATATCTTAACCGAATAATCTTCCTAAATAGATCTAATTTGACACTAAAATTATCTGGATACGGACCTATTTTTTTATACATCCTTTCGTACAACAATAAACTATCTAAACAACCCTTCAAAGACTTATTTAAATTATCAATAACTCCAATAAACATTCTCGGATCTTTAATTAAAGGATAAGTAACCCCCAACATATGACTAGCCAATTTTAAAGATTTTACAGATTCCTGAAACTTATTTTGTAAATCTTCCACAATAAAGGTAATTAACTAATATTTTTAAAGAAAACTATTTTTGTAATTTCATAATCGCTTCAGCCAAATCACCATTACTTTCTTCCAATGCTTTCTTAGCCTCAGACTCATCAACGCCTGCCTGAGTAGCAACCGTCAAAACATCATCTTTGCCAATGCCAGTACCCTCAGAAATATCTCCAGTAATCTGAAAAGTTTCTTGGCCCATCATATTTACCTTCAGAACATTTGGATTTTTAATAATAATCTCCTTTGGCCCCTTAATAATAACTTCAGTAGCAGGTATTTCCTCTTGTTTCATACCTAGCTTATTCATCATCTTCTGCATCTGTCTAGGATTCATATTTGGCATCATTTTCAACTAAAAATAACATTTCCGTATAAATGTAATAAAACCTCTATTAATATAACTAAAATTATAAACAAAACAACAGTCCCTGGCTTGAACTCTATCTTACTCTTATACTCATCATAATAGCTAACCAATCCGCCCATTCCAGATGGTAACCTAACATTATCTTTTGCCATACACACAGTAAAAATACTTCATTTATAAAACTTTTGAAAAGAAGTGTAGGCAAGTGTAAGCCGCATTCTGTTAACACCCCACAAAATCATGGACGGTGTATCCCGACATTCGACTAAGCGTTTCCAAAAACTTGCACGAAGTCGTGCCCCGCTGTCTCATCGTTCCCTTATATCTGCTCGGCTGGTTAACTCATTTTCCTCACGAAAAACTTCGCAAGCCTCATAGCTTAACAACATAAGGACGTGCCATTTCTGAACGGTTGCCTCGAGTTTCCCCGACTTAAATTAAGCGACCGATATTCGTGTGCGGACTTTCCTCCTCAAAGGTTTGTCAGGCACTTACCTACATCTATATACTCAAGAATATACTTTATAAATTTAACTATTTCTTTTCTGATAAGGTTGAACCCTAGATTTATAGCCAAAATCAAAACTCGGAGAAACCAAGAGAATTCCATCTAATATCTCCCCTACTTCTTCATCCTCAGAAACTCCTAATGCTGCAAGATAATCTAAGATTTTATGTTGAGTTGCAATATATGAAACAGAACCGGCATTCCTTCTAACTGGACTTGGATCAGTTTCATTACTAAGCCGTACAATTATGCTCCCCCTTTCCAAACAAGTAATCCATGTTTTTCCAGTAGAAGAAGCTATCTCCCAATAAGGAGCTAAATAATCTCCCAACTCACTATTCCTAATGCCTACTACACTCCTCTTATCCAATAATCTTCCCTGGATGCCCCTAGCTATTTCTATAACACTTTGTCCTTCCATAAAAAAGGAAATAATAAATAGATTATAAAACTAACTAATGAAAAACCAAAGAATTTTTATATAATCCTAACCATCCAAATTTTAATGATAGAGACTTACATATACGCAGTAAAAACTTATCCACTAATAACTAGTGCTATTCAAGTTGCAATTCTCGGCACGTTTGGTGAACTCTTAGCAGCCAGAATAAAACTAAAAAGATGGTATTTTTTTAAGCCAAAAGAATTAATTTTAAAAATACTAGTCTGGGCATTTTTAGGAATAACATTCAAATACGCATTTACCGGATTTTTCGGTTTTGTTGATTCACTAATACATAAAGGATTTTGGTTCAAAGAAGTAAACGAAAGCCTATTCCTAAAAGCATTTTCAGTTTCCTTATTTACAAATCTTTTATTTGGACCAGTAATGATGCTATTTCATAGGTGGACCGATAATTTTATAGAAAAAAAAGAAATGAATTGGGTAAGTCTTCAATCTGCATGGGCAAGTCTATTATGGTTTTGGATACCTGCACATACAATAACATTTAGTCTACCAGCTCATCTTCAAATAGGTTTAGCAGCAATATGGGCAATAGCACTGGGGATAATACTCGGTTTCTTTTCAAGATCAAAATAAACTATTCAACATAGTTCTCACTACTTCTGTAAATCTCAATAAAAAAGAAATGAGATAAATACATAGACAAAACATACTTGATAATTTCCAAGCTATTAGTAAACGCACGCTGAATACCTCGTTGCCTCGGTACTTACACGCCGTTCCTATCAAACTCGTCTTCTGCGAGTGCTTGTAGTATCTCTTTTTGAGGGATGCTTCGAGCTTAGATGCTTTCAGCTCTTATCATTTATGGCGTAGCTGCTCGGCCTACCTTATCAGATAACCGATGCACCAGAGGCCACAGTCCTTCGTTCCTCTCGTACTAGAAGATCTTTCCTCTCAGATACTGAACACCTCCACTAGATATTGAACAAACTGTCTCACAACGTTCTGAACCCAGCTCACGAGACGCTTTAATGGGTGAACACCCCCACCCTTGGGCGCTTCTGCACGCCCAGGTTGCGTCGAGCCGACAT